>Ga0334884_1002994_pt1 | contig 20150 bp, 14 predicted proteins | sample GraSluR1_MG_7_FD_207215 | JGI IMG/M metagenome (GOLD analysis project Ga0334884, IMG submission 207215) | Sludge microbial communities from methane-producing bioreactor in Wageningen University, Netherlands - Granular Sludge_12_05 R1 | ecosystem: Engineered > Bioreactor > Anaerobic >...
AAGCGCTGCCAGGTAGGCCGCACTGGGGAGCTCGCCCTTCAGCGCGTCCAGGGCCGTCGCACCTTCGTTCGCCGCCGCCTCAGCGGCAGGCGCAGGCGCTGCAACAGCGGGCGCCTCTGGCGCGGGCGCCGCCACAGCGGGGTTGGGTCCGTCCGACTTCGTCGGCACTTCTTTGGGCCCTGCCTTACAGGCGCTGAGCGCCAAGAGGCAAGTGAGAACAATCAGCGTGGCTACTCTCATGATGACTCCCTGGCTTGGGGGTGCTTGGTCCGGCGGCGGACCCAACGCCAAGTCCCACACGGGTGAGGTGCACCGCCGCGGCCTCAGTCCGCCGCGTTGATACACGCGTGGATGATGACATCCAGCACATCGTCTGGGACGTCGCCGTTCAACAACTGCTCCTCGGAGATCTGTTTTTCCATCGCGTTCAAGATGCAGGTACAGGCCGCGCGGTCACCCTCGTCCATGCACCCCTGTAAGAAGAGCTCTCGCACCTCTGGCCGGTATTCCTCAGCCGAGGCCACGGCCCCGCTCAGCACCATCATCGCCGCCGCTGCCACAACGGCCATCATCCATCTTCGCATCTCCATTGCCTCCAACCATGCGCCGTCGTTGCGACCTGCGCGATCTTGCGCCCACACTCTGACACGGGCCGCGTTGTGACGCAATCCACGTGGCGATCTTCACCGCGGTGTCCTTCAAAGGCACCCCGACACGCCCCGCCCCTCACGAAACGCTAGGATTGGTGCCGGCAACAGGATAAGTTGGGGCCCTGAGTCGTTGCGCAATTCCTGTCACCTCCCCCGAGCCATGCCCAGATCCCACCCGCTCATCGTCATCGTCTCCCTCGTCCTCGCCGGCAGCGGCTGCCGCAGCGACGGACCCAGCCGGGTGCCCACTGAGCTTCCGCCAGCGGCGAGCACCGTCGTGGCGCCTGAAGCCGCCCCTCGAGAGGAGCCGCCGCCTCAGGCCGATCCTGCCACCTTGGCCGCGCCTCTGGCCAGCGCCGCGGCCATGGCCGTCTTCGGCGCACCACCCCGGCCCGTGGCGGTGGCGCGCCGCCTGCTGCTGGCCCAACAACCAGCGCGCGTCGTGCAGGTGCTGCGGCACGCGCTCCCGACCTACACCGACCCCGACGCGATCCTCGTCGGGAACTATCTCATGGGGCAAGCCCTGCTACGCCTCGCTGATCCCGCGGCGCTGAGCTACTTGCGCCTCCTCCCCGATCCCCTCCCGCCCATCGACGAGGCGCGCCTCTTTGCCCTGGGACGCGCCGCGGTCCTGGCGGGCGACCTGGCGGCCGCCCAGGCCTATCTCGGCCTCCTGCGGCAGCGCTTCCCCGAGAGCGCGTCCCTCCATGCCCTGCGTCTCGAGGTGGCCGAGCACCTGCACAGCGCTGGCGACACCGAGAGCGCCCTGAGCCTCATCGACGCGGTCATCGCGGCGAAGCCCTCGCGGGCCAAGAGCGCGCGTGCCCTGCGCGCCCGGGCCGACTGGCTGCGCGCCAGCGCGCCTGCCCGCTCGCGCGCTGCCGAACGCCGCCTCCTCTTGGAATTCCCGGCCCAGCCTGAGGCCCAAGCGCCCGGGCTCAGCCTCAGCGTGGCCGACCTCAGCGACGCCGAGCGCTTCGCCCGAGCCAAACACCTGATGCGGCGCTGGGATTACGTCCCGGCACGGGAAGAGCTCCGCCTCTTGGCGGAGCACCCGCGCTTTGGCGATGAGGCGCGCTGGCTCGTCGCCCAGATCAGCGCCAGCAACTACCGGGACGACCCCGACGAGGCCCTGGCGATCTACCGCGACTTCGCCAGCCGCGCCGGCCCGCGCCGGGAAGACGCCACCTACTTCGTCGGCCGCACCCTGACCCGCCAGGAGCGCCACGAGGAGGCCCTCGACGCCATCGAGGACTACGCCCGCCGCTACCCCCGAGGCAAGCACATGCAGAAGGTGCGCTACCTCCGCGGCTGGTTGCGCTTCGAGCTGCGCCGCTGCGAAGAGGCCGAGCCGCACCTGGCGGCCTACGGCAGAGCCCACAACGACTCTGCCGTCAAGGGCTTCTACGCCTGGTGCAAAATCCGTCGCGGCGCCTGGCGCGAGGCCATCGATGCCTTCGAAGATCTCGTCCCCTACGGCAACCCCATCGTGCGCGGCAAGGCCTGGTACTGGCAAGCCTACGCCCTCCACCAGCTCGGCGACACCGAGGCCGCCTTGGCCAAGCTGGACCGCCTGCACCAAGCCTACCCTGTCACCTATTACGACGTCCTGGCGCACCAGCTCCGCGCCGCCTGGGCAGGACGCGACCCGCGCGCCTCGGCCATCCCCATGTGGCAGGGCGACTTCGACCCGCCGGACGTGGATCACCAAGAACAGTGGAGCCTCCCCAAGTTGTCGGGCCAGACGGCGCGGCGCTTTGCCGAGGTTCAGCGCGCCCTGGACTTTGCCGAGGTCGAGCGCGCCCGCGCCCTCTACCGGCCCCTGCGCAAGAGCGTCGAGGCGGCCGTGCCCAAAGGCCGCTTGGACGCCTTCCGGGCCTTCATGGGCAGCCAAATCGAGGACTACCACGCCGATTGGCAGCGCGCCTCGGGCGGTGTCCGCGCCATGAGCGGCCTCATGCCCGAGCGCGACCAGCCGCGCTGGCACTTGGCCTACCCGCGCGCCTTTCGCCACCTCCTGGAGGGGCTGGAGGAGGACTTTGGCGTGCCGGCCCACTTCGTCTACGCCATCATGCTGCAAGAGAGCCGCTTCCGGCCGTGGCAGATCTCCTCAGCCGACGCCCTGGGCGCCCTCCAGATGATCCCCGCGACGGCCCGCGCCGTGGCCGCCGAGCTCGGCACGGTCTTCGACCCCGACACCTTCTTCGATCCCCGCGTCGGCTTCCCCTTCAGCGTCCACTACATGCGCAAACACCTCGACTTGTGGCGCGGCAACCTCACCATGACCGCCGGCTCCTACAACGGCGGTCCGCACCGGGTGGGCCCCTGGATGTTGCGCGATCGCGGCGCCACCATGGACTTCCTGGTCGAAGAGTTCTCCTACGACGAGTCGCGCCACTACGCCCGCAAGGTGGCCGAACACACCCTGCGCTACCTCTACCTCTACGAAGGCGACGCCCAGCGCCGCGCCGCCGTCCTCGACGCCCTCTTCCCGGTCAGGGTCGACACCCCGCCCGATGACACCGACTTTGGCTACTGAGGTCATGAAAGTCTTTGATAGCAACGTTTTTTCTGGATCCACCTGCGGGAACGTTTTCGCGCGCCGTTGGTTATCACAGCAGCGGACACGAGTGCGCCCAGGCCGCCCCGCGTAAGGGTGACGGATTGCTTTGACCTCACGCATCAAAGATGTCATTATTCAATGCGAAATTGCCATAGGTCGGCGCCGATATGGGCGCTTGCAGGCCAATGTGACAACGCTTTCAGGATGGAGATGCGCGCCATGGCACGATTCCCCTTGTTTCTCTGCCTCTTGGGAGGGTGTTGGCTCTGGGCTTGCTCCGACCCCATCGACGAGAGCCTCTGCGATGCTCAGGGGCGTTGCCCACCTGGAAAAACCTGCCAAGACGGCTACTGTGTCGACCGCTGCCCCCCCGAAATCGGCAAGTGCACCGCTGGTGCCTTCCGCTGCCAGAGCGGCAACCGCGAACAGTGCAACAGCGACGGCTGCGGCTGGACCATCGTCGAGGCCTGCGACTGTGGCTGCGTCGGCAGCGCCTGCGTCAGCGGCCTGTGCAAACCCGGTGATTTCCGTTGCAGCGGCAACACCCTGCAGGAGTGCGCCGTCGACGAATGCGTGTGGGAGACGGTCCAACAGTGCGCCGATCATCAGGCCTGCACCCGCTCGGGTTGCAAGAGCTGCCCCGAGGGCTACCGCCCCATCCGGGCCGGCGCCTTCACCATGGGCTCCCCCGAAGATGAAGCTGGGCGCGAGTACGGCGAGAGCCAACACCGGGTCACCTTGACCAACGCCTTCTGCATGAGCGAGACCGAGGTCACCCAGGCCCAGTTCCAGGCGCGCCTCAACTACAATCCCTCCTCTTTCCCCGAGTGCGGCCGCACCTGTCCCGTGGAGACCCTCAACTGGCACGAGGCCGCCGCCTACTGCAACAGGCTCTCGGACCTCAGCCGCTTGGAGCGCTGCTACGCTTGCAGCGGCAGCGGACCCACCATCACCTGCCGCCCCGTCGCCGGCCAGAGCCCCTATGCTTGCGAAGGCTACCGCCTCCCCACTGAAGCCGAGTGGGAGTACGCCGCGCGCGCTGGCACCGACACGGCCTTCTACAACGGCGACATTGAACACACCTCTTGTAGCCCCGCCGATCCCAACCTCAGCGCCATCGGCTGGTTCTGCGGCAACAGCGCCGAGTCGCCGCAGCCCGTGGCGCGCAAAGAACCCAACGCCTGGGGACTCTTCGACATGGCGGGCAACGTCTGGGAGTGGTGCCACGACTGGTATGGCACCCGCACCACCCCCATCACCAACCCCTGGTCGGCGCCCATGGGGGCCGTGCGGGTGCGCGGTGGTTCCTGGAGCACCGACGCCAAGAGCTGCCGCTCCGCCTACCGCGGCTATAACATCGTCTCCTACCGCAGCTTCACCCTGGGCTTGCGGCCGGTCCTCACCCTGCATTGAGGGGGGAGGCTCGCCCCCCCACCTACAGTGACACCACGAAGGCGCTGCCGCCCGCTTCGGGCTGTTCCACCGCGATGTGCCCCCGGTGTTCGTCCACCAGGGTCTTGACCACGGCCAAACCCAAGCCCGTGCCGCCCTCGTCGCTGCGGGTGGTGAAGAAGGGCTCGAAAATTCGCGCCGCCACCTCCGCCGCGATGCCCTCGCCGTCGTCTTCGACCCGCAGGCACACCACGGCGCGCTCCTCACCCACGGGCGGCATGGCCTGCCGTCCAGGCGTAACGCTTACCCGCACCTCACCCCCGGCCGAGGCCCACAGGGCGTTGGACACCAGGTTGAAAATGAGTTGCTGGATCCCATCGGCGTCGGCCGCGGGCAGCACCTGCGCCTCCCCCGTCAGCACCAGCTTGACGCCGCGTCGCCGCGCCTCTACCTCCAGCAAATCCAGGACACTGCGCGCCGTGGCATAGACGTCGACAGGACCGAGCTCCGCTGGCCGCCGCCGCGCCAGATGCATGAGCCGCTCCACGATGCGGGTGATGCGCTCACACTGCTCGACCATGATCTTGGCCGTGCGCTCCGTGCGCGCCGCGTCGTCGGCTTTCTCCACCAGGGCCCCAGCGCGCCCTTGCAAAATCTGCAGGGGTGAGCCGATCTCGTGCGCCAGCCCCGCCGAGAGCTGCCCCAAGGTGATGAGCTTGTCCGCCTGCTGCACTGCTCGCTGCAGCTCACGCCGCGCCTCGGCCTCGGCCATCAGCCGCTGCCGCGCCTCTTGCAAATCCCGCAACATGGCGTTGAAGGCCTGGGCCAGCTCGCCCACCTCGTCGTCCCGCTCCACCAAGAGCGGCGTCCCGTAATCGCCGCCGCGCACCCGGGCCATGGCCCCGGCCAGCCGCCGCAGCGGGCGCCCGATGTAACTCGAGCCCAGGCTGAAGCCGATCACCGTGATGGTGGCCACGAAGAGCAGCACCGTCAGCGAAATCCCGCGGGTGGTGGTGATGATGTCGCGCTGCATCTCCTCGAGGGGCCGCCGCACCACCAAGCCCCCCACCAGCGCGCCATCGTCGGCGAAGAGGGGCGAGGCAAAGAGCAAGACATCGGGGTCATCTGCGGGGTGAAAGCGCAGCAGGCTCTCGCGGGTCATCAACGCCCGCCGCAGCAAGTCCTCGTCCAGAGGGTCGCCCGCCACGTAATCTACGGGGGCGATGATCCGCCCCTCCGTGTCGGACACCCGGATGGTCACCCGGTGGTCGACCTCCTCCAGGCGCTCCACTGCCTCCAGAATGTCCTCCACTTGCCGGTCGCGCAGGGCGCTCTCCACGGCTGCCTGCAACAGATGCCCGAGCTTCTCCATCTCGCGGCTCGCCGCCGCCTGGAGATCGTGGCGCTCCATGCTCAGCAGAATCAGGCCATGCCCACCAAAGAGCAGGATCCCTGCCGACACGAAGGCCAGGGTCATCTTGGTCGCGATGCGCATCCCCTCCCGGCGCGCTCTCCCCTCCCCCTCGGCCTCACTCACGGGCCTTCCTCTTCCAGTTTGCGATACAAGGTGCGTCTGTCGATTCCCAATACCCGCGCCGCTTTCGAGCGGTTGCCCTCACACACGGCCAGAACCTGCGCGATGTAGGCTCGCTCTACCTCGGCCAAGGCCAGGCCCTGGGCCGCGGCGTCGGCCAAAAAGTCCGCCTCCCGCACGGGTGCACAGATCTCCAGGTCTTCCGCCACGATGGTGTCGTAATCGGTCATGGCCACCGCCCGCTCCAAGACATTGGCCAGCTCCCGCACATTGCCTGGCCAGGTGTGGGAACGCAAGCGCCGCAGCGCCGCCTGCGACACCCCCACCACCTCTCGCCCCAAGCGCGCGCAGGCCCGCTCCAGAAGGATGTCCACCAAGGCCTCGAGATCCTCCAAGCGCTCGCGCAGGGGCGGCATCTCCAGCCTTATCACGTTGAGGCGATAATACAGGTCCTGCCTGAAGCGCTTCTCCCGCATGGCCTCTTCCAAGGGCGCGTTGGTCGCCGCAATCACCCGCACCTCGACCCGCACCTCCTTGCTCCCCCCGAGGGGCCGCACCACCCCCGTCTCCAACACGTTCAGCAGCTTGACCTGCGACTCCAGCGGCATCTCCGCCACCTCGTCCAAGAACAGCGTCCCCCCATGAGCCTGCTCCACCAAACCCGTCCGGTCCTCCCGCGCGTCGGTGAACGCCCCTTTGCGCACCCCAAAGAGCTCGCTCTCCACCAGCGACGCCGGAATGGCCGCACAGTTCACCTGCACGAAAGGCCCCTCGCCACAAGCACTCGCCGCGTGAATGCGCCGCGCCAGATACCCCTTGCCCGATCCACTCTCGCCCACGATCAGCACGGTGCTCCGCGTCCGCGCCGCCCGCGCCGCCAATTCCAAGACCCGCTGGCTCGCCGGGGCCCGCGCCGTCGCGCCCGTATCCCGTTGCGCATTCAACGTCGACCGCAGCCGCACCAGCTCCCGCCGCAAGCGCCGCTCCCGCAACGCCCGCTCGATGGCCAGAACCAAGACCTGGATCTTGAACGGCTTGGCCACGAAGTCCGCTGCGCCGGCCCGCACCGCCTCCACCGCCATGTCGATGCTGCCAAAGGCCGTGATCAACACCACCTGGGTCAGCGGCCGCAGCGCCTGCACCCGCGGCAAGAGGTCCAGCCCGCGAATCCCCGGCATCTCCACATCGGAGACCAGCACGTCGTAGGGCTGCTCGGCCAGCGCCGCCAAGGCCGCCTCGGGCGAGGTCTGCCCAGCGCAACGAAAACCCCGCTCGTCGAGCATCTCCACCAAAAAATCCACCACCCCAGGGTCGTCGTCGAGCACCAGCACCCGGGCCCCCTCTTCCCTGCTCTCCACCGTCGCTGCCACCGTCATCCTCACCCCTTCGGCCGCTACATTCTCGCTGTCATGGCCTCATTGAGGGATCCACGTCAGCAAAAACAGCGCCTCGACCCCCGGCCCTGCCCTCTTACCAAGGAGCGCGGCCACGTCTCGGGCCCTGAAGCCAACGCCGGAATGGACCCCAGCCTCGCACACCTGGGGCGCTTTTGTCGAAGGTGGGGCGAAAATGTACATGGCGCAACCCCGCCAGACCAATGACCCAGGAGGCCGCCAGGGCGTGCTCCCAGCGGCCTGGTGCGCGCCATGGTTGGCCCCAAGCCTATCGCTCTAAGCGAAATCCCAAGGTGGCACAACTTTTGGCAGTGGGCCGCGACGCTTCGCTGTGGCGCCTTTCGCGCAGAGGCGCCCTCTCTGCTTCCACATCCAACCCCGAGTGAGACCCATGAAGAGTCCAAGTGAAGACAAGCCTCTCCTCTTCGACGACGAGGACGATCGCCTCGACGAGGCGCCCGCAGACCCCAAGCCCTCCTTGCGCGAGCGCCTGGGACTGTTGCGCGCCAAAGCCTGTGGCGCCCTCTCCTCGCGCTTTGCGGGCTTTAGGCTCTCCCATCGCCTCCGGCGGGTGCTGTGGGGCCTGCTCCTGCTCTTGGCGCTCAGCGGTCTGGTGTGGAAGGCCGTGGTCAAGGTCCCGGGTGGCTACGTCGGCGTCGTGGTCAACAACCTCTCCGGCGAAACCTGGGTCGAAGAGCGGGTCGGTTACCGCGTCCTCATCCCATGGGTCTTCTCCTTCCACCTCCTCGACCGCCAGGTGCAGACCCTGGTCATGAGTGACATCGGTGGCGCTGGCTTTGAAGGCGGCGACGCGGTCAAGGTCAAGACCCTGGACGGCTCCAACGTCTCCATCGATCTCCAGGTCACTTACCGGATGCTGCCCGAGCAGGCCGCCGAAATCCTCCGCGACGCCGGTCGGGGTCATGCCTTCGGCGCCCTGTGGGTGCGTTCCAGCGTCCGCGCCGCCGCCTTGGCCGAGTTTGGCAAGCTCACCACCGAGCAGATCTACGACGCGGCCACCCAAACGGAGCGCTCTCAAGCCATCGTCCTCGGCCTGAACGAGACCCTGACCCCCAGGGGCATCGAGATCGTCTCCGTCGCCGCCCTCGACCTGCGCTTCTATCAGGAATACGAGGAGCTGATCCGCAAGAAAAAGCTCGCCGACCAGGAAGTCGAAGAGCAGCAGGCCCAGCTCAGGCTCGCCGTGGAGGCCCAACGCAAGGAAGTCGCCGACGCCAGCTTCGCCAGGGACCGTGCCATCGCCGAAGCCCACGGCGCCGCCCAGGCCACCCTGCGCGGGGCCAGCGGCGAGGCCGTGCGCACCAGGGTCGACGCCGAGTCGCAGCTCATCACGGACCAACGCAACGCTGAAGGGACGCTGGTCAAAGGCCTCGCCGAGGCCGAAGGGCTGCGCCAATCCGCCGAGGCCCTTGGCGGCCGCGGCGGCGTCAACCTCGTCGCCCTGGAGTACGCCAAGCAGCTCGCCAAGATCAACTTCGCCGGTGTGCCCGTCCTCGACGCCAACCGCATCGAACAATACCGCCTCCACCCGGGCGCCTCAGGAGTCAACCCATGAGTGAGAGCAAAAGCAGCAGCCGCAAGTTCATTATCTTCACCCTCTCGGGCGTCTTCCTCATCGCCCTGGTGGCCGGCTCCATCGTCCGCGTCGAGCCCGATCAGATCGGGGTGCGCTCCAACAACTTCGGCCTCTTTGGCGCCAAAGGATTGGTGCGCCAAGACCTCGCCCCGGGCTGGCACCTCAACATCCCCATCCTCCACACCACCACGGTCTACCCGGCGACCATCCGCAAAATCGAGCTCACCAAAGACCTGCGCCAGCGCTCGGCCCTCGGCGGCGAGGTGCTGCTGGTGCAGTCCAGCGACGGCGACCGGGTCCTGATGGACGTCCACGTCTTCTTCCGGATCAAGCCCGGCAACGCCCACCGCCTCCTGGAAGACTCCGGACCCGGTGATGGCCACGTGCACATCCTGAAGAACCTCGCCTCGGAGCACCTGCGCGCCGTCTTCGGCAAGATGCGCACGGAGCAGTTCTACGATCCCGTCGTGCGGCACGAGAAGACCGTCCTCGCCCTGGCGTCGTTGTCCCAGGCCATGGAGGCGCGCTTCATCGAGGTCATCGACATCGCCGTCCAGGACATCGAGTTCGAGCCCAAGTACGAACAGAAGATTCGTGAGAAGAAGCTGGCCGACCAGAACGTGGAGCTGCAGAAAGCCGAGGCCCGAGTCGCGGCCGAGCGTTTCAAGGTCGACGCCATCAAGATCGAGACGGCCAACAGCATCGCCTTGCTTCAGGCCGAGACCCGCGCCGAGATCGACCGCATCAACGCCGAGGCCAACAAAGAGGCGACGACCTTGCGCGCCGACAGCCGCCTCTACGCCGAGCAGCAGCGGGCCCAGGGCCAGATCGCCATGGCGGCGGCCTCGGCCCAGATCACCCAGGCCAAGAATGAGGCCTTGGCGGGGTCGGGCGGCAAGAACCTGGCGGCCCTCGAGGCGGTACGCAACCTGAAGATCACCTCCCTCACTTTCCCCACGGCCGGGCGCGATTGGTTCGATGTGGAAGAGATGGCTCGCCGCCTCGGCGCCCGCGCCGACTGATCCCCTGCCCAGGTCGGCCCTCGCCGCCGCCTGCCGCCCTTGACGCTCGCAACCCACGGCTCGCTCTATGATCGTCGTCAAGAACCTCGTCAAACGCTACGGCCACCACCTCGCGGTGGACCGCGTCTCCTTCAGCGCCGCGCCGGGGCAGGTGGTGGGCCTCTTGGGTCCCAACGGCGCCGGCAAGTCGACCCTGATGCGCATCCTCGCGGGCTACATGACCCCCACCTCTGGCCACGCCATCATCAAAGGGGAGGAGCCGGCCTACCTCTCGGTGGCCGCCCGCAGTCGCATAGGTTACCTGCCCGAACGCGCGGCTCTCTATTGGGAGATGCGGGTCGACGAGTACCTGCGCTACCGCGCCCGGGTCAAAAGTGTGCCGAGCAAGAAGATTCCGCGGCGCATCGAACAGGCCGCTGAGATCTGCGGCATCACCGCCGTGCGCAAACGCATCATCGGCCAGCTCTCCAAAGGCTACCGCCAGCGCGTGGCTCTGGCGGCGGTGCTGCTCCACAACCCCGGGGTGCTCATCCTCGATGAGCCCACCAGCGGCCTCGACCCCCTGCAGATGAGCGAGATCCGCGGCCTCATCCGCGGCCTGGGCACCCACCGCACGGTGCTCTTCTCGACCCACCTCCTGGCCGAAGCGCAGGCCGTCTGCGAGCGGGTGGTCATGCTGCGCCACGGGCGGGTCATCGCCGACGGCACCCCGGCCGAGATCCGGCGCGACACCTTCGGCGACGTCATCCATATCGAAGTGGCCCAGAGCTTGACCGAGCTGGGCCAAAGCAACGGCGCCGACTTCATGGCGCGGCTGCAGCAGGCCTTTCCGGAAGCCCAGGTGCGTTTGGATGTCGCCGCGCCGCGCCTGCGCCTCACCTTGGCCCAGCAGGGTGCCACCGAGCCCGCCTTCCGCATCGCTTTGGCGCAGGCGCTCCATGAGAACGGCGCCACTCCCATCGAGATCGCCAGCGCCGTCCCCACCTTGGAGTCGCTCTTCACCCGCGTCATGGAAAGCGCAGGAGATCCCTAGATGTCGAAAAAGAAGAAGACCCCGGACCCCGTGCCGGCCCTGGCCGCAGCCCCTACGGCGTCAGCCGAGGAGGCTCCGCGTGAGGCCGAGCCGGTGGCAGACGCCGCTGCCCCGACGGAGGAGAGCGACGCCACCCAGCGAACGATCGAGGCCGTAGACGGTGCCGCCGGCGGCGCCGCTCCAGCACGAGAGCTTGCGCCCCCCGTGGCAGCGGCCGACGAGGTCGCCACGGCTGAGCCGCCGGCCATCACGGCAGCTCACCTGCGCCCGCCCATGGAGGACGAGGCCGACGCAGACGGCAGCGACGACCCCACGGCGGCGGCGGCCATCGAACCGCGGCGCATCATCCGCGGCGGCTATCGCCCGGTCTTTCTCGGGCAGGTGTGGGCGGTCTTTCGCCGTGAGCTCACCCTCTACTTTCTCTCCCCCATGTCCTACCTGGTGTGGACGGTGGTCTTGGTGGCCAGCGGCTACCTCTTCGTCACCTCTTTGAGCGACGGCGGGCAAGCCTCGCTGGTGCGCACTTTCTCCCAGATGGGCTTCTTTTTGGTGGTGGCCGTGCCGCTGCTCACCATGCGCTTAGTCGCCGAGGAGCTGCGTCAGGGCACGCTGGAGATCGTCCTCTGTGAGCCCATGGGCGAGTCGGCGGTGGTTCTGGGCAAGTTCCTGGCGGCTTACTGCTTCCTCCTGGTCTTGCTTTCCCCTACCCTGGCCTATCCCTTTGCCCTGCAACGCATCGGCGACCCCGATCCCGGCCCCATCTACGCGGGCTACCTCGGCTTGTGCCTGCTGAGCATGCTCTTCGTCGCCATCGGGCTGTGGACCTCGACGGCCACGTCCAACCAGATCGCCGCAGGGACCCTCTCCTTTGCCCTCCTCTTCGTCTTCTGGCTCCTCGGCCGCGCCGCCGACTCCCTCGGCGAAGGCCTGACCAGTGAGGTGCTGCTCTACTTGAGCGCCTTTACCCGCTTCGACGCCTTCCGGCGCGGTATGATCGACACCCGCACCCTGGCCTACATCTTCTCACTCACGGCCTTCTACCTCTTCCTCTCGGTGCGCTTTCTGGGCCTGCGGAGGCTGCGATGACCGACCATCAGCACACGAAGAACCCCTCGGTGGCCAAGGCGCCGCCGCCGAGCTACCAGCCCCAAGGCCTGAGCCCCGACGAGGTGGTGCGCAGTCGAGCCACCCATGGCTCCAACCAGCTCGCCCAGATCGAGGGCATCCCCTTCATGACCATGCTGCTGACGGCCCTCAAGGACCGCACCTTGGTCATCCTGATGATCGCCGCAGGCGCCGTCTTGGTGGTGGACCTCCTCGGCGGCGGCAACTTCATCGACGGCTTCGCCATCCTCTTGGCCGTAGGCATCGCGGCGGGGGTCACGGCCTACAACGAGTTTCGCGCCCAAGCCGCCTTCAAGTCGCTTCAGATTGAAGGCGAGGCGTTCAAAGTGCGGGTCATCCGCAGCGGCAAGGTGCGGCGCATCTCGGCCTTCGAGCTGGTGGTGGACGACGTGGTGGAGCTGGAAGGCGGCGACAAGATCCCCGCCGACGGCGTCTTGGTGGACGGACACCCCATCATCTGCGACGAGTCGATGCTCACGGGCGAGTCCGAGCCGGCGAAGAAGCTGCCCATCCGCCAGGATCTGGTGCGGGCCGGGACCTTGGTCCAGAACGGCCAGGCGCGCATGATGGTGACGGCCGTCGGTGAGGCCACGGAGTACGGTCGCTTGCGGGCTCAGCTCTCTCTGGCCCAGCAGGCTACCCCCCTGCAGGAGCGCCTGAGCGTTCTGGCCGACAAGATCGGCGCCGTCGGTGCCACGTCGGCGATCCTGATCTTTGCCGCCCTGTTGGTGGCGGCCCTGGCCGGTAGTCAGCTCGCTTTCAGCCTCGACGGCCTGCGGGCGCTGCTGACCTTCATCGCCGTGGCCGTGACCATCGTGGTGGTCGCCGTCCCCGAGGGTCTGCCCGTGGCGGTGACCATCTCCCTGGCCTACTCCATGCGCAAGATGGCCAAGGACAAGAACCTGGTGCGGCGGCTGGCGGCCTGCGAGACCATGGGCGGCGCGCAGGTGTTGTGCGTCGACAAGACGGGGACCCTGACCAAGAACCGCATGAGCGTGGTCCGCCTCTTCGTCGCCGGCCAGCGCCATGACGAGGACAGCGCGGCCCTGGCTGCGGACTTCAAGGCGCTCATCGCCGAGATCGCCGCGGTCAACTCCAGCGCCCACATCACCGAGACCGCCACGGGACGCCGCGCCGTGGGCAACGTCACGGAGTGCGCCCTCTTGGATCTCCTGCACCACTGGGAGCTGGACTACCAGTCCCTGCGTGACCAGGCGCGGGTGCTGCGGGTGGTGGATTTCAGCAGCGATCGCAAGCGCATGAGCAGCGTGGTGGCGACCGAGGCGGGGGCGCGGGTGCTGAGCAAAGGCGCGCCCGAGTTCATCTTGCCTCGCTGCCACGCCGTGCTGGGTCCTGATGGCGTACGCCCCCTCGACGAAGCGCAGCGCCAGCAGATCCAGGAGACCCTCGCTGCGTGGGGCCAAGAAGGGGTGCGAACCCTGGCGCTGGCCTATCGCGACACCGACCTGGCCGTCGATGAGGAGAGCCCGCCGGAGCTGCTGGAGAAGGAGCTGGTGTGGGTGGGGCTTATGGGGCTGGGCGACCCGCTGCGGCCCAAGGTGACCGAGGCGATTCGCGACGCGCGCCGGGCCGGGGTGGAGGTCAAGATGGTCACCGGCGACAACCCGGTGACGGCTGAGGCCGTGGCGCGGGCCATCAAGCTTATGGGCCCGGATGACCGCATCGTCGATGGGGAGACTTTCCGCGCTTGGAGTGACGACGAGGTCCTGGAGCAGCTTCCCCATCTGCGGGTGGTGGCGCGGGCGGTGCCATCGGACAAGCTGCGCCTGGTGCAGTGTCTGCAGCGTTCGGGCAAGGTCGTTGGGGTGACGGGCGATGGGACCAACGACGCGCCGGCGTTGCGTCACGCCGACGTGGGGCTGGCCATGGGCAAGAGCGGCACCGACGTGGCGCGCGAGGCCTCGGACATCGTCATCCTCGACGACGATTTCTCGTCCATCGTCCGGGCCATCTCCTGGGGGCGAGCTTCCTTCGACAATATCCGCAAGTTTATCCAGTTTCAGCTCACGGTCTCTTTCGTGGCTCTCGCCGTGGCCTTCATCGCCGGCATCAGCGGCAAGGGGACGCCCCTGACGGTGGTGCAGTTGTTGTGGGTCAACTTGATCATGGACACCCTGGCGGCGTTGGCGCTGGCCACGGAGGCCCCGTCGAAGAAGCTCTTGGAGCGCAAGCCCCATGGGCGGCAGGAGGCGCTGATCTCGCCGCTGATGTGGGCCCAGATCTTTGGCATGGGCGGCATCATGCTGGTGGTCTTGCTGACGGCGCTCTACACGGGGCTGCTGGGCAACCCCCATGACCCCACCCACTATGCCTTCATTTTCAACCTCTTCGTCTTCCTGCAGATCGGCAACCTGATCAACTGTCGCAGCACCACCCTCGATCAGAGCCCCCTGCTGGGGCTGCGCCAGGCCCGGCTCTTCCTCACCATTTTCGTGGGCATCGTGGTCATCCAGGTGGTGCTCATCTTCTTTGGCGGTGACTTCTTCAACACCCAACGTCTCAGTCTGCACCAGTGGCTGTTGAGCCTTGGCGCTGGCGTTGCCGTGGTCGTGGTCGGCGCGGTGGTGCGCGCCTACCTGCGCAGCTTGCCCGGGACGTGGCCAAGCGACCTCCGCCGCCGCGCCCTGCGGGTGCACGGCGTGTGGCTCACGATCAAGGGCCCCGTGCTCGGGTGGTTGCGGGCCCCGGCGGCGCAGTCGCCGCTGGTGGTCATCGCCTTTGGCGGCGTGGTGGCCCTCATGGGCGGTGGGGCCTTGCGTTCCTTGGGGCGCGACTACGCCCCGTGGGCCTTCGCCCTCTTCGCCGGCGGTCTCGCCGCCATCGCCTGCTGGGCCTGGGAGAGCCGCCACATGGCGCGCCGCCGCACCATCGCCACCATCCGCATGCACGCCGCGCTCTCGACGCTCTTCTTCTTCCTCTTGGTGGTCTTCGTCAACGTCGTCGCGGCCAAACACTATTACCGCATCGACATGACCCAGGAGCGTCGCTTTACCCTCTCGCCGCAGAGCATCAGCGTCCTGGCCCGCATCCACCAGCCCATCTACATCACCACCCTCTTCCGGGCAGGCAACCTGGCGACGGACCTGGAGCAGCTCCTCAGGGAGTACGAGGCCAACGCCCGCCACCTCCAGGTGCGGCACATCGATCCCGATCGCGATCCCGGCGAACACGAGCGCCTCATCGCGCGCTTGGCCATCCAGGGACAGCCATCGTCGGCGGTGGTGGTCGAGGTGGGTGAGCGCAGCCGCGTCATCCCTTGGGAGGCGCTGCTGGAGCAGCAGTTCGAGTACCGCGGCGGGCGCCGGCACCGGATCCGCGGCGCGCCGCCCCTCTTCCGCGGCGAGGAGGCCATCACCTCGACCCTGCTCTCCCTGTCGGTGACGGAGGAGCCCATGATCTGCTTCTCCACGGGCCACGGTGAGCGCAGCGCCCGCGATCGCGGCGCCGAGGGCTTGTACATGATGCGCCAGAAGCTGCGCGGCACGGGCTACCGGGTCGGCGAAGCGCTCCTGGCCCAGGACGCGCCCGTACCAGCGGCCTGTGACCTGCTCATCACCGCAGGTCCGCGCCAGGCCCTGGAAGGACCGGCGCGCGACGCCATCGCCGCGTTCTTGGAGCGGGGTGGCAAGTGGCTGGTCACGGTCGAGCCATGGGAGAGCGGCGGACTGGATCCCCTGCTCAGTCAATGGGGCCTGGGCATTCGCTCGGTCTACTTGGTGGACCCCTCATCATCGGTCGCTGGTATTGGCCCCACCAACATCATCACCCGCCGCTATCAGCCGCACTTGATCACGGCCGGCCTGGGTGAGCTCGCCGTGTCCTTCCCCTTCGCCACCTCGGTGCACATCAAAGAGGCGGCGCGACCGCTGGAGAGCGCCAACCTGGCCCTGATCTCAGAGAGAGGCTACGGCAAGACGAATCGCCAGAGCCGCAGCACGGACTTCGAGCCCCAGCAAGACCAGCGCGGCGGCTTCTCGGTCCTGGCGGCCGTCAAGGAGCCCGATCGCCTCTACGAAGCCGATGGCAGACGCGAGAGCGCGCGCATCGTCATCGTCGGCGACACGGACTGGTTCACCAACGCCCACCTCAATCGCCTGGGCAACCAGAACCTGCTCATGAACGCCATCGACTGGCTCGCCAAACGCGAGGAGCGCATCGCCGTGCGCGCGCGCCCCGCCGACGACCGACGCATCGCCATGACCGAGGAAGAGCAGCGCGCCCTCTACTGGTTCGCCTTGGGATTCTTGCCCGGTTGTGTCGCTCTGCTCGGCGCTGCAGTCGCCTGGCGACGGAGACATTGATATGCCTTCACCTCGCACCACCCTCATCCTCTTCATCCTCACCCTCTTGGGGGCAGCCTACCTGCTCTTCTTCGAGGTGCGTTTCGAATCGACGGACACCCGCGCCATGTATGAGAAGCGCATCGTGCGCTTCGAAGCCGGCTCGGTGGAGCGCCTGCGCCTGCGCCGGGATCACTGGACGGTGGCGGCGGTCGAGCGCGTCGACTACCGCACCTTTCGCCGGACCGAACCGAGCCCTGGCGCCCTCGATGGCAACCAGGTGATGCAGCTCATCACCCTCCTCAGCGATAGCGACGCCATCGCCGTCCTCGCGGGCGACGCCGACCGGCCTGGCAAAATGACCGAGTACGGCTTGGCGGCGCCGCGCCTCGAGTGGGCCCTGCAGCGCAGCAGCGGCGATGAAATCCGCTTGGCCTTTGGCCTGGTTACGGCCACGGGCGACGGCGTCTATCTCCATGTGCGCGGCAGCCCCGATGTGGTGGTCGCGCCGCTGCTTCTCTTCGAAGCCGCTGACGGCCTCCTGGACGCGCTCATCGTCGACACCATGTCCGATGAGTGAGGGAGCGGCCGTCGTCTCGTGTGCCTTTTGTCTTTCACCTCACCCACGGGTTTGAACCATGAAGAACAGTCACCTCCTACTGGTCATCCTCTGCACCGCCGGGGCAGGACTTCTGGTCGGCCACCTCGCCTCGGACCGTCAACAGACCGCGACGACAGATGAGCTGCGCGGCATCGCGGCGGAGCACGACTGTGACAGCGCCACGGGCGAGTGCCCCGGCGGGCGCCACGACTGCACCATGGGGAACTGCCCCAGTGCGGCGCAGCCCATTGCCTTTCCGGCGTTGAGCCAAGAAGACCCGAGCGCGCCGGCGCCAGCGGCCCAGGCAGCGCCGCGCCAAGGTGCGGCCCAGGGGCAGCGCATTCAGCCGGCGCCACAGGGGCCGCCGAGCGCAGTTCAGGGCGAGACGCGCGCCCAGATCCCCACGGGCCCCCAAGACCCGAGTAGAGTTCTCAGATTTTCGTTGCGGTTTCTGTGGCAGACTCTCGCCAACCATTAAGGAATTACTCAATGCCTATCCACGAGATCTGCGGGTGGTCTTCAAGCATTTTCCGCGCAATCCTCAGTCGGACGCGTTCATGGCCCACATGGCGGCGCAGGAGGCGCAGGCCCAAGGAAAGTTCTGGGCCTTCAAGGACATGCTCTTCGCCCACCGCGGCCCCTTCACCCAGGAGAGCCTGGTGCAGCTCGCCCAGAGCGCCGGTCTCGACGCTGCGGCCATGCAGCGGGCCCTGAGCGGCGAGAGCCACCGCGCCCTGATCGAAGCGCACATCGCCCAGGGACGCGCCGCTGGTGTCCGAGGCACGCCAGCTTCCTTCATCAACGGCCGCCTGGTCTCAGGGGCCCAGCCCGTGGACGCCTTCAAGAAAGTCATCGACGAAGAGCTGCGGCGCTAGGGCGCGAGGCAGCGCCTCGTGGCCGGCAAGCAGCGTTTTGTGTTCGGCCCCGTGGCTCACGCGGCCCCCAACGGTCAAGCGCCCCCATGGCACTGCAAGACGTCAGCCTTATCGCCTTTCTCAACGTCCTCGCGCTCGAGCTCATCCTCAGCGCCGACAACGCCCTGGTCATCGCCATGGTGGCCCAGACCCTGCCCAAGCGGCGCCGGGCGTTGAACCTGCTGCAGGCCGGCATGGTGATCTACATCCTGCGTTTGACCTTGACCGCGGGGATCCTCATCGCCGCGCAGTGGCCAGGCGTGCATATCCTCTGCGCCATGCTCATCGTGTGGGTCGCCCTGCGCCTGCCCCACTCCCAACAGGAAGCGCCGCGCCCCACCCCGCGCCCCACCCAGGAGTGGCGCCTGCTGGCCACCATCATCCTGGCCGACGCCATCACCAGCATGGAGAACGTGGTGGTTGCCGCCGCCGCCGCTGACCACAACCTCCTCCACCCCGCCATGGCCTTCGCCATCACCGTGCCCTTGATGCTGACCTCCTCCTCCCTCATCGCGCGCCAGCTCGACCGCAGGCCCTGGCTCTTGTGGCTGGGCGCCGCCTTCCTCGCCTTCGTGGCGGCCAAGGCCTTGGCCCGCGACCCCCTGCTGGAGGAGACCGTGCTCGGCTGGGGCCCGCGAGCGTACCTCATCTACGCCGCGACGGTGGTCGCCGTGCTCGGCGTCGCCCTGTGGCAACGCCGGCGCGACGGGATGAAAAGCGCTCGCTCTGCGCCGGGAGTCGCAGGGCCGCCTTAGTTACACGTCCCGGGTTGGGAGACGCAGTTCTCCGTGCAATCGCACAAGACCGCGTTGCGGCAGGTGCGGTTGCCCGTGCAATCGCTGTTCAGCCAGCACTGCTGATTGCTGGCGGGCCGAGGCAGACAGGTGTCCTCCTTGTCGGGAATGGCCACACAAACCGAGCCGTCGGGGCAGCCAGGGTTGGTCGCCGATGCGTCGCAACAACCTTCAGACGCTTCGGACTGGCAGGTGCCCGGGACGTCGGGGGCAAAGCAGAGGCTGCCACAGGCGCACACCTCGGCACCGACGCAGCGCTCGCCGGCGCCGCAGGTGCTGTCCTCCCAGCACTGGCCCGGCTGGGTCGCCCGCGCTTTGCAAACGCCATGGGCCTCCTCGCCTTCGGGATAGACGCACAAGCCGTTGCCAGCACATGGGCACTCGGGTGAACAGCAATCGGCCGGGACGTCGACGCAGGGGCCGCTGGCCTCGACACACTTGCCCGGTTCGGGAATGCAGCGCTCGACGCAGGCACAGAAGACCGCTCCTTCGCAGACCCGGCGTCCCGTCCCGCTGCCGGCGCAGTCGCTGTCTTGCCAGCAATCGGGGTCGGCTACGATGGCCACGCAGGTATCGACCAAGGGATGCTCTCGGCAGAAGGTGCCCTCTGCGCAGGTGTCCTCGCCGTCGTTGTCGCAGCATCGCTCGTTCAACACCTGGCAGTAGCCTCTCTGGTTCGGCTCCGGGCAGGTCTCACCGCAGGGGCAGATCCGCGCGCTCAGGCAGGCTTCTTCGTCAGCACAGTCGATGTCGGTCCAGCAGCCCTGTCCTTCTATGGCGAGGCAGACGCCGGTTGCGGCGCCGGCCTCGATGACGCAGCGCGTGTCTTCTTCGCCACAGGGGCACTCGGCGCTGCAGCAGCCCTCTCCCAGAAGCGCGCACGGGTCGGGCGCGACGCAGCGCCCCGGCTGAGACATGCAGTCGACGTCACAGGAACACAACATCGCCCCTTCACAGGTCGCGCCGTCGCTGCACCCAGCGTCGTCCCAACAATAGGGTGGGTTCAGCACGGCGTGACAGGTGTCGCTGCCGCCGTCGAAGGGCATACAGAACATGCCATCGCCGCAGACGCTGGCGTCGTCAGCACAGCAATCACCGCTGGCCTGACGACAAGTTCCAGGCGCATCTGCTTCGGGACAGCCGGCGCCACAGGGGCACAAGACCACGTCGTAACAGGCTTGCCAGTCGCCACAATCCCCGGTGTGCCAGCATTCGCCTTCGGCCAGGTCC
>Ga0334884_1002997_pt1 | contig 20123 bp, 19 predicted proteins | sample GraSluR1_MG_7_FD_207215 | JGI IMG/M metagenome (GOLD analysis project Ga0334884, IMG submission 207215) | Sludge microbial communities from methane-producing bioreactor in Wageningen University, Netherlands - Granular Sludge_12_05 R1 | ecosystem: Engineered > Bioreactor > Anaerobic >...
TGTCTTACCCTGGTAACTGTTGGAGCACCAAATGCCAGGCTGGTTATACGGGACTGGTTTTCACAACACGGTTATACCGAGTGCCAGGATTATCTTTTTCTCGCATGATATAATGAAGCCACTTCAAAACGGAATGAATTTTTCGAGTATGTGAACTACTCAAAGACGGTTCCCATGACGATCCGTAGGCCAGTATTCACCAAATGAGGTATCATCCATCTGTCGCATTTCATTGTCCAGCAATTCACGCAACATCGAGATACTTGCTGCGTAGCCAGGATCGTTAATCAGGTTGACAAGTTCATTGGGATCGTTACGTACATCGTATAACTCATCCATGTGCCCTTGGTAAACATTGAGTTTGAATTGTTTTGTTCGCAAAGTACGAATCGGATTAACCCAGCGTTGCTTATTAAAATACTGTATTGTCACATGTGAGCGTGATGGCAAGGGTCCTTGCTGCATCAAAAAAGAACATAACGATTGACCATCCCGATTGGGCCAGGGAACACCCGCAAATTCCATGAGCGTTGGGGCCAAGTCAGTTAATAAAACAAAGTCATCTGATACCTGATGCCGACCACCGAGTGCTTCAGGAATCCGCACCATTAATGGCACCCGAATACAATGCTCATACATGAACGGCCCCTTGTATACCAGGCGGTTATGGGTGTCCATGTCACCATGATCGGAGCAAAATACCACTATGGTATTGTCACGAAGACCCAGGCTATCGAGATGCTCCAGTACCTTGCCGATTTCTGTATCCACCTGCTTGCACTTATCACGGTACACCCGCCGGTAATGTTCCCAGTAAGTATCCGGTTTGCCCACAAAATATTCACCTTGATCCTCCAGCATGAATTGCTGTTGTGGAACAGGCTTGTTCTCGAAAGTATCAGCCCAGGACGCGGGGTGGGGTACTGAGACAGGCGTATCAGTAACCGGCAATTCTCCAGGTTGATCGAAGAATCCAAACTCATAGATGTCATGTGGGTTGAGATAATTTACAAAGAGCGCGAAAGGCTTTTCTACAGCACCATCAGCAGTTCGGGAATCGAGGTATGCGAGCGAGGCAGTTGTCACGTCGGAGTCAGGATGGATGTCAAGGTGAGCTGAATCAAAGTGCGTATTAAAGTATTCGCCATTGCCCAGATGCCACTTTCCATAATAAGCCGTATGGTACCCTGCGTCTTGCAGACGGCTGCCCAACGTTTCTGTACCTTCGGGCAAAGCAGGTATCAATTCACCGGTGTGATCAACGGAATGTATATTACCCAGTACTCCGGTGCGATGGGGATAGAGCCCAGTATAAATTGAAGCACGGCTGGGTGAGCACTGCGGTGTGGTGCAGAAGGCATGCTTAAACACAACACTTTCCCGGGCAAGCCCGTCCAGGTTTGGCGTATCAAAATAGGAGTCAACGAAGCCTATAGCTTCCCAGTGTTGCTGATCTGTCACAATAACTACGAGATTGGGACGCGCATTGGATGCAGCATAGGCCCTGTGTGTTTGTGGTAGTATCGCAGCCCCGGCAACCAGTACGGAACCATGTAAAAATTGACGGCGGGTCATGAGAAAATGTGAATTCAAGTTCGATTCTTTCCCTGTAAGTGCCACATTATGGTCATCGGTGTTAATGCATATTGTCCTGGCCTTCATGTAACTCTTTACGCGACTTGGGGTCTTGGAATGAAACAATCCAGTACCCGATACTCATAGCCAAAATTACCGTAGCCAGCCCAAATACCTTCACAGAATCTAATTCGTCAATATCCATGACAATTACTTTACGGGCTACAGCCATCAGGGCAGTGGCCATAACAATCTTTACATGAATAATATCTTCCCGTAAGTAAATCGTAATATTTACATAAATCTCAATTGCGATTAACACTGCCATAAAGGCGCCAAATGTTGCAAGGATATCCGTGATTTCCAAGAGAAGATAGGGGGGAGCCATGATGCGTTCGTAGAGCACATAAATAACATCCAGTACACCCCACAATATGATGGTAGTCATGAGGATGGCCAGTGTACGCACAGACAACCGAATAATTTTTCGCAAAATGCGGAGCATTGGGTCTGCTGGTTCTCTCTGCAATTTTGCTTCTGACTCCACATCTATATAGGGCGGTTTTACTTCCTCATTCATACACGGTAGAACTCCATGCTTTGATTAATTTTTTCTGCGGGGGTACGACTCCGTGATCGTACCCCGGGCAGTAGTAATCTCTGTCTGTGATGGATTATTTATGGACATTTTAGTAAACTACACGAAGTCAGAATTCACTCGGTGTGTTTGCATTTCTCTGTTACAAATGAATCGGACTGACAAACTCATCAGGTTTAATCACAAGCAGAGAGCAATTAATTTCGTTTGCAACCATTTCAGCAATGTGCCCGCTGAAAAATTGTGGTATACCAGACCTTCCGGACGTTCCCATGACCAACAAATCAGTACCAAACTTTTGCGTGTAGTCCGGAATCGCAAATCCTGGTTCTCCACGAATTAATTCAACTTTACCTTCTGGCAGGAAGTCTTTGAAAGGTATCATGAAAGCTTCCATCATCTGCAAGACTTGCTCTTCAACAGTTTCGATGTGTGCTCGCAATTCTTGTGGTGTCATCCGAGATGAAAATAGAGTTTCAGCATATAAGGACCAAGCATGAAGTGTTGTTAGTACTCCGGTGTCAGGGCAGGTTATTGAGATTGCAGTATCCATGAGCTTTTTGCTGAGTTTGTTTTGTGATTCATTCGCCGGGGCCGGATCAATCGACACCACAACATTTTTATAAGCTTCAGGTGCATTGGCAGCAACCAGCCAAACCGGACAAGGACATTTGCGAATTAGTCGAATTGCGGTTTGCCCATATAAACCTCCCAAGCTGCCCTCATCTATGGGTTGGCTTGAAGTTTTCATTACCAGATCATGGTTATCACGCAACGCCTCACGTATTATTTCAACGAATGGCTTTCCGTGGACAAGTAATGTCTTTACCGGCAAATCAAAATTGCGGGCCTCTTCTGCCATCTCTTCCAGTTTGTCACGGCGAATTCCTTCTGTAGAATCAAGAATGTCTTGTGCTTTGTGGGTTATGGCATTCATAAACCAGGGCACTTCTTCAACAACATCGATCAGCGTAATTGCGCCGTGATTTCCTTTTGCAATCTGGATTGCTTTATGGAATGCGGTTTGTGGATAGGTTGCGAATGTGTCAACGTAGACGAGGATGTTTTTGAAACTTTTCATGACTGGCTCTCCCTTTAATAAACTGCCACTATCTGAGGTTCCCTTACCAATAGTATGCACCAGTTGAAAAGAATCTTCAATATTATAGAATCCCTACAATTTCCCTTGTTCATGCAGGGAGGCTGATGTATCACCGCGTTTTTTTTCAACAGCCCATTCATCACAAACTGTCTTCTCCCAGAAAGGCACACCAATCATATAGGCTGAGCGTCCAATGATTTGTGCTGCAATAGGCGCGGTCATAAAAAAGAACACAATCACGAGAAAAGCGCGAACGGTAACGCCTATTTCTCCAAAATATATGGCAACCGCCAATACCATGAAAATAATTCCAACAGTTCCTACCTTGGTAGCGGCATGCATCCGCGTAAAAAGGTCTGGGAAGCGAATAATGCCTACCGCCGCAATCAGCACTAATAGACTTCCAATCCACAAACATAATCCAGTTATGACTTCAATCATCATTCGGGCCTTTCAGCATGTAATATGCAAATGATACGGTGCCTAGAAATGCAACCAATGCCAACACGATACCGGCACGCAAAAAATAGATTTGATCGGTAGAAATGGCATCTACCATAATCATGCCGACAGCAATCGTAGCAAGCATATCCAGAGCTATCACCCTGTCGGGTAAACTTGGGCCTATAAGTAACCTGATCATTACGAGGAGGATGGCTAAAGGCAGAATGATCATGGCTGCGTTGATAGAAATATTTAAAAATGTTGTTGCAGTAATCATCGAATCAATTCCAATAGCCTGCGTTCCAGCCCAAGTTTAATTTCATTCCTCAATGCGTCAGCATCATCGACAAACATGGCATGGACATAAAGCGTTTTTCTATCATCAGAGATATCCAGGCTTAGGGTTCCTGGCGTCAACGAAATCGTAATGGACAATAGCGTGATTTCAAAATCTGTTTTCGCATCCAGTGGTAAACCAATGATGCCGGGGCGCGCATATGATTTCCAGGTAATGGTGTCGTGTGCTACGCGTATACTTGCAACAATCATTTCTTTCAAAAAATACACCAGAAAAGATATAAACTGATTTACTTTTTTGTAATAACTGGACTCACCGATCATTTCCTGCTGAAACAGAAGAATGACATAACCTAGTGCAAATCCTACAAACAAATTGCCAAAGGTCATTTTGCCAATCATGGCAGCCCATACAAGGGCGAGGCATATATTTATTAATAATGGTTTCATGGTGTACTCAATTTTACTGCTTCAATGTAGAGCTGTGGATTGATAAGTTGTTCTGCTGCTGTTCTTGAAAGTTCAAACAGGGGATTGGCCCAGACAGTCATTGCTACCATTAACAACACCAGACTTATCAAAGGCATATGCAAGAGAAAGCTTGACTTGATTGACAGTGTCTTCAATGGCGTAACCGTTTCACAATTTTCAGGTGTAGTTTTCCAGAATGCTTCTGCCCAGATTTTTATCATGGAATACAATGTCAAGATACTCACACACAGGGCGGATATAACAACAACACTATGCTGTGCTTCCAAACCTGCTCGTATCAGGGCAAATTTTGCGAAAAAACCGGGAAACGGTGGCAGGCCTGCAAGGGATAATGCTGCTACAATGAACATGATCGACAAAGCTGGGCAGGTAACATACAAATCACCCATTGCTTTGAGGTTGTAGGTATGTTTGAGGCGGTTGATGATGCCGCTGATTAAAAATAACGCTGATTTAGCGAAAATGACGTGTACCATAAAAAAGATACTAGCAGCCAGTGACAGTGAAGTTGCGATTGCCAAGCCCATTATTAAATACCCAATTTGACTGATGATATGAAATGAAAGAAGTCTTCGGACATCATATTGCGCAACAGCCCCTAAAACACCGGTGATCATTGTCAGTGATGCCAGTAGTATAAAAATTTGCTGGTTAAATGCAGGGTCTTGGGTGAACACCAAAGTAAACATACGAATCAAGGCATACACACCCACTTTGGTTAACAGGGCAGAAAAAATGGTGGTAATGGTGATACGCGGGGTGTGATAAGAAGCCGGGAGCCAAAAGAAAAGTGGGAATATTCCCGCTTTTATTCCAAAGGCAACTATAAACATGAGGGACAGGGTGGAGATTAAGTGAGGTTCGTCAAAATGTTCCAATTTCAGGGCCAGGTCCGCAAGATTCAATGTGCCCACTTTTCCATATAGAATCCCGATGGCAGACAGGAAAACAAAAGAAGCCACCAGATTCAATGTCACATATTTTACTGCACCTTCTATTTGCTGGCGCTTACCCTCCAGCACCAGTAGAACAAATGCAGTAATAAGAATAACTTCAAACCAGACATACAGGTTGAACAGATCACCCGTCAGAAAAGCGCCACACACTCCCATGAGCAGAACCTGGTACAGTGGATGAAAACCATATTGAATTTGTGTTTTGGTTATATCTGCGAGTGCAAAAATAAACACCAGAAGCCCCATAATTCCCACCATAAGAACCATAATCGCACTGAACTGGTCAGCAACCAGGCTGATACCAAAAGGTGCGGGCCAATTACCCATGGTAACAGTAATAATACCGTTTTGCGTGACATGTGCAAAAAGCATGATGGCACTTAAAAAGTGTGTGAACATACCAAGCAAGGTAATGATAAATTGCACCCGGTTGTACTGATATAACAACAAACCCAAGGAGGCTGTTGTCAGCGGTACTATAATAGGTAAAACCAGTAAAATATTTGCAGAATTAATGTTCATGTACTTCCTGCTGCGGTAAGGTCTTCAAATCGGTCGATTCGGTATCGGTGCTGCGCATTTGGTCCAGATCATCGGTACCGATAATCATATATACCCTTTGGAAAAGTACCAGAGTAAATGCCAATACTCCGAATCCTATTACTATGGCGGTTAATACCAATGCCTGGGGAAGTGGATCGGCATGGGGGGCAATCGGAACCAAAGCACCTTCTGGAATGAGGGGCGGGTCACCCCGATGAAGTCCCGCAGCGGTGAATATCAATAAATTGGCAGCTTGACTCAACAAAGCAAGCCCAATAACTACCTTGATCATGCTGCGACGCATCATCAGATATAAAGCACAGGCAAATAAAATACCAATGACGAAGGCCAAGACAATGTCCACGTCATTCCTCCATAAGGTTCATGATAATTAAAAGCGTAATGCCGATAACCACCAGATAGACACCAACGTCAAACAGCAACGGCGTACCCAATTTAACTTCATCAAATACTGGAAGTTGCAGTGTGTACCACAAACCAGTCATCAGTGGTAATCCGAAAAACAATGCAATGACACCACTTATCAGTGCAAAAAATAATCCGATTCCTATCAATGTCTGTGGGGACAAACCAAGTGCCTTGCGTGCTGATGCTACATCTACTGCCAACGCATGAAGGCAAAAACCAGCCGCAGCAACCAAACCACCAGCAAATCCTCCACCAGGATGATTATGGCCACTTAACAACAGGTATACAGAAAAGAGGAGCATCAATGGCTTTATGGCCCGGGCTCCAGTTTGTAGAAATAATGAATTCATGTGTTCTTCTTTTCTACTTTGGTTAAACGAAGCAGCCCGAACGCACCAATAGCCGCGATTGAAAGTACGAGAATTTCTCCAAGGGTGTCGAGCGATCGGAAGTCAACCAGAATGACATTGACGATGTTTCTGCCATAGGCTTTTGAAGCACTGTTTTCTGCAAAATAATCTGAAATGGTAGGTGCAATTTCAATGCGCAGTGCTGCAATAATCAATATCGTAATAAACGCGCCAGCAAATCCGGCCAAAACCATATCCCTGAATTTGACGAATTCTGAGGTGAAATGGGTGAACCGCGGTAGCCGGTACAACACCAACACAAATATCAGAACGGTAAGCGTCTCGATTACAAACTGGGTCATCGCCAAATCTGGTGCACCATAAAAAATGTAGACCAGGGAAACGCCATACCCGACAGCTCCCAGACAAACAACCGCAGTCAGACGCGAGCGGGTACGCGTAGCACCAATCGCAGCGCAAATAATCATCAATGCGATTCCCAATTCATACAGCTTTACTTCGGGAATTTCGTTTGGAATCGGAATACCACCTCCAGAAAGAAGTGTATATATGGGCAACATCACTAAAAACAAGATAACACAAAATAAATAATATCTCAGGTAACCATTTTGTAGAATACAGGTTTGTTTTTTAGCTAGCCATAACATGCCATCAACCAGGCGGTGGTATGTGGCTTCCGGCCCCAACCAATCAGCTTTTCCAGGTAGAGATAAGACACTGCGCAGGTGTTGTCGAAACAAGAACAAAATAAAGCCTAATCCAAAAGTGAAAATACTCAGCATCAAAGCAGTATTAAAGCCATGCCAGTGAATTAATTGTACTGACACAACGTAACCGGCTGTAGCTGCTGTTGCAGAAGTGACAAGATACTTACCTGCAATGGCTGGAAACAGACCCAAAAATAATCCCAGTAAACCAAGGACCATGGGACCCAGCCACAATCCAAAACTGCCTTCATGTGCTTTATGTGGGGTGCTTTGAAAGGGCGACCAAAATGGACGCCAGGCGACTGCGAAGGCGACAAACAGATTCACTGCGGCTGCAAGCACCATCGCAGTGGTAATCCAGACACTATATCCAGGTGCTGCCAGGCCTGCTTCATAGAGCGTTTCTTTTCCAATAAAACCGAGAAATGGCGGCAGACCGGCCATCGATAATGCGGCCAAAGCAGCAGTGACAGCAGTCAAAGGCATGATACGGCCCAGGCCGCCAAGCTTTTCGGTGTCATAAACATGCGTGCTGTGGCTTATAGAACCAGCTACCATGAACATTGATGCCTTGTACAACGCGTGTACCAGCAAAAAAGTCATGGCAGCTTTTAACGCGTAGGGCGTCCCGATTCCAAGGCAGACAGTTATAAGTCCAAGCGCACTGATGGTAGTATATGCAAGCAGTTTCTTTAATACTACCTGGCGGACCGCCAGATAGGCACTAGCGATTAATGTAATGCCGCCTGTCAATACGACGATGTTGTACCATAAATTGGTATCGCCCAAGACAGGATGTATACGGGCCATTAAATACAGACCCGCTTTTACCATTGTGGAGGAATGCAGGTAAGCACTGGCTGGCGTAGGCGCTGCCATGGCATTGGGTAACCAAAAGTGAAATGGAAATTGCGCTGATTTGGTGAATGCGCCTGCCAAAAGGAGAAGCAGGATTGCTGTATAGTTCGCATGTTCGCGAAGCAGGTCCCCTGACATCAGAATTGTTGGAATGTCGTAGGTACCTGCAGCATATCCTATTAGAATGAAACCAGCCAACAATGCCAATCCGCCACCACCGGTGACCAGCAATGCTTGAAGTGCTGCAGTTCTTGTCTCTTGCTTTTGGTGATCATATCCAATTAACAGATAAGAAGTGATACTGGTCAATTCCCAAAATATGAACAGCGTAATCAGGTTGCCGGATAGAACAACCCCCAGCATCGATCCCATGAACGCAAGAAGTGCCAGATAGAAACGATGAATGTTGACATCATCCTTGAGGTATGCTCCGGTGTAGATAATGATCAAGACACCAATTCCCGATATCAACAATGCGAAAATCAGGCTGAGACCATCCAGGTAAAACGACAACTCAATTCCCAAACTACTAACCCAGGGTCTGGTTTCATAGAAAATTTCAGAATTTGCAATCTGGGGAATATAACTGGCGAGATACAAAAAAATACCCGCCGCCACGAAAGCAAATACCCAACAAGTATAGGTTTTAAGCATGCGATATATTGGCACAGTGAAAATGGCCAGTAAAAACGGAATTAAAACAGCATATAACATAAATATTCCATATATTTATATAATTGATTGATTTTGGTTTTTCTGTAATATCTTGTGTTGATTGAATTTGCTGGTTTGAAATATATATACATAGTAGTACAGCATATCTATACAGAACATCCCCTCGGAAGTATATGTTCAAATATCAACATTGGATCTTTAGCCCATGCTACATATAGTATCGGCGACACCATCTGAACACAGTCCCAAAATACAATATTCCATCCCAGACCTTCTGAGCCTGTCAAATAGTTTGGCACCTGCCAAGTTGCTGAAACATTTCCATACAACGTAACTTGACTACATTTCTGAAAAAAACCTCGGTTTATCTTGCAGACAACGCTCATTCTCCCGTAGACTGTACATCTTGTGACATTATAGCAAATTCAGGAGATTTTTATTATGCCAATTCTGGTAAATGGAGTGCGGTTAGAAGACCAAGTTATTGAAACAACCTTACGCGAACTCCAAGTCCAGCGTTCTGATCCATCTGAGAAAATTACAAAAGATATGGCGCGGCAATCCGCGATTGAACGTGAATTGATTCGCCAGGAAGCTTTGGCGCGTTTTCCTTCTATACCGACCAATAAAGTGAATGATGCTTTACGTGATTTTAAACAACAATTCAAAGATGAAAACCAATACCAGTCTGAGTTGCAAAATTCAGGCGTTACAGAAGAAGCATTGCTGTCTGATTTGCGTACCAGAATAAAAATCGACCTGCTTCTTGACGAAGTATGCCGAGATTTGGAGAAGGTCGATGATGAATCGGCCCGAATTTTTTTCGATGCCAATCAGGAAATTTTTATGGAGCCGGAACGTGTACGAGCAAGCCATATAGTGAAGCATGCATCGGAAAATATAATTGAGCGCCATGAAGCGGTAGCAGAACTGGGGCGTGTCAAAACAATGATTGATCAAGGCATTCCATTTGAACAAATTGCAGGACAATACTCCGATTGTCCGGATCGTGCCGGTGATTTGGGCTATTTCAGTAGAGGTCAGATGGTTCCTGAATTTGAAGCGGTTGTATTCAACATGGAAGTCGGCGCGATAAGTGATGTTTTTACGACTCCCTTCGGGGCGCATATAGCCAAGTTAACCGACCACATTCCGGCTAAGACGCGTAACTTTGATGATGTAAAATCAGAAGTTGTTAATCATTTATACACCCGTATTGAAAATGAGCAAATCGACAGTTTTGTAGCTCAATTAATGGAAAAGGCTGAAATTGAGGAACTTGAAGAAGTAATATCAACTTAAATAATGATAGGGTATAAAAATACCATTATTTTATTTGATGACCAGTGTTAATGGGGCGGGAATCAAAGCAAATAAATATATGAAAAACTGAAATAGTCTGGTGGGGATAGCAAGGAGCATGAACGAATTTAATGACTTCTATTCATAAAAGCCCATGTTGCACTCCGCAAACAGTTCCAGCCATATCGAAATCAAGCACGAAAGCATTTCAACGTATTTACACATCTCCAGAAGAAGCAATTAAAATGCGTCGCATGGTTGGTGGAACATTTCTCATGGGCACAGATAGCCAGGAAGGCTTTCCTGCGGATGGCGAAGGGCCAATACGAGAGATTAACCTCCGTCCATTTCTCATAGACCCCTGTGTCGTATCCAACAGACAATTCGCACGATTTGTAAGAGAAACAGGCTATAAGACCGATGCGGAACGATTGAAAAACTCTTTTGTATTTTTCAAGCTGATACATCCAGATGCGTATTTCCGCACCAAAAACGCTGTTCAGGGCACTGAATGGTGGTTAAAAGTACCCAAAACCAGTTGGAATACTCCTGAGGGAGCAAGTTCGAATATCAAAGATCGAATGGATTATCCAGTCACGCATGTCTCCTGGCACGATGCGCAAGCCTATTGCGACTGGGCAAAGAAGCGTCTTCCTACGGAAGCTGAGTGGGAATATGCCGCACGTGGTGGACTGGTACAAAAACGATATCCTTGGGGTGACGAGCTTGAACCTGATGGAAAGCACTACTGCAATATCTGGCAAGGCACTTTCCCAAAAGAGAACACGCTGGCTGACGGCTATCTCGGTACCGCGCCCGTACGTTCCTTCCCCCCAAATGGCTATGGTATGTTCAACATGGCCGGCAATGTCTGGGAATGGTGTTCAGACTGGTTCAGTCCAGATTTTCATATTGATGGACCTCAAGATAACCCAGTCGGCCCAGAGGAAGGTACAGCACGTGTGATGCGTGGTGGGTCATTTTTGTGTCATTTCACCTATTGCAATCGTTACCGGATTGCTGCAAGAACATCCAACACACCGGATAGTTCAACTTCAAACATCGGTTTCCGTTGTGTGGCTGACATCCCAGAATGAGTACAAATATGCGCATACGTTGGTTAATTATGTGAAATGTCGCTAATAAATCAATACAGGGGGAATCGTTATGAATTTGCAAAAAAACAGCTCTTTACAAGATCGCATGACACTGCCACAATTTCCACTATCCGCGAAATACGATCCTGAGTGGATGCTTGAAAATGAAATGGGGCCCAATGCCGTCTGGTTAACTGAGTGGCTATGTAATGCCATGAAGCTGGAACCTGGAATGCGTGTTCTTGATATGGGATGCGGTAAGGCCATGAGTTCCATATTTTTAGCCAGAGAATTTGGGGTTGAGGTTTGGGCGACTGATTTATGGATAAGCGCAACTGAAAATCTCGAGCGTATAAAAGAAGCAGGCTTGGACAAACAGGTTTTCCCAATTCATGCAGAAGCCCATGCGTTGCCCTATGCCGACAATTTTTTTGATGCCATGGTCAGCGTTGATTCCTACAATTATTACGGAACCGACGATATTTATTTGAGCTATATCAGCAAATTTATCAAGCCTGATGCTCAACTTGGTATAGTAGTACCAGGTCTGATGCAACCATTATCCGATGAGCTGCCTGAATATTTTATGAAGAAATGGGAAGATGGTTCCAGATTTTGGGAGCCTTCTGTATGTTTCAGTTTACACACATGTGAATGGTGGCAAAAGCAATGGAGTCAGACTGGACTGGTTAAGGTAGAGCTTGCAGATACTGATCCTGTTGGGTGGAAACACTGGTTGTTGATGGAAGAGATTAAATGTGAACGCAACATGTTGCGTTTCGGTGAAGGTGAAATGCAGGCGTTACGTGTAGACCAAGGTGCATACTTCGGTCTTGTAAGGATGGTAGCACAGCGTTTAGAAGACACTCACATAGCGTACCTGGAAATGCAACCAAGACAGAATCTCTTATAATTGGAAACGCAATCAAGATTACCTGTATGATCTCGGAGGTGAATGTAGTATACTTGAGCCAGTTTAAAAATGATGAACCAGTACCGAATGCCCGTATTGAGCAATAATTTCTGTCAAGAATGAATAGATCAAGTAATAAAGTGTATTAATATAATTCATACCAGACTTTGATGTGATAACTGAAAAATAGGTCAATTCAAGTTGAGAGTATGAATTTATATTCGAATTGTTGTACATTGGATTCAATTTCTTGATTTACGCTGTCATTATTGGTGTGAGTTGTTAGCACAATCAACGATGTTGGCTTCAGACTACGGGAGTGCCATATAGTGTCGGATGAGGAACAAGTCCAATTTGAAGATGAAACCCGACTCTGTCCGGTATGCAGAATGGCAATCAGTGTTTGGGCAACTCGTTGTCGTTTTTGTGGTGAAGAGGTAGGTCGACCCAGACGCGAAGAGAAAAAACTGACTCTGAAGGATTTGGGAACGCCGGAAGCAAAAGCTTATAAGCTGTCTGATGAAGTCCGGGATGCATTGGAAGAATTCAGAAAGGAAATGGCCCATACTCAATCGCCACCTGGCCTTGGTCATCATGGAAACAATCCTGGGTCTGGCATAGATAATTTTCCAAAGCTTGATTCCAACGCAATGGATATTCTTCAAAGTACATATAAGCAATCTAATTCGAATTCCAAACCGCAAACGACACGTAAAAACTCCAGTTTATACTTATCCCGCACAATTGCTCTTGGCATTGCTTTTCTGATTGGTGCCTTAATGCTTTATTATGTATTAGGAGCTGGATATCAATCTATAGCATCGTATTTCAGGCATACTGAAGTTGTAGATACCATTCCGGATTATAATCGTGCCTTGAACATGTTGGAAAAAGGAGAGTCTCCGGTTGCTGCCCTGGAAGAGGCACTGCGGGCATTGAAATATCATGATACTGCATTCAACCGTGACGTTGCCGAAGCAGTACGAGATAACCTGGAGTCGAATATACATACTTTATTAAAGCAGGAGCCTTGGCGACAAACAAATTTTGACAGGGCGTCCGCTTTGATATCTCGTGCCGTGTTGATTGACAGCAATTCACGTATCCGTCAATTACAGGAAGTGGTAGAAAAAGAAATCGCATCGTATAAATTTGTTTTGCGATCGGTTAACAACACTGATGGAACTGCAGCTTTCATATTAAACAATCCTTATTTGAGTGCAACAGAAGAAGTCGTACGTGAAGGTGAATATTTGCAAGATCGTTTTCTTGTCAGTGGCATGACTTCTCGTGAAGTTCGGTTACTTGATTCACGATATGAAACGGAACGTGGTTTCAGACGTTTGGTAAGCCGGGTACTTGAGCCGGTCTCATCTCCCTGAAATATATAATATTATTCGCTTCTGCATGGAATTATTTACAACAAGGTTGTTATGGTGTAAATTGTTCTGTATTTTGATATGCTATAGTTGTTTACCAGAAGTTTTTAATGTAAAAATAAACCTTGTAAATGTGAATATTAAACCCGATCAAGAGTAGGACATGATTGTTGTATGAAAAATTTTTATAAATTTGGTGTAATAATACTTGGGTTCATGGTAGTTTTTGCGATCTTGCCGATGGGCTGCGCAACAGTAGGCAGTTATATTGGTATGGAAGAACCGCTCGGCGATACACCAGCAATTGATGATTATTATGAAGCCGGGACTCGGGAACAATATACCCAGTCATTAAGGGATGAAGTGCGCCGCTACATGAGCGCTGAAGAAGCCAACAACAACAAAGACCGTGTCATTCGCAGAAGACCTTATTACCTCAAAGAATATGCAGAATATCCTTCGGGACTAGACGGCATATTAATGGAACTACATGAAACTGAAACGTTAACTTCTCCATTTACTGCCGAAGTTACTATGCCCAAGGTGCGATATGCTACACAACTGCATCGTGATCGTGGCGATGCAAGAAGTGATAATAGTTTTATTCGCGACACAGGAACAGAAACTTTAAACTATGTGCTCAGGGGTAATCGTTGGACTCGTGTCGGGGGCCTGTTTGTACCGGAGCGATCAGAAGAATTCGTTGATGGGCGATGGGAAGCAGTTGTACGCGAGTTTGAACGTCGCGCAGACCCAGATTATACTCCCGGGTTTTTTGAACGAACCTGGATGCGCGTCCGTGGTGAATAACCAGTGCAATGATCTGCTTGGGTGTATGTTCACCAGTAAATGAGTGATTTTCTCCAATTGCATTGCATTTTGATGAGTAAATAGAGAGGGTATTTGTTTTGCCACTGCAAATTCGGTATGTGGAGTGGCTTGTCATTATACTGGCGACTTTGTTCGCTTTTATGGGATTACGCGAAGTATACCTGGGAGATTCTTTGAGCAGCCGTTTGGCGACTGTCTGGAGTCTGACACAAGTCGGAACCTGGTATATCGATCAACCGGACAATCCATTTACAGCGTTAACAGTTGACAAATGTGAGCTGGATGATCGCTTGCTGTCTACCAAGCCACCTATTATTCCATTGCTCATCACGGCACAATATGTAGTCCTTGATGCAATGGCAGGTGTAAATCTGGAAGACAAGGCAAGCCTGAAGTGGTTTTTGCAACTTATTACATTGACACTCACGGTATTGCCGTTTTCACTCCTGTTAATCTGCTTTCGCTCCATCATGTGCCGTCTGTCGATTTCAGACCTGACCCGTCTTCTAACACTGATTCTACTGGCATTCGCGACGCAGCTACCCGGTTTTGCCGCGCAATTCAACAACCACATCCCTGCAACGGCCATGCTCGTGGTGGCGTTGCTGTGTGTCATGGTTATTTCTGTACCAAAAAGCACTGCCACAACAACGTGTATGAGGCTTTATTTTGTAGTGTTTGGCATATCGGGAGGCTTGGTTTTCACCATGGACTTGCCGTTAACCATTTTTGTGGTGTTTCTGGGCTTATACCTGCTGTGGCATTATCCGGTACAGACCTTGTTGTGGGGTGGTCTTGGTATGCTGTTACCGCTTGGTGTACATTTTGCTGTCATGGTATGGGTAACAGGAAGCCCCTTGCCTGTTCAGGTGAGGTCCGAGCTATATCTGTATGAAGCTTCGTATTGGCGTAATCCTATGGGCATAGATGCATTGAATGAACCCAAGGGAACCTATTTATTCCACATGACCTTTGGACGTCATGGTGTTTTCTCACTCTTTCCTGTGTTACTGGTCGGGGTCGTGGCAGCCGTGCTTGCCGTATTTCGCAAGGAATTACCTGGGCGCCAGTATATTCTTGCGAGTTCAGGTGCCATAGTCATCCTCTTTGCCTATTATGTTTTACGTACCAACAATTATGGTGGTGCTGCCTATGGATTTCGTTGGGCCATCGGAATCATGCCATTGTTGCTGTTAATGGGCTTACCGGTAACACAGTACCTGCTGAACAAAAAGCTTGGACGAATCGTACTCGTTCTACTCTTTCTCGTATCTTTGTTTTCCGCCTGGGAATGCTACAACGCGCCCTGGGGTGAAAATCTGGAGTGGACTTGCCGTCTGTTCTTCGGCTCCAGCTTTTAATACTCGCTACTTCACGTCACCCGTATTGTACCCAGAAGTATCGTTCAGGAAATCTGTTGCCAATGCAACCATCATTTCAATTCCATATGGCAAGGCTGCATCATTGAAATCGAAATATTGGCTGTGCAGTGACGGTACCGGTTGCTCTAACTCAGTATCGTCATTACCCAGGAAAAGATAGGCACCCGGGATTTTCTGCAGATAGAAGGCAAAGTCTTCCGCGGTCATATAAGGATGTGTGCAGGGAAAAATTTTATCTTCACCAAAATGGTTCTGGATGATTTGCAAGCAGAATCTGGTCATTTCGGGATCGTTGTGAAGTGCTGGATAACCGCATGTATCAAAAAGTATTTCCACCTTTGCTCCAAAAGCGGCTGCGGTACCTTCTGTAATTTGTTGAATCTGTTCTATGACTTTGATGCGAATATCGGGAGTCAGAGTGCGGAAGGTGCCTTCAATATCAGCGTATTCTGGAATTATATTCGTTGCATGTCCCGCATTCATCCGTGCAACGGTGATAACAGCGGCATCCCAGGGATTCAATTTGCGACTGACAATTTGCTGAAATCCAGTAATAACCTGTGCTGCAATCGGAATCGGATCAACGGTTACGCCAGGATTGGCTGCATGTCCTCCAGAACCGGAGATACGAACATAAAACGCATCCGCACTCGCCATTGCACACCCGGGTATTGCTCCGAATTGGCCAACTGGAATGCCCGGCCAGGCATGTAATGCGAAGACAGCATCTACATCATCCAACAATCCTTCTTCTACAATACGTTTTCCTCCGGCAGCCTGCTCTTCTGCCGGTTGGAAGATAAGTTTTACGGTTCCATTCAACAGTTCTCGTTGATGAAATAATACTTTGGCAACTCCGCAGAGGTTCGCAGTATGGCCGTCATGACCACAGGCATGCATGCGTTCAGGAATGGTAGAAGCATAGGGTAATCCGGTTAATTCCTGGATTTCCAGCGCATCAATATCAGCGCGTAGTGCTACAGTTTTATTTTTGTGTCCAGCAGACGCTTTTCCCTCAATTGTTACGACTATGCCTGTACCTCCAGCATGTCCACGTGTGTGCGGAATTTTTTCTACGGTTAAAAAAGCAGCAATTTTGTCTGAAGTCCAATGTTCTTCATAACGAATTTCTGGATGCTCATGTAATGTGTGTCTTAACGCCACGATTTCCGGCAATATGGTTTGTATATATTTCCTGACAGTATAGTTTGTGTTCATATACTTATCTCATTTTATTGAAGTGTACAAAATTTATCTGGGCATAATGGAGCTTTATCTGATGAAATTCTGTATGATATTCAACATGTACCTATCATGTAGATGATTTTGCAATTATTGCATGAATAAATTTATTGCTGTGATTGTATCACAAGTAAATAAACACGAATCTCAGTTGAAATGCGCAGGAGGAAAACAGCATGTCGAAAGGAAAACCGGAGTATGTTGGTGGTCAAGGGGGTGGTTTCTCTTTACGCCCCAAAATGCCTGATTTACCGTTCACGATACCGCGATGGGCCATTCCACTGGCAGTAATATTTGTAATTCTACTCATTGCCTACGTTACCTGTCTGGAGTATGTACGACCTAATGAATTTGGCATTAAGGAAGTTCAGATTGGTTCCAACAGGGGAATCCAAGAAAAGGTTTACGCACCAGGCTATGTTCTGGTGATGCCCTTTGGTATGCAGGTAATACATCGACTTCCCCGCAATGTACAGGTTCTCGAAATGACCCGATCTGGTTCACAAGTACACCCAGCCGCATCAGTATCGGGTGCCTTGGTAAATTATAGCCATCCAGCTAAAATCCAGACATCCGATGGTTTTTTTGTTGATGTAGATGTAACGATACTCTACCGAATTGTTGACCCCTATCGTGTAGTAACATCTCTCGGTCCCAGGAACCAGTATTTTACCCAAGGAATATTACCGCAAGCGGAACCGTACCTTAAAACGGCATTGGGCCAGCTTACTACGGAAGAGTTTTATAATAGTCCATTGCGTGTAGAAAAGGCAGAGCTTGCACGGGAATTACTTGATGCACAGATGAGTGACTGGGGAATTCGAGTAGAACATGTGTTGATTCGGTACTTTGAATATACTCCCAGTATACAGGAAAACATAGAAGCCAAAAAACTTGAAGACCAATTGGTATTTACGAATCAGTCAGAGCGCAAGGCTGCTTCAGAACAACAGTTATTGAATCGAGTCGTTGCTGAAGGAAAAGCGGAGGTTGAGGTGACTCGGAAAGAAGGAGAAGCCTATGTTGTGCGGCGAAAAGCAGAACAAGACCTGTACAGTCGTTCTAAAACAGCGGAAGCGAATCTTTTGGTTGAGCTATCAGAAGCCCACCGTACCGCACTGAAAAATGAGGCCATGGAGTCCGCCGGGGTGGACCGCAAAGTAGCGATGGCCATGGCAGAAGTACTGGAAGGTTTGGAAGTCATCATGTTGCCCGGTGGAGGTGAAGATGCCATCAATCCGTTGAATCTACAACAAATGGTTCAATTATTCGGGGTTGGAACTGACGGTACACTTTTGTCGGATGGTTCTTCACGTACACCCAGATTACCCGCTTCGTTAACCGCACCGCTGATTGAACATGAACCTGGCGAAAGCAACAACAACACAGAAACGTTAGTGGAAGAAGAGGTTGCATCATGAATCGATTATTTAAATCATTTAATAAGCTGAGATATTTTATTGGTGTTGTAGTTTTTCTGGGTGCAAGCTTCACATTTTCCGGTTGCATGCCTTATTCAACCAGCGCAACAGAAGTTGGCGTACGAACCATAAAGTGGTCATTAACTGGAAATAGTGGTGTTGAGGACAAAGTTTACCCACCGGGTTCAACCTATTTTATGCTGCCATTCATCAATGACTGGCATACCTTTGATACCCGCCTACAGGTTCTTGAAATGACAGAATCGACTCATAATAGCGACAGACCAGGCAGAGATGAACTGCTGTTCAAAACAATTGATGGTAATGATATCGCGCTTGAGGTAATCGTGGCGTATCGGATTAAACCGGACCAGGCCCCGAAAGTTCTGCAAGAAGTCGCATTGAATGATCAGGCATTGAAAGAAACGATAGTGCGTACAGTAGCGCGCAGCAAGCCACGTGATTTGTTTGGCGAATTGAACACAGAAGAATTTTATAACGCGGAAGAACGCAACCGGAAAGCAGAAGAAGTTCGAGATCGATTAAATCAAATTCTTGAGCCTTATGGCGTCGTTGTGGAACAAGTAGGAACGAAAGATTATCGTTTTAATCCGCAATATGAAAAAGCGATAGAGCAAAAGAAAATTGCAGACCAGGAAGCGGAGCGGTTGCGCTCAGAAACCAATGCGAAACGGGAAGAATATCTGACCTTGGTCGAACAGGAACTGGCCGTTGTTGAAGAAATGAAGGCTCACGCAGATGGTGAATACCGGCAGGCGGTTATATCTGCGGACGCGCATTATGAACAACAGGAGCGTATTGCCATGGCGATTATCGCTGAAGGTGAAGCGGAAGCAGAAGGAATTCGTGCCATGAATGAGGCACTGGCTGGAGCGGGTGGTGAGGCCATGGTCAAGCTGGCCATTGCTGAAGCTTTAATGAACAAGCGCATTCTGATGCTGCCTATGGGGAATGGTGGTCTTGATGTCCGATCGACGGATATCAATGCTTTATTGCAGTTATATGGATTGGAAAGCATCTCCAGAGGAACTACCACCAATACTACCTCTAGTGGCGCTTATTCCGAATAAAATATTACTGAGACACATTACAGGTAGACTATGATTTTAAAATCTGATTATGATTACCGTGTACTGGATGTTGCGCAAATGCGCGAAGCAGACAGGCGTTGTATTAAAGAGCTGGGTATTCCAGGTGTTGCATTGATGAATCAGGCTGGCAGAGCCATCTTCGAAGTTTTGGAAGAGATGAATCCCTCTGGCGGTGCTGTGGGTATCGTTTGCGGCAAGGGAAACAATGGAGGCGATGGATTTGTTGTTGCACGCTTGTCGTTGCTTGCCGGATGGGACACCCTGGTATTGCTGTTGGCAACGCCAGAAGAGGTTCAAGGTGATGCAGAAACATTTATGCGTGTATATCAACGTTTAGGTGGAGAGCAAAGGAATGTAACCGATTTTACCCAAGCGATAGAAGCCATTCAATCTATGG
>Ga0334884_1002999_pt1 | contig 20117 bp, 16 predicted proteins | sample GraSluR1_MG_7_FD_207215 | JGI IMG/M metagenome (GOLD analysis project Ga0334884, IMG submission 207215) | Sludge microbial communities from methane-producing bioreactor in Wageningen University, Netherlands - Granular Sludge_12_05 R1 | ecosystem: Engineered > Bioreactor > Anaerobic >...
GACGATGAGGCGATTTGCCGGGTATGGCCGCGCATCCTGGCCAATCACGGCTATGAGGTCCTGAGTGCGGGTGGGGGCGGGGAGGCGATGGCGCTGCTGGAGGCCTCGGGGGAGGACGTGTCCTTGGTGTTGCTGGACCTGAGTCTCCCGGAGAGCGATGGGGATGTGGTTTTTCGGCAGATTAACGCGCACCATCCCCATCTTCCAGTGGTGCTGATGAGTGGTTATAGCCCGCAGGAGATGCGTCGTCGGGTGGACAGCCCGATGGTGGTGGGGACGCTGCAGAAGCCCTTTAAGACTACGGAATTGCTAAAGGTTCTGGAAGAGGTGTTGTGAGCCTAGCGGCAGTGTCCGTCGACGCAGCGGAGGTGTTTCCAGCCGCCGTCGGTGGGGTGGAGGATGTCTACAGGGCAGTGGGTGTCGTCGGTGCAGGGGGCAACGCAGTGGTTGCGGGTGCCGAAGACGGTGGTACACACGTCTTGGCCGCTGCAGCCGAGGTCGTCTGTGCAGAGGGTGGTGCAGATGGCGCGCTGGTCCGCGTCGGCGGTGTAGGCGGCCCAGTGCCAGGTGGTGTCTTGGAAGGGGCGGCTGGTGAGGGCCGTTGTGCCATAGGTGCAGGTCGCCTGGCAGTCATCGGGTGAGTCGCAGGGTTCACCCTCTTCGAGGAGGTTGTGCCCGATGATGCGCACACAGGCGCCATCTTCGTGGCAATGTCCGCGGAAGAGTTGGTTGGCATGTTCAGCGGCACAATCGGCAGCGCTGTGGCAAGCGCCGGCTTCCTTGGTGAAGCGGATCTCGTAGGGCGTTGCGGGGTTCTGGTCCGGGCGGTCGAAACGGGTCACGACGACGTAGATGGGTCCAGCGGGGAGATAGGTCAACTTCAGCTCCTCAGGGTAGGCGTACCAGCTTTCTCCCAAGAGCAATCCCTGCGCATCGTAGGCCGAGAGATCGAGCTCGACGTCTTCACTCGATGCGGTGAGGGTGATGTGGAGGCTGTCGCCGTTTTCGACGGTGGCGACGAACCAGTCGCTCTCTTCCTCGTCAGGGCTATTGCAGATCATGCCATCGGTGATGTGGGCGATGCCGTCGGTGAAGACCAGGGGGGTAGCGCCAGCGGGCCCGTCATCGCTCTGGTCTTCCCTGAGATCATCGCCGGTGCAGCGATCGTGGCGGGTGCAGGTGAGCTCGCCCTTGATGGCGTCGATGAGGCAGGCGGGCTGCAGTGGGTCGGTGCAATCGAAAGAGGAACGGCACGCACCGCAGACGCCGAGCGTGGTGAAGCAGAAGGGTTGGTCAGCGCTGGTGCAGTCGTCGTCGTTGCGGCAATGGACACAGCTCCCGGTCGCGGTGTTACAGATGGGTCCAAACTTGATGTCCCGGCACGCGTCGTCGTTGGCGCAAGGGACGCATGCGAAGTTGGAGCAGATCGGCTGGGTGAAGGGGCATCCCGCGTCGATGAGGCATTCGACACAGCGGCCGCTTTCTCTGTGGCAGAAGGGGCGCCCGGCATCGCGGCATTCGGCGCTGCTCTGGCAGCCGATGATAGGCACGTCGGTGGCCTCTTGGTCGGCGGTGTCGGCGGTGTCGGCGGTGTCGACTTCAGTGTCGCTTTCGCTATCGAGGTCTTGGTCCGTGTCCTGGATGTCGATGAGATCCGAGGTTGGCTGTGGGTCATCGTCGCATCCGAGGGAGATGAGCAGCAGAGGCAAGAGGGTGCAGAGCAGGGTTCTCAGGTACATGATCGGCCTTTGTGCGCGCGGGGGAAAAAACAAAGAAAGCACCTCCAACCGCGGTTCGGTGTGAGGTGCTTCTCAGGCTGGCGTCGTGCGCCGGCGCTGTCAAGGGGCGTTGAGCGCCCCGCGCCTGGCTTTAGTGGGTGAGGCGGTAGGTGTCGATGGCGATGGCCATCTCCTCGTTGGTTGGCACAACCAGGACCCGTGTGGTGGCGTCGGCTTGGCTGACGTCCTGTTCTTTGCCCCGGACTTTGTTGAGCTCAGCTTCGATAGCGATGCCGAGGTGCTCGAGTCCTTTGCAGACTCGCTCCCGGATGAAGGGCGAATTTTCGCCAACACCGGCGGTGAAGACGACGGCGTCGACCGGGCCCAGGGCTGCCATGTAGGCACCGATGTACTTGCGAATGCGGTAGCAGTAGACGTCCAGGGTGCGGTTGGCGACTTCGTCGCCTTCGATGGCCATGTCCTCGAGGACGCGCATATCGTTACTGATGTTGGAGAGGCCTTGGACCCCGCTCTTTTTGTTGAGGAGGGTGTCGAGCTGGTCGATGTTCATCTCCTTGGTCCGGGCCAGGTGGAAGATGATGGCGGGGTCGATATCGCCGCAGCGGGTGCCCATGACCAGCCCTTCGAGGGGGGTGAGTCCCATGGTGGTGTCGACGGAGTGCCCCCCTTTGACGGCGGCGATGCTGGAGCCGTTGCCGAGGTGACAGGTGATGATGTTGGTCTCCTCGATGGGTTTGCCGAGGAGCGCCGCAGCGCGTTGGGCGACGTACTTGTGGCTGGTGCCGTGGAAGCCGTAGCGCCTGATGCCGTCCTTTTCATAGAGCTCGTAGGGGAGGCCATAGAGGAAGGCGTGGCTGGGCATGGACTGGTGGAAGGCGGTGTCGAAGACGGCGACCTGGGGGACACCAGGCAAGAGCTCGCGTGCGACTTGAATCCCCAATAGGTTGGGTGGGTTGTGCAAAGGCGCCAGGGCAACGTGGGCTTCGATGGCGGCGATGACGTCGTTATCGATGATCACGGTGTCGGTGAAGTGCTCGCCGCCATGGACCACGCGGTGGCCGACGGCGGTGATTTCAGCGACTTCCTGAAGGGGATCACCCGACGCCAGGATTTCGACGATCTTACGCAGTCCAGCGTTGTGGTCTGGGATAGGATCGTTGAGGGTGGTTTTGCCTTTTTCGCTCTTGTGATCGAGCTGACCGACGGGTTCGCCGATGCGTTGGGCGAGGCCCTTGGCGAGGACTTCGCCTTCAGGCATGGCGATGAGTTGGTATTTGATCGAGGAGCTTCCGCAGTTGAGTACGAGTACCTTCACGTTGAATTCCTTCACATGGACTGCGCTTGGATGGCAGTGACGATGACAGTGTTGGTGATGTCGGTGACGGTTGCACCGCGGCTTAGGTCGTTGACGGGTTTGTTGAGGCCTTGGAGCACTGGGCCAATGGCGATGGCATTGGCCGAGCGCTGGACGGCCTTGTAGGTGTTATTGCCGGTGTTGAGGTCGGGGAAGACGAAGACCGTTGCTTTCCCGGCGACGAGGCTGTTGGGGAGCTTGGTTTTGGCTACGCTGGGGTCGATGGCGGCGTCGTACTGAATGGGGCCCTCGACGTTGAGTTTGGGAACTCTGTCTTTGACCAAGGCGGTCGCCGCTCGCACGGCCTCGACGTCGTCCCCCGAGCCGGATGCGCCGGTGGAATAAGAGAGCATGGCGACGCGGGGTTCGATACTGAAGGCCGCCGCGGTTTGTGCCGATGCGATAGCGATGTCGGCGAGTTGTTCCACCGTGGGGTTGGGGATGACGGCACAGTCGCCGTAGACCAGGACGCGGTCGGGCAGGGCCATGAAGAAGACACTGGAGACGCTGTTGATGCCGGGTTTGGTTTTGACGAACTGCAATGCCGGGCGCAGGGTTGCGGCGGTGGTGGTGGTGGAACCCGAGACCATGCCGTGGGCGCGTCCTTTGTAGACCATCATGGTGCCGTAGTAGGTGCGGTCTTTCATGAGGTCGCGGGCCATGTCTTCGTTCATGCCCTTGTTCTTGCGGAGTTCCACCAGGGTGCGGACGTAGTCGTCGAAGTCGGGATCATCGATGGGGTTGACGATGGTGACGCCGCTGTCGAAGCTGAGGCCGAGGCTCGCGGCTTGGCGCCGCAGGGCGGCGTCTTCGCCGATGAGGATGATGTCGACGATGTCGTGTTTGCGCAGCTCGGCGGTGGCCTGGAGCACGCGATCGACATCCCCCTCGGGGAGGACGATGGTCTTCTTGTCGCCTTTGGCTTTGTCGCGGAGCATGCGCATGAAGCGGCGGGGGGTGACGACGGGGTTGGCCGGGACGAAACGATTCTTGAGGAGCCGTTCCCAGTCCACGTTCTCGTCGAAGGCGTTGCGAATGGCGCGGCTCTTGTCGTCTTGGTGCTCCCCGAGGGCAGGCTCCAAGCGATCGATGGTGACGGCCGTGTCGTAGACGTTGCGCTCGACTTTGAGGACCGGTAGGTCTGCGCTCATGCCGGTGATGAGCTCCATGACCTTGGGGCTGGGCGCATAGCCGCCAGTGAGGATGATACCCGAGGGCCGCGGGATGGACTCGTTGGCATAGGCGGCGGCGGCGGCGAGGAGGATCTCCTCGCGATCGCCCGCGCTGACGATGAGGGTGCGGTGTTGGAAGTGGTGGAGGGCATTCTCTAGGCCCATGGCGGCGACGAGGACGTTGCCAATGGGGCCGGGGCAGCGCCGTGCCGGGTCACCAGAGCGGCAGTGCAGAGGGTTGGGGCAGTCACTGTTGGCCAAGATGTCGGCGTCGAGGGCGAGGGCGACGTCACACATGCGCGGCCGCCCCAGCGAGGCTAGCTCGGGGAGCACGCCGAAGAGAGTGACGCCATTGAGGCGCTCGCCGAGTTGCTGGCGGAGGCCATCGAGTTGGCTGGGGTCGGCGCGGTTGACGATGACGCCGAGGACCTCGACGCCACGCTCGCGCAACTGATTGACACTGACCGTGATTTGGGCCTCGATGGCGTCGAGCGCGCGGTGGCGCCCACTGACGACCAGGAGTAAGGTCGCGTCAATGTTGCGGGCGATGTCAATGTTGATGTCCGAGTCGAGGGATGGAAAGGCGGTCATGGAGTCGACGCCTTCACAGACGACGGTGTCCCACTCGGCGGTGAGGCGGCTGTGGGTCTCCATGATGCTGTCGATGATGTCGTCGTAGCTTCCCGCTTGGATGGCTTTCTGGACAACGTCGCTGTCGATGGTCAGGCTCGGGTCCACGGGCTTGGAGAGCGCCTTGTGGATGAAGGCGACATCGCCGTCGATGTTGTTTTTCGTGTTCTTGTTCTGTCCGACGGGCTTGAAATAGGACGCGCGCGCGCCAGCGCGTTCGAGTTGCTCGAGGAGCCCGAGGCTGACGACGCTCTTACCAGTGCCGGCTTCGGTTGCGATCACCATCAAGGTCTGGGACATGCCGATTCTCCTGTGGACGGGTCCGGAAGCTGAGGAAACACCGTTTGAAGTGGTCTGGGCTAGGAAAGAGCCGCTGCTGCAGCCCAGGTCACGGCGTTCGGAGGCATTGTTTATCCAAGGGCAGAGGCGGCGTCAATTGGCCAGGGGGTGGCATTGGTGGGTCGTGTGCTTGGAGGTGCTTGGTGCTCGAGAGAGGGCGCGAGGGGGCGCTGGGGGCGCATCACCACAAGACGACGATCGCGACGCCACTGAAGCCGCAGGCGAGGGCGGCCCATTTGCGCCAGTGTAGGGGCTCGCCGAGGAAGAGCGTGGCCAAGAGGAGGACCATGATGGCGCTGGTCTGGTTGAGGAGGCTGGCGTTGGCGGCCAGGGTGTACTTGAAGCCGAGGATCCAGAGGATCAGGGCGAAATAGGCACCAATGACCGCGGCTGGCATCAGTAGGGCCCAGTGCCTACCTGGGGTGAAGGCGAAGCGGGTCGAGGTGCGCCACCTGGGGTGGCAGCCGAGTAGGGCGAGGGCCGGAATCGCGGCGGCCAGACGCACGGCGGCGACCCACCAGGCATCCGCCACGAGGATGACGGGCTTGACGATGACGATGCCGACGGCCATCAGAAATGACGCCATGAGGCCCGCGCCAATGGCCAACCACAGGCCCGGTGCGCGCACAGTGAGGCGGTGCTTGTCCGTGCGCTGCCAAGTGCCCAGGACGATGCCGCCGCCAATGAGCAGCGCCGCCCATAGGAGCTCTGGGCCCACGCGTTCACCCAGGTAGAAGAAGGCGACGAGGGCGACGAAGGGGCTGTAGATGAATCCGACGATGGCTGCCAAGCCAGCGCCCAGACGCTTCAGGGAGTAGAAGAGCAGGGTATCGGCCATGGCGATACCGATGAAACCACTCAGCAGCACCACGCCCCACTCGGTGACGCTGCGTTCCGGGGGGAAGAGGGGGATGCCCAAGACGAGCATGGTCAAGAGCAAGCAGCCCAAGCCCACGGTGTTCTTGAAGAGGTTGAGGACCACGGGCGGGATGATCGCATTGGCTTTGCAGAAGAGGACAAAGGCCACGGCCCACATGCTGGCGCAGAGGATGGCGTAGAACTCACCGCTGGAGAGCCAAGTCATGGCGTCCTTTCCCCAGAGCAGGGGCCGCCAGCATGTGGTCACGGGACATGCTGCAGCAGGGCGATTTACCTGAGGACGCGCGCGTGCGCAAGGGCTGGCGAGTCGGCGTGTCGCATGTGGCGCCTAAGGTGTGCCGACCTTGACACGGCGTCGGCCACCGCGCACAGTGCTCGAGTTGCCGTCAGCCAGGAGGAAGCATGTGGCGCGCTGTTGGGGTGTGGTTGGTGTCGTCTTTGGCGTTGGGTGGGTGGCTTGCGGGTTGTGCCGGGCGTCCCGCGGTGGATGCACGGCCCCGTTTTACCTACTCGAGCCAACAGGTGGACGCCGATCTCCAGGCCGATCTCGAGGCTCTGCAGGGGCACGTGACGACCTATATCGCGCGCTATGGGGAGCTCCCCGGGCGCTTGCCCGAGCTGCGCGACACCCCTGATGCCGTGGCGATCATCGAGACCTTGCCCGTGGATCCCTGGGGCGTGCCTTATGTCATGCGCAAGATGGGCTCTGAGTTGGTGATTTATTCGACAGGGGCGGACCTCATTGCGGGCTCTTCCGACGACGCTGTGCTACGTCTGGACTTCAACGGCGTGGACTTGTTGCAGTGGGCAACGTCAGCAGCGCCTTAGGATCCACGTGCCAGGGAGCAGCGGCTGAGAGCGGGCGCTTTCCCTCACTTGGGTGGCAGCAGTCGCAATGGGCGCGTGGCTGGGCTCAGTAGGGGAGGCGCTGCAAGCGAGGATCCGTGGGGCGCAGACTGCGGGCTCGCGTGGCATGGCGTTGGGCCAATTCGCGCTGTCCCATCGCCTCGTGGATCAAAGCGAGATTGAAGTGGGCTGAGAAAAACCAGGGTTGGAGTCGCAGTGCTTGGTGGAAGGCGCGCACGGCGATGTCTTCGCGGTGAGCGCTGGCCGCGGCGACGCCCCAGGCGAGGTAGGCGGCTGGTGAGGGATCGCGTTGGGCGGCGGCTTGGGCCAGGGGGTGGGCGGCCTCGCTTTGGACGACGCGCAAGATGGCGGCGCGGTGGCGCATGGCGTGGGCCGGATGCAGGCTGAAGCGCTCGGCTGCGGCGAGTGCCGAGGGGGAGGTGTGGTCGACGCCGTAGGCGAGGAGGCGATCGCCCACGAGATGGCTGGCGCTGAGGAGGAGGGCGAGGAGGAGCAAGGGGAGGGGGATGAGTTGGAGGGGGCGGCGCGATGCGGGTGGTGGCGCGGGGCGCTTGTCGGATTTGGCCGTGGCGAGGCCGCTGCCGAGGGTGATGGCGATGAGAAAGGCTGTGATGGGCTCTTCGAGGGGAACGGAGAAGGCGAGTGCGGGGAGGGTGGCGAGGGCGATGGCCCAGCAGGGGTTGGCGCGGGGGTGGCGCATGAGGCCGATGAAGGGGAGGAAGAACAGGATGGGGGCGAGCAGACCGAGCTCGGCCCAGAGGTGCAGTGCGAGGTTGTGGGCGTGATGGGCGTGGGTCCAATAGGGGCGATGGTGGAGGTTGGCGTCGTTGACGAAGTGTAGGGCTTGTTGTTCGGCCCAGATGCGGGGGAAGGTGCCTGGCCCATGGCCGAGGAGGGGGGCTTCGGCGATGGCGCGGCTCGTCAGGCGGGCCATGAAGTGGCGGCTGTGGAGGTGGTCGCTGATGGGTGTGGCTTGGCTGTAAGCGAGGAAGGTGGTTGCGATGATGAGGAGGGGGAGGGCGCCGAAGGTGAGGCGGCGCCGGTGGGCGGGCGCAGCGTTGCGCCAGTGGATCAGGAGGAGAGGCGTGGCGCCGAGGATGAGCATGGCGAGGGGCAGGAGGGCCTGGGTGGCGAAGGCGGCGTAGCCCTGGAGGGCGAGGGCGCAGGCGAGGAGGAGGCGGCGTGCTGGCGTGAGGGGTGGGGCGAGGACGAGGAGGCGGGCGATGGTCCAGAGCGCGGTGAGGGCGCAGAGGGTGCCGAGGAGGGTGGGGTTGGCGAGGGTGCCCCCGCTGTCGACCTGGGGGAGGAGGGTCGGGAGGGCGATGAGGGAACCGCAGATGGCTGTGGCCTCGGCGATGCAGGCGCGGGCGTGGTCGGGGGCGGTGCGAGTATAGGCGAAGGCAGCGGCAGCAGCCCAGGTGAAGGCCCACAGGGTCAAGGTGGCGTGGAGTCCCTCTCGGAGGTAGGACACGTGGGGGAGGTAGCTGATGGCGAGCAGCACCAGGAGGGCGAGGGGCATGAGCAAGTGGGGCAGCTTGCAGGGGGCTCGCCACCAGCTCCACCAGGTGATGGCCGGGAGGAGTCCGGCGTAGAGAAAAAAGCGGGCGCTGCTGGCGCTGACCAGTCCGGGCATCCAGGCCAAGGCCATGAGGATCGCCGCTGGTGGCAGCCAAGCCCAGGGGTTGCGGGTGTGGTTGGGGAGGGCCGAGGGGGCCAAGGTTTAGGTCTCTTCGAGGAGAGAGCTTCGGGCGAGCAGCTCGTCGAGGTCGCGGGTGAGCATGGGGTCGGCGTCTTGGCGCAGGCGCTGGAGGAGGGCGCGGCGCGAGGCCTCCGGGAGCCTGTCGATGATAGAGAGGGCGACGTCTTGGATGAAGGGAATCTTTTTGTCGATTTCGCGCACGAGCTGATCGGCGCCGGCGGCGACGCCCCAGTGAGCGAGGGGGCGGGCGGCGTAGAGGCGGACATAGGTGTCGGGGTGTTGGAGGAGGCGCTCGAGGCGTTCTTGGGCCCCTTTGAAGTGGCGGAAATCGAGTTCGGTGAGGATCATGGCGGCGCTGACCTTGAGCTCCAGAGGCGCGGTCTCGATGGCCTCGAGGAGCAGCTCCATGGCCTTGGCGTCACCGCGTGAGGCGAAATAGAAGGCGGCGTAGAGCTGGACCATGGTGCCGTTGCGTTCGAGGTAGGGGGTGGCCAGGCTTGGCGCGGCCGTGGCGCCGAGGCGGGCCAAGGTGCGGAGGATCTGGGGTGCCTCGCGCCCAGGGTTGGCCAGCCAGTTGGTCATGAGGAACTCCGTGCGGGGATCGGCGAAGCGTCCCAGGAGGCGGAAAGCGTGGTGATCGTCGTTGGCGGCAGCGCGGACGAGGAAGGCGATGGCGTCGGGATTGTCCATGGTGCCGAAGCGGTTGAGATAGGCGATGCCGACAGGGGCGTCTCGGTGGCTGTCGGGGTTGAGGGCGAGGATGATGGGCGAGATGATGTCGCGTTCGCGGCGTTTGCCGAGCTCCTCGATGAGTCCGTTGCGGAGGCTGGCGACATCTGTGGTGCTGATCATGGCGACGGCGCGGTCGCGATAGCGGTCGTAGTCAATGGCGAGGAGGGCTTTGAAGGCATCGCGTTGGAGGACGGGGTTGTCGTCGTTGACGGCCTTTTCGAGGGCGGCGATGGCTTGCGGATCGCTCACTTTTCCGAGGGCAATGGCGGCTTCGCTGCGGACGATGTCGTTGACGTCGGTGAGAGATTTCACGAGGTCTTTGAGGAGGCGTCCTTCGCGGATGTCTCCGGCGACGAAGGCGGCGTTGTAGCGGATATAGGCGCGGGGATCGGTGAGGGCGGTGCGGAGGATGTCGGCGACATCGTAGTTGAGACGCTGGAGCGCAAAGATGACGTTATTGAGGAGGCGTGCTTCGCCGCGGGTGTCGACCAGGGTGAGGAGGAAGTCGATGGCGCGTGGATCGCCGATGCGTCCGAGGTTGTAGACGATGCGGTTGCGTTGCTGGCTGTCGGCGTTGGCGTAGAGCGCGATGATGGGATCGACGGCTTCAGTCATGCGGAAGTCGCCGGCGCGTTCGAGGGCAAAGGTGCGGACGTCGCGGGGTACGGTGCGTTGGCGTCGGCTGTGGTAGAGGCCGGGGAGGATGATCTGTTGGAGCTGTTCCGGCGTGAGTTGGCGGCGCATGTCCCAGAGGGCCAGTTGGGCGTTGGCGTCGAGATTGGCCTCGAAGAAAGTCAACAGGGGTGCGATGGCAGCGGGATCGCCGCCGCGTCCGAGGGTTTTGATGACCTCGCGGCGGATGTGCGCTTCGAGGTTTTCGTCATTGAGCATCTCGAGGAGGCGTTGGGTGGCCGGCCGAGCCTCGATTTCGCCGAGGGCTTGGAGGGCGTAGAGGCGCACCGAACGGTTGGGGTCATCGAGGGCGCGCAGGAGAGGTTCGGTGGCGCGGCCATCGCGAGTTGCGACCAGGACGTGGGCGCAGATGGCGCGTGCGTAGGGGTCGAGGTTGTTGATGAGGCAATTGACGAGGGCTGGGGTGGCGCGGTTGCCGAGCAGGACCAGATCGGCCGTGGCGGGAATGTCATTGGCGTCGGCGTTGATGAGGACGTCTGGTTCTTCGAGGACGCGCTGGAGAATCTCTTGTTGTTTGGCGCGATTTCCGCTGCGGTAGCGGGTCCTGGCGAGGAGCTCGGCGGCCGAGATGACGAGGAGGAGGGTGGCGAGGGCGAGGGCGAGGAGGCGGTATGAGGGTTTGAACATGGATGGCCTCGATGGCTGTTGGCCGAGCGGGCGCGCCACTATTGGCGGGTCGCGTTCGTGGGTGCGTGGTGGAGTGTGGCACAGGGAGGCGGTAGTGAGCAATAGGGGAGAGGAGCGATGGGTGGGTGATGGAAACAGGCGCGGCGAGGAGGGCGGCGTGGCGCAGGCATGGGGCTGCGGTGGACGCTGAGGCGTGTCGGGCTCTGGGCTGTGTAGGAAGGGGGGGCGCGCCTCGGCTTGCTTTGCGGCGCTTTTCAAGGCAAAAGGGCAGCGATGGGGCTGGTGAGCCTTGGGTGGCGATGTGTCGGCGAGAGAGGCAGGAGCGCTATGAAGGGATCAGGAGAGAGCCAGCCGCGGGTGGCTTTGTTCAGCACACATTTCCTACAGTATTCGCAGACGTTTGTTTTTGATGAGGTGCGGGCGCATCGGCGGTACGCCGTGGAGGTTTTCGCCCAGCGCCGACGCAATCAGGCGCGATTTCCCTTTGAACCCGTGCACGCCTTGGAGGGTGACGCCGTGGCGCCGGGTGTGTTGGGTCGGGGTCAACAGTTGCTTCGCGAGGCCGAAGCGAACTTGTATCGCTTGACCTGTGTGAGCCCACGCTTTGACCGTGTGCTGCGGGCGAAGACCTTTTCCCTGATCCACGCTCACTTTGGCCTGGGGGCGGTCTACGCGCTGCCATTTGCGTTGCGCCACGCCTTGCCGCTGGTGGTGACCTTTCACGGTTACGACGTACCGGCGCTGCGCTTCCCGAGCTTGAAGCCCGACATGCTGCGCTACAAGGCGGTGGCTCCACACCTGGTGAAGCATTTGACGCTGGGGCTGTGTGCGAGCAACGAGCTGCGCGAGCTGCTCATCGACATGGGCGTTCCCGCCGAGCGCTTGCGGGTGTGGCGTTTGGGGATTGACCTGTCTCACTTTCAGCCCGTGGTGCGCTCGAGGGCGCAGACCGAAGTGATCATGGTGGGTCGCTTCGTGCAGAAGAAGGGTTTCGAGATCGGCATCCGGGCCTTTGCGGATCAGATCCAACGCGGCGCCAAGGGGCGTCTGACTCTGGTTGGTGACGGGCCGCGGGCGGAGCAAGTGCATGCTCTGGTGGGGTCTTTGGGGATCGGTGAGCACGTTCGCTTTGCAGGGGTCGTCGACAGGGAGCGCCTGGTGGGGATGGTTCAGCAGAGCGACGTGCTGCTGGCGCCCAGCATCGTGGGCTTCGACGGCGATCGGGAGTCGGGCTTGCTGGTGGTGAAGGAAGCTGGTGCTTGTGGGGTGCCGAGCATTGGCACCTACCACGGTGGCATTCATGAAATCATCGAGGATGGGGTGACGGGTTTTTTGGTGCCCGAGCGCAATGTGGAGGCCTTGTCCGAGCGCCTGGGGCGCTTCATCGCCGACCCAACGCTGAGCCAGCGGCTGGGAGCGGCGGCGCGGGCCAAGATGGAGCGGGACTATGATCTCTTCAAGCGCGTCGAGGTATTGGAGACGCTTTATGACGAGGCGTGCGCGCGGCACGCCGTGACCCAGGTTGAAGGATAAGACCTTGAAGATAGCCTATGTTTTGGATCAGGTTCTTCCATGTACCGAGACCGACACGGAGCAGGCACTCAACACGGTGTCCGCGTTGGCACGGCAAGGGGCAGAGGTGACCTTGTTTTTGCCGGCTCATGCTTGGCGGGCCTGTGCGAGCGCGGATGCGTTGCGGGACTACTACCAGGTCGAGGGTGATTTCGAGCTGCGTCGTCTGCGGGCGTTGGTGCCGAGCCACCGCGCGTTGGAGAAGCCCTCCTTTGCGCTGCGCACGGCCCTGAGTCGGGAGCTTGGCGGCTTTGACGTGGTGTATACGCGCAACCTGCCGACGGTGGTGTCGCACCTGGCAGCGGGGCGACGGGTGCTCTACGAGACTTATCGCGCGTGGCCGCGACAGATGCCATGGACTGCGGCTGTGTTCCGGCGTGTTTTGAACCACCCTCGACTGGTCGGTGCGGTCTTCCACTCGCGCTTTGCGCAAGCGTCGTATCTGGCGCTGGGGGTGAGCGCGGAGAAGACGCTGGTGGCGCACAACGGCTACGATCCGAAGCGTTTTCGTCCAGCCCTGACCAAGCAGGAGGCGCGTTTGTCCTTGGGACTCTCGCTGGAGGGTGAGCTCGCCGTGTATGCCGGGCGGATTTCGGTGCAGAAGGGGTTGGCGTTGGTGCTGGAGATGGCGCGGGCGCGTCCCAGTTGTCGCTTTCTTTTGATCGGTTCCGAGCGCGAGGGTGAGATCGAGCGACAAGCCAAGGGGCTGTCCAACGTGCAGGTCTTGCCTTGGAAGAGCTACGACGAGCTGCCAGCCTATCTCTTTGCGGCCGATGTGTTGATCCTGCCGCCGAGCCTGGGTCCCTTGGAAAAGGTAGGCAACACGGTGTTGCCGATGAAGTTGTTTCTCTATATGGCGGCAGGGCGGGCGATTTTTGCGCCCGAGGCGCCGGATACGGCGGAATTGCTGGTGCATGATCAGACGGCCTGGCTGGTGAAGCCCGATGACGCGGCGCTGGCGAGTGCCTCTTTTGGGCGATTGCTGGACGACCCGGCGCGCCTGGTGCGGCTGGGCGAGGTGGCGGCTGCTCGCGCTGAGGACCTGACCTGGGATGGGCGGGCGCGCGAGATCTTGAGCTTTGTCGAGAGACGCCTTGCGGCGGCGGTGAGCTGAGGCGAGGTGGGGCACGCCGTTTTGCGCTGTCGCGCAGGGGTGGCTATAGTTGGGGCTGCGCTGAATAGGTCGCGTGCTACGGGAAGAGGAGCGAGGCGATGGTGAAGACGAGATGGTGGGTGGGGCTTCCCTTGTTTTTTGTCCTCTTTTTCGTGGGCTGTGACGATGGGCCGGCCAAAGCAGAACACGACGGGGCGATGGATTTGGGCGAATTGCGGCCGCCGCCAGATGTTCAGGAGGTCGAAGCGCCGCAGGACGTTTCTGACCTCATCGCGGAGACGGTGGATGGGGTCGAGGTAGACGCGGGCGACACGGCGGACGCGCCGGACGTGTCCCAGGACACGGAGACTGAGTTAGAGGTGGTGGATAGCGACAACGACACGATCCCTGATCACGCGGACAACTGTCCGAACCATTACAATCCAGACCAAGCCGATTTGGATGGGGATGGACGCGGCGACGTGTGTGATCCCGATATGGATGGCGACGGGGTGCCGAATGAATTCGATCCGCTGCCGCGGGACCCTACTTTTCCCGGGATTGCGTCGGCTGATACGGTCTATGCGCACACGGAGCACAAGCTTTTTCGGATGAACGTCAAGACCTTCGAGCTCTTCGAGGTGGGCACCTTCAGCTTCCCCGACGATGGGCGTGACCATTCGATGACGGATATTGCTATTGATCAGCACGGCGTGATTTATGGGATCACCTTCAATGCGCTCTACGTGTGTGGCGCTCAAGACGCTCGCTGTGCGCATTTGGCGAGTTTTTCTGGTTCTTTCAATGGTTTGACTTGGTTGCCATCGGGGGCCATCGGCCAGAGTGAGGAGGTGCTGATTGCCATTGACGGCTTAGGCGGCTGGCACGAGGTGGTGCTGGACATTCCGGCGTTGAGTGCGACGTTGCGCCAGTTGGGTTCCTTTGGCGAGGGCTATTATTCCAGCGGCGATGCGTTTTCGATTTTAGGGATGGGGACTTATGCGGCAGTGAACAAGTCCAACGTCGATGACTGCATCATCGTTCGTGTCGATCCTGCCACTGGGACGGTCTTGGAGGAGATTGCCGAGCTCACGGGGACGCGTGGGGTTTGGGGTCTGGCGGGCTGGACGTCACGGGTCTATGCCTTTGCATCGGATGGTCGGGTGCTGATGGTGAACCTGTCGACGCGGGAGTTTGTCGAGTTGACGGCGGTCCCAGGTTTGAGTTGGTGGGGTGCTGGAGTGCGGACCATCATCAACTGATGTTGGCTGCACGGCCGCGCATATTGGTGCTCGACGATGAGGCATACCGGATCACCCTGATCGAGGAGGTCATGGCGCCGGCGCTGGTCTATGGGACGGACTTCGTCCCGGATTTCGTGCAGCAGGCGCAGCACGGCGGGTGGAACATGATGTTTTTGGACTATGATCTGGCCGCGGATCCCTCGGCCCCCACAGGGGCTGATGCGGCGGCCTCGATCGGCGATCCCAGCGGCCCGGTGTTTCGGGTCTGTGCGCACGTGCCGGTGGTGGTCCACTCGCTGAACTTATCGTCATCGTGGCGGATTTTTCAGGCGCTGTGGGCCTGGGAGGGGGTCCTGGTGCGGTTGCCCTTTCACCGGGTGGCCGAGATGTCGCCTTGGCTCAGAGCATTGCTCTGAGCTGTGCTTCTGTCAGCCGTTCCAACGGGCTGCTTCGAGGCGGAGATCGTAGTGGGTGAAGGTCGCATAGCGTCCCAGGCCGCCTGGATAGAGCTTGTGGTCGTCGATGAGCTCTTCCATGACTTGACGCACCGCTGAGGGCGGCAGCCCGGCGACGACGAAGTCGGCGGCGGCGCCGTGGAGATGGAGGCTGTCGCGGCCCCCCCCCATTCGTTTGTTCCACCATGGGGTGCGCCAGCCCGAGAGGATGGTGATGGTGCGATTCTTGAGGGCCGCGCGTAAGATTTCGAGCTGCTCACACAGGGCGACGAGGTTGGGGCGCACGGCGAGGGGCGGTGCTTTGTGATCGCCTGTGGAGCGGAAGTCTTCCCAGCGAAAATGAGGGGAGATATGGGGACCTGGTGGGATGCTTGGGGAGGGAAGCGTGAGATCCATGGCGGCGCAGAAGTCTTCGTCCCAGCGTCCCGAGGGAACGCGTTGACGCTGTAGCTGCCAAGCTACGATGGCGTTGACGAGGGCGTGGTCGATGACCCCCGTTGGGGGCAGGTCGAGGCGCTGTTGCAGTGACAAGATGGTGGGGCGGTGTTGGCACTGGGCGTGGGCCGCGCAGAGCGCCTCTTGGCGCTGAGAGGGCGACAGGGTTGAGCGAATGGAGGTCTCCACGGCGACGGGGATGCGGTCGAGGTGGGCGATGGTTGGTGCGTCGAGGATGCCGCTGATCTCGATTTCAAGCTGCTGCTGGAGGTTGGCGAGGGCGAGGACGAAGGCTTCGTCGAGGCGTCCTGTGACGTCGATGTCGAGGGCGATCTGCCAACGCTCGATGTTCAGAAAGGAGAAGTCATGCTGGTGATTGATCCGCAGGGCGCGTTGTAGAGCCGGGGTGTCGAGGAGGGGCTCTGGCACGGCAGCGCGGGGCAGCGCATCGGTCGGCGCAACCGTTTCAGGGGGCGACACAGGGTCGGACATAGACAAGTCTCCAGCGGCGAGCTCACCTCAGGTGGGTGACGTTCCCTACCCGAACCTAGAATCTGTCACAAGTCTAGCGTTGATCAAAGGGTAAGCGTGCGGTGAGCATCGTTTGCCAAGATGGTGGCCGAAGTGGGCGTGACAGGGGGCATGTGGCGGGCTATGTTGACAGCGTTGCTTTTGGCAGGGTCACTGGCGAGGAAGCGGGGTGGCGGTCATGGTGCAGAGTGAGGGGCTGTGGGCTTCCGATGGGCAGTATTTCGTTGCCTATGTCCAATGGTTGCGTGAGCGATTGCAGGCCTGGGTCCGGGGCGAGACGTCTTTAGTGGAGCCGTTTTCTCCCGCTCCGCCAGGGACGGCGTTGTGGGAGCTCGGCCAGCGTTTGGGGCTGGATGGGGTAGATGGCTCGGTCTTACTCTTTGCTGCGGCCTTGGCGACGGAGCCGAGTCTGGGGCGGCTACTGGTCGCGGCCCAGGGGGAGGGCGCGGCGGTGGCGACGGCCGGTGCGTGGTTGCGTTTGGGGTCCCTGGACGATGCCGATTTTTTTTGGCGTGAGGTTTACCGATTTTCTGCAGGGAGCCCGTTGCGGCACTATGGCCTGGTGGAGCTGCGCGGTGCCGACGACGGCGGCTGGTTGAGCCAGCGGCTGTGGGTTGGCAACGACGTGCAGGCGCTGTTGCGTGGCGAGCGGAGCCTGGACGAGCGTTTGCTCGCCTATGTGCAGCGCGCCAGTGCCGATGGCGGTTTGCCGCTGCCTTGCCTGGCGGGCGAGGCGGTGGTGCGCTTGCGGGCGGTGTTGCGGGCGCACGTTGCGGAAGAGGGTGATGTTTTTGGGCGCATGGGTTGGGGTGACGTGCGCTCGACCCAGGTCCTGGTCGGCGGTCCGCGCGGGACGGGCAAGTCACTGCTGGTGCGCGCATTGTGTCAGCAGGCGGGCTGGGCGCTGTTGGTGCTGGACGGTGAGCGTCTCAGTCATGCGGCGCCCGAGCGGGTAATGGAGGTCGTGCACGGCGCGGTGCGCCAGGCGGCCCTTTTCCAAGAGCCGCTGCTGATTGAAGGGGGAGAGGCGCTTCTGGGTGAGGGGAGTGCTGGTGCGGCGGGTCTGAGAGCGGCGCTGGGGTCATTTCGGGCCTTGGTGCTGGTGGTGGCCGAGCATCTGAGCGCGTTGGCCCCGGCGGTGGTCGAGCGGAGCGTGTTGCGGGTGGACTTGCCCGCGGCTGATCAAGTGGCGAGTCGGGACGCGTGGGAGCTGGCGAGTGCGTTTTTCAACTTGCAGGGTCTGGATATGGCGTATAGCGCGCAACGCTATCCGCTGAGTTATCGTCAGGTGATGATGGCTGGACGGATGTTGCGTCTGCAGGCCATTGGCTCTAGCGGCTGCAGCGAAGACGGGGGCATCGCGGTGGATGCCAGTGATCTGGCTCAGGCGGCTTCGATGCGAGGTAGCGTTGGTGTTGCTGGGGTGGCGCGACCCGTTGCGTGCCGGCAGGCGTCCACGGATTTGTTGTTTAGCGATCTGTTGAGCGCCCAGCTCGGCGAGATCTGTGAGCGTCACCAGCGCAATTATGGGCACCCGGCGCTGTTGGCGCCGCCCGGGCCACGCGCGATGTGCTACGTCTTTCACGGGGTGGCGGGGACGGGCAAGCGCAGCGCCGTGGAGGGGATCGCTCGCCGCTTGAGTTTGAACCTGATCGAGGTGGACAGCAGCGCGCTGTTGGGGTGCCAGGCGCTTGGGTGTCTGGAGAAGGTCTTTGCTCAGGCCAGCGGCGCGTTGGATGTGCTATTTGTGGCTGATGGCGACGCGCTTTTTGACGAGGGCCGTTGGGGCGCAGCAGGGCAGGCCTTCATGCGCCTGGCCCAGAGCTACTCCGGGCTGGTCATCGTGCGGACTTTGCAGGAAGTGAGGCCCAGTGGGTCGAATCCGGGGCCGCTGACCTGGATCCACTTCCCTTTGCCCGACGTGGCCCAGCGGGTTGGGATCTGGCGCTTGGCGCTGGGGCAGACGGTGTTGCCAGCGCTGCACCCTGATATCGACTTTTTGTCCCGACACTATGCGCTGAGTGGAGGTGCCATTTTCGCGAGCGTCGCCCTCGCCGACACGCAGGCGCAGTGCACGGGAGAGTCACTGCATATGGATAGGCTCATTGCGGCGGCAGAGTGGGTGGCCAAGCAGGTGGCGAGCCCTTAGACCGGGGCAGAGGCGCGCAAGAAAAGGCGAGAGGGCCGGTGGAGACCGGCCCTCTCTTTTTCATCGCGACGCCGCGGCCTGCTCACGCAGCGCAGCGCAGCGCCCTCGCGCTTTACCAGCGATAGCCGCCGTCATCGCGGGATTGATTGCGCCGACCACCGCCGCCGCCGCCGCCACGATTCTGGTCTTGATTGGCTTCAGAGACCCGGATGGTGCGTCCGTCGAGATCGGCACCGTCCATTTCCGCGATGGCGTTGTCCGCCGCGGTGGGATCGGAAAAGGTGACGAAACCAAAGCCGCGGGAGCGGCCGGTGTCGCGATCGGTGATGACTTTTGCGTCGGCGACTTCACCGAAACTTTCAAAGGATTGGCGCAAAGCGTCACTAGATGTTGCCCAAGCAAGACCACCAACAAATAACTTCTTCGACATGCTCGACTCTCACACACGCGCGCCGCACCAATGCGGCACATCAAGAAAAATGCGGACGGAAGGCGCCCGCGGCCTCGTACGGTCATCGTGACCGCTTCACCAGCAGAACGCCACCGGAACCAAAGCGTTGAAAGGCACCGTTTCGGACTGCTTAGGTGATGGTTCTAGCGTGAAGCGCTGGATGACGCAAGTGATTTATGCGGCAGAAGGTGCCCTTTGGCGACGAAAACAGCGCGTTTTCCCTGTTTAGGCTGGCTGGTGAAGCGGTCGGAGGAGGATGTCGTGAACTTGTACATGCTCGGGGGTGGAGAGGATGAAGGTGACGGCGTCAGCGATATCTTGGGGCTGGAGCACCTTGTACTTGGCATAGAAGTCCACGACGGCGTCTTTGCGCTTGTGGAAGTTCTCGGCGAACTCGGTTTCGACGAAGCCCGGTGAGATGGCCGCGACCCTGATGGGGCTGTCGATGGCGCGCAGTTCCTGGCGCGAGGCCTCGGTCAGGGCGCGGACGGCGGCCTTGGTGGCGGCGTATACACCACCATCGGTGGGCACCCGGTAGCCTGCCATGGAGGAGATGTGGATGATCTGGCCGGCGGCTTGTCGGCGCCGCATGTCGGCGATGGCCTCGCGGGTGCAGATAGAGAGGGCCAAGACGTTGATCATGAGCATCTCGCGCCAATGATCGGTGCGTCCGGAGCTGAGTGGGGCGAAGTGGCCACAGCCGGCAGCGTTGACCAAGAGATCGACGCCGCCGAAGCGATCGCGGGTGGTGCGAAACATGGCGAGGATCTGATCCTCGTCGAGGAGATCCACCTGGAGGGCTTTGATGGCCCCAGGGCTGCCACTGTCCTCGACGTCCCGGCGCAGCGCTTCGAGGCGCTTATAACGTCGGGCGACGGCGACGACTTGCATCCCAGCGGTGGCCAAGGTGCGGGCGACGGCTTGGCCGATGCCGCTGGAGGCGCCAGTGACGAGGGCGACTTTTTGCTGCCATCGGTCCAAGTTCATGAGGTCCTCCCTTGGTCGTCTTGGTCCAGAACTTCGGCGATCATGGCCAACATGTCTTCTTCTGCGCCGACGAGGACGCCGTCGGCGAGGGCGGCCTGCTGGAGGGCTGCGAAGAGTTCCTTTCCGTGCGCGCGCAGACTGCGCACGTCCTGCATGACCTCGGTCCCCGAGGCGATGCGGTCGATGACCTCATGGCGTTGGTCGGCGTCGAGGCCCAGGTTGGTAAAGAGGGTCTCCAGGTGGGCCACCTCTTGGTCGGTGAGCTCGCCGTCGGCGATGAGGAGGACCCCGACGATTCTGGCCAGCTTGATTTTGTCTGCCGTGTCCATGCGTCCTCTGTCTGTGTTTTGGGGTTTGGCCTTGCTCACCGCTTCACCTCGCGGGGAAGGCGTTGTCGTCGCAAAGTTCTCTCAGTTTAGCTTGGGGGGGGAGGAAAAGACCAGCCACGCCGGCCGTAGCGCGGCGGCTT
>Ga0334884_1003005_pt1 | contig 20068 bp, 17 predicted proteins | sample GraSluR1_MG_7_FD_207215 | JGI IMG/M metagenome (GOLD analysis project Ga0334884, IMG submission 207215) | Sludge microbial communities from methane-producing bioreactor in Wageningen University, Netherlands - Granular Sludge_12_05 R1 | ecosystem: Engineered > Bioreactor > Anaerobic >...
GAGTTTTCCCGCGGCGACGGTCGTGACGTGCCATTAGGCATGCTTTGGTAATGAAGGCAGCATGAAAGAAGCGTATGAGTTTCTGAGCAAGGGCGGGATTGTAATGATTCCCATTGCTCTGTGTTCGGTGATCGGGCTGACCATTTTTTTGGAGCGGCAATGGTCGCTGCAGCGGCAGCGGGTGTTGCCCGCGCATTTTCTGTCACTGCTCATGGCCGCGTTGCGTGAGAGGCGGTGGGAGCGGGCGATTTCTCTGTGTGACAGCAATGACTCAGTCATCGCCAAGGTAGTGCGCAGCGCTTTGAACTATGTGGGTCAGGAGCGTGAGGTGGTTCGCAATGCGCTGCAGGAATCTGGGCGTCGCGAGGCCTCTTTTCTGGAGCACTATGTGGGGGCTTTGGGGGCCTTGGCGAGCGTGGCTCCGCTGTTGGGTTTGCTGGGCACGGTGACGGGTATGATCAAGGTTTTTGGTCGGGTCGCTGCTGAGTTCGACAAGGGAGGGGAGCTCAACCCTGGCTTATTGGCCAACGGGATTTGGGAGGCTTTGATCACGACGGCGGCGGGTCTGACCGTGGCGATTCCGATATTTTTACTTTTTCGGTACTTGACGGCGCGGATTGATCGTTACGTGGTGGAGCTCGAAGGTCAGGCAACAGAAGTGTTGGATCTATTGGCTCCGCCTGGGTTAGCTGCTGTTGATGGCGGAGAGGTGAAGGTGGGTCGCAAGGGGCGGAGTAAAGAGCACGGCAGTGCTGATAAGAAGGGAGAGGGCCAGGTGGGAGCCGAGCCGACTTCGCCATGAATTTTCACAGCGCGCGCAAAAAAAGACGTATAGATGCGGCGTTGGAGATGACGCCGTTGATCGACGTGGTCTTTCTGCTGCTGGTGTTCTTTCTGTTGACGACGTCTTTCACCAAGCCCACACCGAGCCAGGACGCGGCGCCAATCCAGGAGGCGATCATCGATGTACAGCTTGCGCGGTCAGCCTCGGGCGACGATGCGGCAGAGACGCAGATGCTGACGGTCTTTCTGGACGACAAGGGGCTGCTCTATGTGGACAGCGAGACGCCTTTGGCCCCCAATCAGCTCAAGCAGACGCTCCTCGATGAGGTCGCCGCAGGGCGGCAGAGCACAGTCAACCTCAAAGCAGACAAGCGTGCGTCCCATGGGGCGGTGATCGAGGCTTTGGACTTGATCAAAGAGGCAGGGATCGAGTCGGTGAACTTGATCATCGAGAAGGCTAGCGAATAGCCCCGGTCGCTGTTAGTAGCGGGAGTAGGTGGCGCTGCACTCTGCTTTGCCGTCGGTGACGCCTTCGGGGAGTTCGAGTTTGACCTCTTCCCAGACGGCGGCGAAGCAGGCTTTGCCTTCGTCGTTCCAGGTTGGCGAGGCCCAGTGGGTGCGGCTGGTGGAGCCTTCACTGATGTTGTAGTTGAAGCCGATGTTGAGCCCTGGGTTGGGTTGTTCTGGGGTGTCGTTGAGGCGGGCGCAGTCCAGTGTTTTATCCTGGAGGCTCTCCCAGAGGGCGAGGACATCGGCGGGGACGAAGCCCTCGACATTGTCGCACTTGACCGATTTCATATGGGGTGTGGCGACGGGGTCGATGGTGCGGCAGATTTCAGCGATGAGGTCGCCGTGCTTACCGATGTCGCTGGCGTTGCAGGTGAAGGTCTTGCCAGGAATGAACATGGAAGCGCTAAAAGTGCTGCTGGACTGTGACGACTTACTGCCGACGCCATCGTTTTCACTCGCTTCGACGGCGACGGTGAGGGTGGGGAAGCCAGGGGCGACGAATTCGACTTTGTCCTTGCCTTGCTTGAGTTCGAGGTTGTCAGGTGCGGTGATGGCGCAGCCGAGGCTTTCCAGCTCATAGACCTTCATTGGGCCTGGTTCGAACTTGACTTCGTCCTTCTTATCCGGTTTGGCTTCGCAGGCGGCGAGGGCCAAGAGGGCAACGCAGGCGAGGAGAAGGGTGGGCTTCATGGCAGAATCCTTACAGTGTGGGACAGGTTAGCGGCATCGGTGAGGCGTGCCGAGTGGGGGGCTTCACCGCACAATGGTGGCGGAGCCTATTGAAAACACTGCGGCGCTGCAAGTTCGATGGCGGCGGCAGCGTGGTCCGGGATGTGCGGTTTGGTGCCGATCCAAGTTTCGGCAGAGAAGACCTCGTCGATGTCAAAGACCCTCGCGGTGTTGCCGTCCCAGTGCATGAGGGCGATGTAGCGGAAGGTCCCCGTGAGGTCATAGCGTAGGTTGAGTTTTTCGTAGCGTTTTTGCCCGTTGATGTAGACCCGGAGGGTGGCGTAGCTGGTCCCGAAACCGTTGTCATTGAAGTAGTGAGCGCCGACGGCGTACCAGCTACAGGGGTTTGGGTCGTCGTGGTTGACGTTTTCGGGGCCCTCACCATCGGTGTCGTCGCGGTCGAGGCGGGGGCTTTCGGTGGCCAAGCCGGCGATGCGCCACAAGGGGGTGCGGTTGAGAAAGAAGACGTCCCAGCCGTTGCGGGCACCGTCATCGCCTTTGTCGCCCCAAGCGCCCTGAGGGATTCGGGTGAAGTGGAGGTCGAGATCAGTGCCATCGTCGTCGCCAATGACCGGGTCGGCCGGGGTCTGCCAGATGAGCTGGACGTGAATCTTGTCGCTGGGGCGTGCCCGGGCCGCGACGCAGTCGACGTTGCAGCTTTGGGTGTTCTGGGCATCGACGACGGTGAGGCAGATTTCGTAGTCTCCAGCGAGGTCGAGGAAGAGCTCGGCGAGACCGTCGCCGCGGTTCTGGAGGATAGCGGTGGAGCCATCGGGGCGCTGGGTGACCTCCCAGTTCCAGGTCGTGATGGTGGTCTCCGGGTCATAAGAGGCGGTGCCGTCGAGGATGAGGAGGTCGAGGGGCAGGGCAGCGACTTGTTGGCTGAGGAAGCCCGAGCCAGCGACGCGGGCGCGGGCCACCGCTGTGGGGCATTGGTTGGTGGTGGCTTCGGCGAGGATTTGGAGATCGGCTTGGGGCCGCAGAGGGTCGTTGGAGAAGAAGTTGAAGGTCGCGGCTTGGACACCCTCGGCGGCAGGGGCGAAGAGGATTTCTAGTTCGAGGGTTTGGCCGGGGGGCACTTCGCGGTTTTGTAAAGAGTCCATATTGCGCAGAAAGATCTGGGTGTCGTCGCCTTGGCCTTGGGTGACGCCGTAGAGGAGCAGGGGTACGCTGCCACAACTGCGCACGCGCAGGTTGCGGGTGTGGACCAAGCCGACGCTCACGGCGGGAGAGAAGCTGATCGTGGGTGGTTCAAAGGCGATGCAAGGGGTAGAGCTGCCGGCTTCAAGGGGCAAGACGTAAGTCGGTATGGCGGGATCATTAGAGAGGATGATCAGCTCGGCGAAGTCTTGACCAATGCCGGTGGGACTGTAGGTGATGGCCACTTCGTAGGGGTTGCTCCCGGTTACCAGGGTGGCTGGTAGGGGTGCAGCGGAGGTCTGGAGGCTGAACTCTGCGGAGCCATTGAGGAAGACGTCGGTGAGCAGCAGAGGGATGTCGCCGACATTGGAGATGGTGACGTCTCGGGTGGTGCTGTTGCCAATTTCCACGTGCCCAAAGCGAAGGGCCTCGGCATTGCCAGGTGAGACCTGGAGGCGTGGCGCGACTTGTTGCGTGGTGACAGGCAGGCGGAGGGTCTCCTGGATGGGATCGTTGGAGCGGATGACGATATCGCCCCGTGGTGCCGGTGCCTGGGCGCTGGGTTGGAAGTTGACTTGGAGGGTGTAGCGCGCGTTGTTGGTGAGCTTGTGTCCTTCGGGTGGGCTGGGGAAGGTGAGGTAGATGGAGGGATCACCTTCCCAGGTGATGCTGTTGATGGTGAGGGTGTCCGCGCCGAGGTTGGTGATGACCAGGTTTTCAGTGAGAGTGCCGCCGATGGCGACCCGACCGAAGGAGATGGTGTCGCGGGGAAAGGTTTGAATGCGAACGTCCTGGCCTTGTTCGACGCTAGGGCCACAGGCGCCAAGCGAGAGCGCCAGCAGCCATGCGAGTTGCAGTGGCAGGTAGTTGGAGAGCAAACGAAGCATGTCAACACTCGCGGTGTGCGTGGACGATTTGGGTCTCTAGGAGGGCGCCGTTGGATGGTGTGATGGTAGTGGCACCAAGGCTCGCGCCGCCTCCGAGCATAGCAAGGTGGGGCGTCTTTCCCAAATGGAACGGGGTAGAAGGGAGAAATCATCCGCCTGGTGTGAGCAGCGCGAGCTCAGCGGGTGGAAGTGGTTCGAGTGGCTGAGGCGGATGAGGACAGGGTGGAAAAAAAGCGAAGTTGGTGCATGAAAGTGTTGACCTGTGTGCGGCCGGTTGCTATACACACGCCTGCTTGGCTCATCGGCAGCGCGCTGGTGAGTCATAGGGCTGCCTCAGTAGAGGCGGTTCTGGTGGCTCGTAGCTCAGGGGGAGAGCACTACCTTGACACGGTAGGGGTCAGCGGTTCAAATCCGCTCGGGCCAACTCAAGTGCGCCGGCGTGTCAATAGCTGGCAGGCAAGGCGAGCAGCCCTGCATCTGTGAAAAGGATGTGGGGCTGTATTTTTGGTCCTTGCGCGTGGTGCGCCATTTGCGAGCGAGTGGAGTCAGAAGATGCCAAAGATGAAGACTAAGCGGAGTGCCGCCAAGCGGTTCAAGGCTAGCGGCACGGGGAAGCTGATGCGTCGTCGCGCCTACCACAGCCACATTTTGACCAAGAAGTCGACGAAGGTGAAGCGCCGTTTGCGTAAGGGGACGGAGGTTGCTGCTGTCGATGTGAAGGGTCTGCGGCGTTGTTTGCCCTACCTCTGAGTGGGTTGTTTTTTTGAGTGGAGAGCGGGCTCGGGTTAGGAAGTGGCCGTGAGTGCCCCCCGTAGTTCGTGTTGCCGCCACGGATGTGGCTGGAGTGGTTATGCCAAGAGTACGGAGAGGGTTCAAGCTGCGTCGGCGTCACAACCGCTGGTTGAAGTTGGCCAAGGGTTTTCGCGGTGGTCGGCAGCGTTTTCGTCAGGCCAAAGAGGCGGTGATCAAGTCCCTGGTGTACGCCTATCGCGACCGCCGGGTGCGCAAGCGCACGTTTCGGGCGCTTTGGATCGCTCGCATCAATGCGGCGACGCGGGCCTTGGGTTTGAATTACAGCGGCTTCATCAGCGCTTTGAACAAGCACGGGGTGGTGTTGGATCGCAAGGTGTTGGCTGATATCGCGGTTCACGATCCAGACGGCTTTGCCAAGATCGTGGCGATGGTGAAAGCCTAAGCGCACGCGAGGCGCGACCATATGCCTTTGCAAGGCGAATGCATCACGAGCGGCGAAGCTTGCGTGGGCAGCGCCGTCCTAGCTTGGAAGAGAGGCGATGGAATTATCGGCCATGCTCGAGCGGCTGGCGGCGGTCGAGGCGGCCGCGCTCGTTGCTTTGCAGAAATGTAGCGATGCGTCGGCGCTGCAGGCGTTGCGTCGGGATATTTTGGGCAAGAAAGGCGATCTAGCGGCGCTGTTGCGGGCGATGCGTGAGCTGGATGCGGCAGAGCGGCCTGGTTTTGGCGCTGAGGTCAACCAGGTCAAGGCTCGTCTGGAGTCGGCGTTCACGGCGAAGGAAGAGGCCGACGAAGGCGCGCGGCGGGCACGGGATCTGGCGGGGCGTCGGCTAGATTTGACGCTGCCAGGACGCGGGCAGTGGGTCGGTGCGGAGCATCCGTTGCGGCGGGTGCAGCGTCGCATTGAAGACGTTTTCATCCGCATGGGCTTCGACCTGGCGCATGGTCCGCTGGCAGAGTTGGACTATTTCAATTTCGAGGCGCTGAATTTTCCTGTGGACCACCCGGCGCGGGACATGCAGGACACCTTGATGTTGGAGAACGGTCGGGTGTTGCGCACCCACACCAGCCCGGTGCAGATCCGGACGATGCTGGCTTATGCGCCGCCGATTAGGATCATTGCGCCTGGGGCGGTGTTTAGGCGCGACGACGACATAACGCATAGTCCGATGTTTTTTCAAGTCGAGGGATTGCACATCGATCGTCACCTGCACCTGGGTCACCTGAAAGGGATCTTGGGGCACTTCGTGGCGGAGTTTTTTGGCGACGACATCGGGATCCGTTTAAGGCCGAGCTTTTTTCCATTTACGGAGCCGAGCGTCGAAGTGGATATTGGCTGCATTTTCTGCAAGCGTGCGGGCTGTAGGATTTGCAAGCAGACTGGGTGGCTCGAGATCTGTGGCGCGGGGATGGTGGATCCGAATGTCTTGGCCGAGGTGGGTCTGGATCCAGAAGAGTGGGGCGGATGGGCCTTTGGGGTGGGCGTCGAGCGGGTGGCGATGTTGCTCTATGGGGTCAGTGATATTCGGCTTTTCTACGAGAGCGACCAGCGCTTTTTGTCGCAGTTCGCGTAGCGGTCGGCGCGCACGCCGCAGGAGAGACGCATGTTGGTGAGTTGGGATTGGCTTGCTCGCTTCGTAGACCTTTCTGGGCAGAGCTTGGAGGCTTTGTCGGCTTTGTTGACCTCACGTGGCGTCGAGGTGGAAGGCATTGAGCAGAGTCGTTGGCCACAGCACGGGGTGGTTGTGGCGAGGGTGGTCGAGGTGGGTCCTCACCCTGACGCGGCGAAGCTGCGGGTGGTGCAAGTGGACGTGGGTGAGGGCGCCTTGACTCAAGTCGTATGTGGCGCGCCGAATGTCGCTGCGGGCCTGACGGTGCTCTACGCCGGCCCGGGGGCAGTGCTGCCGTCGGGGCAAGAGGTGCGGCAGGTGGCCATCCGCGGGGTGGCGTCGTCGGGCATGTTGTGCAGCGAGTCTGAGCTTGGGCTTGGCCAAGACAGCTCGGGTCTTCTGTGCCTCGAGGCGAGCTGGCGCGCCGGGACAACACTGGCAGAGGTGTTGGCGGGACCGGGTGCGGAGCACGTGCCAGGTTTTCATTTGGCGCACTTGGATCTTTCGCTGACGCCCAATCGCGGTGATGCGCTGAGCCATCTCGGCGTGGCACGCGAGTTGGCCGCAGCGCTGCAGCGGCCACTGCAGGGGATGGGGGCGGTCGCAGGCGAGACATGGGACACCTCGGTTTTGGGGGCGGAGACACCCCCACTGGTGGAAGTGGCATGCAGCGAGGGTTGCCCGCGCTACATCGCCTTGTGTTTGGAAGACGTGGTAGTGGGTCCTTCACCGGGTTGGCTGCGGCGCGCCGTCGAGGCGGGCGGCGGTCGGTCGGTGAACAATGTGGTGGACGTGACCAACCTGGTGCTCTTCGAGCTTGGTCAGCCCCAGCACGCTTTCGATTTGGACAAGCTAAGGTCGCGACAGGTGATGGTGCGACGCGCGCAGGTCGGAGAGTCTCTGGTGGCCATCGACCATGCGACGTACGCGCTGGATGCGGAGGATCTGGTGATCGCCGATGTCTCTGGGCCGGTGGCGATTGCTGGGGTGATGGGGGGAGCGGCGACGGAGGTGAGCTCGGCGACGCGAGCCATTTTGCTTGAAGTGGCTTGTTTTTCTCCGCGCTTCGTGCGGCGCACTGCCAAACGTTTGGGTCTGCACTCGGAGTCCTCCCATCGCTTCGAACGCGGAGTGGATGTCGGCGCTTTGCGCCGCGCGGCGAGTCGCACGGTGGCTTTGATCCAAGCGTGTCAGCCGACGCGCCCGTTGCGGGTGAGCGGTTGGACGGATAGCTACCCCGGGCAAGTGCCGGCGGTGGTTTTGCCGTTGCGGTTGGCGCGGTGCAACGCGATGCTGGGGACCTCGCTGAGCGCTGGCGAGGTTGCGGACTATCTGGGTGGGCTCGGTTTGGTCGTCGAGGTGGAAAGAGAAGGGTTGCTTCGGGTGCAGGTGCCGACCTATCGCTACGATCTGGAGCGGGAGATCGACCTTATCGAGGAGGTGGCACGAAGCCATGGTTTGGAGCGCATCGAGGCGACCATGCCTGCTTGCATGTTGGCTGCGCCAGCGCGCCGGCGTGAGACGACGTTGCCAGGGAGGCCGGCGGTCGAAGCGACGCTGGTGAGCCACGCGCACATGGCGCGTTGGCACCGCCTGCGGGCGCTGATGGTGGACCGCGGTTTTTTTGAGTGTGTGCATTACGCGTTCATCGATCCGAGCGACGGCGAAGCCCTAGGCTATGCGCCGGAGGTTGGGAATGGTCCGGGTTTGCGTTTGGCGAATCCCCTGGCGCACGAGCAGAGTGTGTTGCGGGTGTCTTTGTTGCCTGGTCTGTTGCGCGCGTTGTTGCGCAACCAGTCACGTCAGGCTCGGCGGGTGATGCTCTTCGAGCTGGGGACGGTGTTCGCTGCGGAGGGTGATGGCGGCCGGGATGTGAGAGAATCAGAGCGCATGGCGGTGTTGTTGTGGGGAGATGGTCCGGCACACTGGGGTGCGTCGGGGCGCAGCCTGGACGTTTATGATCTCAAGGGGGTTGTGGAAGGACTTGGCCAGGTGATGGGTTGGCCTCTGCGTTGGGATGCGCTGCCAGAGCCGACACCGGGTTCGGCGTTGGCCCTACATCCCGGTGTGCGGGTGGGGGTGTATGTGGATGAGGTGTGTGTGGGGAGCTTGGGTGAGCTACACCCCGGGGTCAGTGAGCACTATAAGGTGGGCGACGGGGTCTTCGTTGCGGACCTCGATTTGGCATGGTTGATGGCACGTGAGGTGGTGTTGCCTCGTTGTGCGCCATTGCCGCGCTTTCCCCATTCGAGTCGCGACCTGGCGCTGGTGTTGCGGTCGGATGTGCCCTACGCGCGGTTGCGCGAGGTGGTGGAGGCGAAGCGCCCTGCGGAGTTGGTTTCTTGGGCGCTTTTCGACGTTTACCGTGGTGAGCATGTGGCAGAGGATGAGCAGAGTTTGGCCATGAGCTTTTGCTATCGGGACCCGCTCTCTGGCACAGGAGAAGGGCGGACCTTGACCGATGAAGAGGTCAACCAAGTGCACGAGACATTGGTCGAGGAGCTGGTCAAGGTGCTAGGCGGGCGGCGGCGTTGATGGCGTGGGGGGCATTGGTGGCGCTCAGGGGGGCGATGTGAATTTTCCAGCGGTTGATTCGCAGGGCTGAACGCGTTAAAAGGGGGTTTCCAGAGGGAGCGAGAGGCGACCGAGGTCATGCTGACGAGCGAAGAGTCGAGTAGGCCGAGTCGCAGCGCGTTCATGGAAGGAGTCGAGGAGTCACGGAGGCGTAGGCGCGCGATGGGCGCTTCCTTTTGCAGAAACGAGCCTCGTTGAGCACAGCGCAGGAGAGAGACCATGACCAAGGCCGACATTGTGGATCTCGTGTACCACAAAACGGGTGGCTTTTCTAAACGTGAGGCCGCTGAGATCGTCGAGGCGGTGTTCGAGACCATGAAGGACACCCTGGCAACGGGTGAGAAGCTGAAGATCAGTGGTTTTGGAAATTTCATCGTGCGTGCCAAGAACGCAAGAACGGGTCGCAACCCTCAGACGGGGGATGAGATCACCATATCTGCACGGCGGGTGTTGACCTTCAAGCCGAGTCAAGTGTTGAAGGCAGAGTTGAATCAGCGTTAGTGGCGAACCCCAGCAGAGTCGTGTGGTTGGTTTTGGCTGGTTCGAGCGGGCGTAAGCGTCGTAGCACCGTGGCCTTGGGAGGTGCTTTTGTCTGTCGTCATCCCTGACAAGTCGTACTTCAAGATTGGTGAAGTAGCGAAGCTGGTAGGGGTCAAGCCCTATATTCTTCGGTATTGGGAGAGCGAATTTCGCTTTATCAGGCCGCAGAAGAGTCGCTCGCAGCATCGGCTCTATCGCAAGCGCGATGTGGAGATGCTGTTGAAGATCAAGGAGCTTCTCTATGAGCAGCGCTACACCGTCGCAGGTGCTCGGATTAAGCTAGAGGCCAAGCTTCGTGGTGAGGTGGGTGCGGTGCGGGATGGCAAGAATGGTGCGGCGTCACCTGCTGTCGTCGCCGAGTTGTCGCCTGCGGAAGCGCTGATTACGGCAGCGCCAGTCGAGCCTATGCGGGCACCGGTCATGCATGTCTCTAGGGAAGAAGAGCATGGCGATGCATCCGAACAGGATTTTGCGCTGGCGGCAAAGGACGCAGAGGTTCAGAAGTGGCAAAGAGCGGTTGAGGAGCGCGATGCGCGTATAGCGGCCATGGAGGTGGAGCTGCATCGCTTGGCCTCAGACGCCTCCGAGTTTCGAGCGGCCCTCAATGCTTTGGTCGTGGAGCGGGACGGATTGATCGAGGCGCGCGAGGCCTTGGAGCAGCGCGTGGGTGATGGCGCCCGCGCGACCTGGATGGGAGAGGCTGGGAGCAGGATCGCGCAGTTAGAGGGAGAGCGCGATGCGCTGAGGCAGGATGTCGAACGTTTGCGCGAGGCTGAGGAGAGGTTGCGTCGAGAAGTGGCGTCACTGGGGGCGACGCTCGCGCAGGCGCAGGCGAATAAGGCCACCTTGGAGCGCGAGCTCGAGGCTGCAGGTGTGGTCAACCGCGAGCATGCCCTGGGGCTGCGTGCCCTCACGGGAGAGCGCGATGCGCTGCTGGTGGCGCTACAGAGCGCACGGGAGGAGCACCATGCAGCGATGACGACGTTGCGAGCACAACTGCTGGCCGCGGAGGCCCAGGTGGTGCGGGTGCAAGAAGAGGCGAGCGTAGCGCTGCAGGCCCTCGAGAGCCAGCAGCGGAGAGCGGCTGACTTGGAAGCGGTCAATCACCAACTTACGGAAGAGCGAGAGTGGCTTGAACGCGACCTGGACAAGGCCGGTGCCGATGCGCAGGTACTAGATTCACTGCAGGAAGAGAAGGAGCGCTTGCAGCTTACCTTGCATGCCTTGGAGAAATCCCTGGTCGACGTTGAAGGGGAGCGGTCAGCGCTGGCATTTCAGCTCGAAGAGAGCCAAGAAGTGTGTCAGTCTTTACGTCTGGACTGTGAGCGCTACAAAGCGACTCAGCGCAGCGTGGAAGAGCTTGGCCGTAGCATGCAAGAGCTGACGCGGGAGAACGCCGAGCTACAGCACCATCTGCGGGTGCAGATTCAGAAGCGCAAGATGGTGATCTCTGGGCTCAAGGCGCAAGTCGTTGATCTGGTGACCTGGGCCAGCCAACGCTGATGAGCACCCGGCGGGATCGGCGGGCGAGTCGCCGTTCTGCCAGGGAGAGCGCTAAGAGCCTACAAGGATAGGCGAAAAAAACGTTTGACCGGGCATGGGCCGTGCCTAGTTTGCGCGCCGCGATTGACCCTTGGTGGGAGGGCGTAATGCCAGTTTACGAGTATCATTGCATGAAGTGTGGTCACGAGATGGACCATTTCCACCGTCAGCGCCATGAGCCGGCGCCGGCGTGTGGGTGTTGCGGTGCCATGGCTTTGCAGCGCAAGGTATCGCTGTCTTCCTTCCACCTGCGGGGAGGTGGGTGGTACGTCTCGGACTATGGGGTCAAGGGGCATCAAGGCGCTGCTCCGGTGGCCTCGGGCCCATCTTCGACCGATGGGTCGCGGGAGGTTGGCGCTCCGAGGAGCGCCGACGGGGGGACGTCTAAGAGCAGTGAATCTGCGACGTCGGCGCGAGAAAGCCAGAAGGTGGGGCAAGAGGCGGCTTGACGGCGGCGGGGTCGTGATTAGCGTTGGCCCTGGTTGGGCAAGAGCAGACCATGCATTTCGCGAAGCACGGCGAGCGTGGCTTCGTGTTTTCAAATATCTGGAGGCGAAACATGGGCAAGATTATTGGGATTGACTTGGGGACGACCAACTCTGTCGTGGCCGTCATGGAAGGCGCAGAGCCGAAAATCATCACCAATGAGGAGGGCGGACGGACCACGCCTTCGGTGGTGGCCTTTGATGAGAAGGGCGACGTGCTGGTTGGCCAGATTGCCCGGCGGCAAGCCATTACGAACCCGGAGAACACGGTCTACAGCGTCAAGCGGTTGATTGGCATGCGCCTTGACGAGCGCGCTGAAGAGGCGCGCCGGATGCCATATAAGGTGGTCAATGGTGCCAACGGGTTGGCGTCTATCGACGTACGTGGGACCCACTATTCTCCTCCGGAGATCAGTGCGAAGGTTTTGCAGAAGCTCAAACGCTCGGCAGAGAAGTACTTGGGCGAGACGGTGACGGAAGCGGTGATTACCGTGCCTGCCTATTTCAACGATTCCCAGCGGCAGGCGACGAAAGACGCGGGTCGCATTGCCGGTTTGAATGTGCGACGGATCATCAATGAGCCCACGGCGGCGGCGTTGGCTTATGGTTTGGACAAGAAGAAAGACGAGACCATCGCGGTTTTCGACTTTGGCGGTGGAACCTTCGATATCTCCATCCTGGAGGTGGGTGACAATGTGGTCGAGGTCATTGCCACCAATGGTGACACCCACTTGGGTGGTGACAATATCGATGAGCGTCTCATCGACTGGCTGATTCAGACTTTTCGCCAGGACACAGGCGTTGATCTGAGCAAGGACAAGCTGGTACTGCAGCGTTTGAAGGACGCGGCAGAGAAAGCGAAGATCGAGTTGTCGACGATCCCCGAAACGGAGATCAATCTGCCCTTTTTGACAGCCGATGCGAGTGGTCCCAAGCACTTGAATGTGCGCCTATCGCGGGCCAAGCTGGAGGCGATGATCGAGGATATCATCGAGAAGACCATCGAGCCTTGCCGGAAAGCGTTGCGAGATGCCAACAAGAAGTCGAGCGATATCGACGAGGTCATTCTGGTCGGTGGTTCGACTCGCATACCCATGGTGCAGTCGAAGGTCGAGGCGTTTTTTGGCAAGAGGGCCAATCACAGTGTCAACCCAGACGAAGTGGTTGCCCTTGGCGCCGCCATCCAGGGTGGGGTGCTTTCGGGAGATGTCAAAGACATCCTGTTGTTGGACGTGACACCTTTGTCCCTGGGGATTGAGACCCTGGGTGGGGTGAACACGGTGCTCATTCCGCGCAACACGACGATCCCCACGCGCAAGAGCGAAATTTTCACGACGGCTGACGACAACCAGACGAAGGTGACGGTGCACGTTCTTCAAGGTGAGCGCGAGATGGCGTCGAACAATCGCACGCTAGCCAAGTTCAACTTGGAGGGCATTCCGTCAGCGCCGCGTGGTGTGCCGCAGGTGGAGGTGAGCTTTGACATTGACGCCAATGGCATCGTGAACGTCTCGGCCAAGGACAAGGCGACGGGCAAGGAGCAGCGGATCACCATCGAGGTGTCCAGTGGCTTGAACGAGAAGGACATCGAGCGGATGGTGCGCGAGGCCAAGGAGAACGAAGCCGAGGACAAGCGGCGGCGGGAGTTGGCCGATGCGCGAAACGAGCTGGATTCCTTGGTTTATAGCGCGGAGAAGAGCATCAGCGACTATGGTGACAAGCTTGGCGAAGCTGACATGGTGGGCCTGAAGGCGGCCATTGCCGAGGCGAAGAAGGTCAAGGATCAGGAAGACCTGGCGGCGATTCAGAGCGCCAAAGATGTATTGCTGAAGGCTTCACACAAGATTGCCGAGGCCATGTATGCCGAGGCGGCCAAGCGCGACGCCGCCCAGCAGGGTGGCGATGTCGGCGGTGGTGCGCCGGGTGCAGCCGAGGGAGGCGATGATGTGATCGACGCCGAGTTCGAGGACGCGAAGAAGTAGCCATGGGGACGGGGCAGGCAGAAGTTCGGCAGGTGATGTTGGATAGCATTCGCTCATCTGGCGTGCTGGTGAGCCTGCCGAGCTTTGCTCGCCTGCGCCTTCTTTGGCCTCTCATCGTGCCGGATCGCTTTGCCCAGGAGGCTTGGCCCTTGCGTATGGATGGAGGCCGCCTCAGCCTTGGCGCGACGTCAGGTGCGTTGGCGCATGAGGCCCACATGGCCCAACGCGACATTTTGGCGGCCCTGGCTCTGCATCGCGCCGCTTACGACCTGCCGCTGGTGGACAGCCTGGTGGTGCGCGTGGTGGCGGCCAAGGATGCGTCACGCGGGGCCGGGTCGCAGTGGGTGGAGGAAGCCAGGGAGCGCCGTACGCTAGGAAGTGGGTTAGAGGGAGCGATTGCGTCAGTGGAAGACGAGGCCTTACGAGGTGTTCTACGTCGGTTGGCCAAGAAAAGCTGAATCGTTGCGCGGGTGAGGTCGCAGGCGGCCTTGCCAATTGGCGCGCGATCGTCTAAGAGGTCGTGGGGTTGTGGGGCATCGGAAGGGTCATTCTTGCGGTTGCCGCAGAACATGGCGAAGATCTGCCTTCGTAGCCTAGCGGCCACGCGAGCGGATTTGGGGTGAATGGGGCGAACTACAGAGGCGGACTGTGCCGATTCAACGAGATGAAACAAGTGTGTCTTTCGCGTCGCTCAATCTCAGCGATGCCATGCAACAGGCCCTGCACACGGTTGGCTATGTCGAGCCGACGCCCGTGCAAGAGGCCTGTATTCCCCTGATATTGGCGGGGATTGATCTGATTGTTCAGAGCCAGACCGGTACTGGAAAGACGGCTGCTTTTGCTATCCCCATTGCGGAGATGCTCGACGGTGGCAGTGGCGTCGAGTGTGTGGTCCTGACGCCGACGCGTGAGTTGGCCAAACAGGTGGCGCTCGAGTTTGAGCGCTTGGCGCAGTACAAGTCGGTTGAGGCGACGGCGGTCTATGGCGGAGTGGGCATGGAGCCACAGATCCAGGCGATGCGCCGGGCGCAAGTGGTGGTTGCGACGCCTGGGCGATTGTTGGATCACCTTCGCCAGGGGCACCTTGATTTCAAGCGGTTGAAGCTCTTCGTGCTCGACGAAGCCGATGAGATGCTGTCCATGGGCTTTGAGAAAGAGCTCAATGCAATTGTGGACTATTTGCCCAAAGCCAAACAGAGTTTGCTGTTCAGCGCGACCGTGGGTGAGGACATCAAGCGCCTGGCTGGGCACTTCTTGACGTGCCCTGAGTACGTATCATTGAGCAGTGATGGGGTGGCCGCGGCGAGCGTGGAGCACATTTACTTTGCTGTAACAGGGCGCCAGCATTTTCGAGATTTGGAAGCGCTGATTGAGCTTTACGAGCCCGACAGTGCGTTGATTTTCTGCAACACGCGCGACGACACGGTGATGGTGCACCGCAATTTGGTTCGCCAGGGACACAAGGCCGAGATCATCAACGGGGATCTACCGCAGAAAGAGCGTGAGCGCGCTCTCGATGCCGTGAAAGATGGGCGCGTGCGTTTCTTGGTCGCTACGGACGTTGCGGCCCGTGGCATTGATATCTCGGTTTTGCCGTATGTCATCAACTATACCATGCCTGACAGCGCCGATGTTTATGTGCATCGCACGGGGCGGACGGGGCGCGCTGGTCGTCAGGGGATTGCGCTGACGCTGCTGCTGCCGCAGCAGATCGGTACTTACTACCAGCTCAAGACGATCTACAAGCTCGAGTTGGTGGAACGCAGCATTCCGACACGGGAAGAGATCATTGCACTGCGCGAGCAGCGGTTGCTGGGCCGATTGGTGCAGCAACTCGGCGAGAATCGTGCGTCTACCTGCTATGGTGCCTACTCCGGTTTGGCGGAGCATTTGCTTAGCCGGGATGATGCTGCGGTGGTGGTGGCGCGGCTGCTCACTTTTTTTGAGGATAGCTGTCGGCAGAAGCCTGGGCGTTCCGTTGAAGCGAGCGTCCCAGCGAAGAAGGTCGATGGAGAGGCCGTTGCCGAGGCGGTGCTGCCTCTTGTTGCCGATGCTGTCGCTGAGACTTCGCCTGCATGGGAAGAAGTCAGCATCAATCTGGGACGCCAGCAGTTGGGAGACCGATCGCTGCGCGACGTGGTGACCCTGCTGGCGGGGTTGTTTCCAGAAGATGTGGGTGCGATCTCCCTCGAGGAGGAGAGGGCGACGGTGGCGGTCAAGCACGGCTATGGTGCCGACTTGGTCGCGGCGATGCACGGACAGCGTTGGCGTAACATCACCCTAGTGGTCGAGGTAATTGGCTGATCGGAGCAAAGGCCGGGATGAGGCGCCTTGCGTCGCTTAGGGGCACTTTGCTTTGGCAAGCTTGGGGACGCTAGTTGTGGCGCGGGCTGCGATGTGTTATCCAAGACCAAGCTAGGTGGTTGGTTTCGAAGGCTGATGGCGTCAGTGCGACGTCCTACGCAGTGGGGCAACTTATGATACGAGGTTGGGGCGCGTGGGCTTTGTTCCTTTCGCTGGTGATCAGCGCAGCGGTCTTTGGCTGTGATGTCGAAGACGAGGACGAGCAGAGAAAGCACGAAGCGGTGAAGTCTCGGGTGCCTGTGGAGTTGCCAGCCAAGCCGAATCTCGATCAAGTGCTGAATGCGCCGCGGGTACATCCCGATGGGACATTGACGGTGATGGGGTTGATCCTGGACCGGAACAAGTACCTCGGGAATCCTGTACAAGTACGCGGCATCGTGCGGGACGCTTCGCCGGATTGCCCCTTTCTGACGGACCCAGCGATGAAGGAGTACCGTCCCAAGAAAGGTGAGAGACGGCCGCGAACTTGTAAGTCAGTGCATGTGACCATTGCCGATGGGACGTTGTCGCCAAAGGCGCTGACGTTGGTGGCCTATCATCCATACTTCCACCCTCATTTCAAAGCAGGGCAGGAGATTGTGGTGAAGGGCAACTACGACGTGCAGGGTGCGGGTTTCGTTCAGCCGCGCGATGGACTGGTGGTGGTGGAGGAGATATTGAACCTGGCCGTTGATGCGGAGGGTCAACTCTACGACAGTCCCGAAGAGGTGGCGCGTATCAAGCTCGAAGGTCTGCACGCGACACGTTAGTATCCGCTGCGCGTCATTAAGTATGGGTGGCTAGAAGATGGTGCGGTGAGTCCCATGGCTCAGCGGTGCAGTGCCTCCCGCGCGGGATCAATCTACGGGTCGTTCGGCGACGATGATAGAGCGGCGCGAGGTACCGCCAAAGAAAGCACCTGGCAGGGCGTAATCTCCTGAGAGTTCGACGAAGTCGAAACCAGCGCGGGTGAGGAGTTGGCGGAGTTCGTGGGGCGCGTAAAGGCGGATGCTGATGTTCTGTTCCCAGGGGTCTCGCGAGGTGTCTTCAAAGACGAAGGAACGTTTTACCTTGAGGACGCCGACTTTGAAGTCGTAATCGACTTCTTCGAGGATGAGGCATTCCGTTCCTTCCCACCAGATTCGCATGGGGAGGTCTTCGCAGACGAAGTCACGGTTGATGGTTTCGATGAGGAAACGTCCCCCAGGTTTGAGGGCGCGCAGGATGCCCTGGAGCACGCGGAAGTTGGTTTGATCGTTAAAGTAGCCGAAGCTGGTCTGGACGTTGAAGATGCCGTCGAAGACCGACTGGAAAGAGAGCTTGCGCATATCGCCGTGGACGAACTTGATGCTCAGTCCCCGGCGTTGAGCCTCAGCGAGTGCTTTCTGGAGCAAGGTAAGGGAGAGGTCTAGTCCGACCATGTCGAAGCCACGTTTGGCCATGAGCATGGTGTGGCGGCCGAAACCGCAGCAGAGGTCGAGGACGCGTCCACCGGGTTCGACACCGAGTCGGTCAACGACGAAATCGACCTCTCTAAGCGTTTGTTGGTGCAGGTTCTGGGGCAGGGTGCGGAAATAGTCTTCATTGAAGACCTGCCCAAACCAGTTGGAGTCGGGGATGGAGTTGGCGTCGAGATCGCGGGCTTCGTCGGCCTTGCCCCCAGCGAGCATGTCGTCGATGGCCTCTTGGGTTAGGACGATTTCGCCTTCTTTGACCACGCGTTGTGGAGGCGTAGGCGGGGGCTTTCTTGGGGGAGGCGGTTTGGTCGGGGCGGTCTGGGGTCTTTGTTTGGCGACAGGAGGTTGGGTTTTGTCGTAGACTTCTTGCAGGTCTTCAGCGTCCAACTCGTCGGCGTCTTCAAAGAAGAACTCAGCGGACTTGACGGCGACAGGGGCGCGCGTGGGGGTAGAGCCAGCCGATGCGTTCTTTGCGGCTTCGCCGTTTGCGGCCTCGTCGGGTTCAGGGGTGGCGCTCTCAGCGCCCCAGGCGGGGACGTCTAGCTTGATAGGCTCGTAGGCGACGACCGCCGGGATGATGTCGGGGGATTCCGACTCCAGGGATGCGGGATTGAGGAGGTTCTTGCTCTTTCTCTGTGGTCGTTTGCGCAAGACCCCGGCGAGAGGGGGCGCTTCGGTGTCGCCGCCATCGCTGACATCGGGCAGTTCGAGTTGCCGCATCAACTCGGCGACTTCCGGGTCCATCTCTGGGATGGCTTCATCGGGTGAAAAGGTCGCTTCCGGTGACGCAGCAGGTTGTTGGTCATCGGCAGGGGCCGACGGGCTGACGTCGACCGGCGAGGGGTTCGTTGCTGGTGAGCGTTGCTCTTGCGCCATGAAAACCAAATCGATTGCCTAGACACCGTGAACGTTGGCGAGGGATTGCGTCCATGGCAAAGCCGTTCGCCACGCTATGATAGACCAGGCTCACCAAGGGTACAAGTGAAGCGAAAGGTTGTGGTAAGAAAAGGGAGGAGGAGGTCAGGCAAGTGTGGCTAGGGGGACCCCGAGGCGGAGGGCTTCCTTGCGGTGTCGATCGGGATGGGGCTCTAGGTCTTGTCCTTCGATGAGGAGAATGACTGTACTGCCCAGGTTAAAGACACCAATTTCATCGCCTACTTGCACGGGGAAGGGTGAGGCGAGGGCTTGGCTGAAGGGTAGGTGTGCCCCTTTTTGATTGGTGAGCATTGGGCTATAGGCTACGGAGATTCTGCCAACGCAGGTGGCCCCAATCTTGATGATGGCGATGCGGCGGCCATCGTCGGTGGTGAGGAGCGAGGTGAGTCGCTCATTGCGGGGAAAGAGGTTCTCGATGTTGTCGATTCCGAGCCCGTTGACGGGGAAGAGTCTCCCCGGCGAGTAAATCATGTGCGTGATGTGACCACTCAAGGGGGCGTGGATCCGGTGATAATCCCGAGGCGAGAGGTAGAGGTTGAAGAAGAAGCCACGGGCGAAGGGCTCGGACCATTCTGGATAGGGGATGAGATCGTGGAGGCGGTAGCTCTGCCCTTTGGCTTGGAAGAGGAGTCCGTCTTCGATGATGCCAAAGGCTCCCAAGGCGCCGTCGACGGGACAGGCGATTTGTTTGGGGTCTGTGGGTAGGGTGCGGCAGCCTTTCTTGAGAGCACGGGTGAAGAAGGCGTTGAGGGAAGGGTAGGCTTCAGGCGGGAGCTCAGCCTCCTGGGTGTCAATTTTGGCGAGGGTGGCGAAAGTACGGTTGAGTTGTGCTTGGAGCGGGGGGGGGAGGGCGAGGTCGGCGAGGTGGCCGAAGGCCCTGCTGATGGCTGCGTCGGGGAGGGTTTCGAGTAGGATCTTCAGGCTGCGAGATTTCATGGGCTTAGCGGTGAGGGTTCGATGTTGTATGGTGTTGAGGATGTTGAACGCAAGGTGTAAAGCTAGAGTCATAGCGCCAGGGCATGAGCCGACTATGGTGTGAGCCTAGGTAGCGGTGACGGCAATGGTTGCGTGGGCCGGTTGCCAGGACGGCGTCGAGTGTTGCCGGCCCGGTGAAGGGATGATGCGGGATGGGAGGAGCGAGATGACACGACGCGCGTTGACAGTGAGGAAGGCCCGGAACAAGGGTTGGCTGACCCTTGGCGCGGCGGCTGCGAGTGTAGGCGCATTTTTTATTAGCGCCTGGTTGGCAGTGCCGCTTCTGGGAGTGACCGGTTGGTTAGGTTACAAGTGGCTGAAATACCGGGGTGAGTGGGGTTTGCGATTCTAGGCGAGGCTGCCGCCGTTCTCACTGTGCTTGAGAGGCAGACGAGGGTTCAGGAGACGGCGTTGAGTCCATCTTTGGATGGCTGGTGGTTAGGATCGACAGAGAGGGCACGGGTGAACATGTCCTTGGCCTTTCTCGCGTCTCCCGAATGCATGCGCACCATGCCGAGATGGTAAAAGATGTCGACCTTCATGGCTTTGTCTTTGATGTTCATTTGGTGCAGGAGCATGGTCTGGAAGAACTTGAGGGCTTCGTCCCAGTTCTGCTGGTCGAAGTAGTAGCGGCCGAGGTCCAGTAGATTGGGCAGGTAGGTGGCGTTGATGTCGTAGGCGGCCTTGAAAGCCGCGAGGGCGGCGTCCATGTTGCCCAGCTTCTTTTCTATCTGTCCGCGCATGTGATGGAAGGGCGGCAAGCGCTTGCTTTGTTTGCTTTCCTCAAGTTTGGCGATGATTTCGGCCAAGAGGGGTTGTGCT
>Ga0334884_1003006_pt1 | contig 20062 bp, 19 predicted proteins | sample GraSluR1_MG_7_FD_207215 | JGI IMG/M metagenome (GOLD analysis project Ga0334884, IMG submission 207215) | Sludge microbial communities from methane-producing bioreactor in Wageningen University, Netherlands - Granular Sludge_12_05 R1 | ecosystem: Engineered > Bioreactor > Anaerobic >...
ACAGAATTGCACCGGGGATGGCAGAGACCCTGAAGGAGTTGCGAGAGAACTCGGGAAAACTGTACGACCCACTGGTAGTGCAAACCTTCTTTGATCTGCTTGAAGAAAGCGGCGGCATGGATCAGAGTTAAGAGGTATGAGGCAAGAGTGTGCCAAGAAGGCGAGAACCTCCTTCGCAACTGTCATCCCGGACTCCGATCCCGTCATCCCGGACCCCGATCCGGGATCACCTCCTTAGACCCGCCAGTCTGCTTGCGCAGGCCAGTACCACTTCGTGGCGCCAGTACGACTGCGTCGCGCCAGTTCCGCTTCGCGGGCTTAAGATCGATGGAAGGTTGTGCGTTGTAGGTTGTGGGTAAGAGCCGGTAAGAGCCGAGAAAGAACACATTCGAGAGTTCGCTTCGCTCACGAGAAGAAGAGAGTCGCCAGTCTGCTTGCGCAGGCCAGTACCACTTCGTGGCGCCAGTACGACTGCGTCGCGCCAGTTCCGCTTCGCGGGCGGTAAGAATCGCGGTGGGTTGTGGGTAACCGAGTGGAACAGAGGTAAGGGGTGAGAGGACAGAGGTATGAAGATCAAGATCTCTTCGCTCTTCTGAACGAGGAACAGATCTCCTAGCTCCGGAACGCTTTCCCGCTCTTTCGAAAGACGGGTTCACGATCTTGGACGAAGGACGAAGGACGGCTTTTCGCTTTTCATGCTCTTCTCGGACGGTGGACGGCGAACGGAGGACGTCTCTCCCGCTCTTCCCTCTCTTACCAGACCCTAGACACCACACTCTAGACCCGTTCTCGTCTCGCCCTCTCTCTTCATCTCGTGTTTTCGCTCTTCTAACCTCTCGCCTCTCTCTCCTTCTCTCTCTTCCTCTCTCCTCTTCCTGCTCTTTCGAAGGACGGGTCCATGCTCTTGGACGAAGTACGAAGGACGGATTTTCAGCTTTTCATGATCTTTTCGGTGGACGGCGAACGGAGGACGTCTCTCCCGCTCTTCCCTCTCTTACCAGACCCTAGACACCACACTCTAGACCCGTTCTCGTCTCGCCCTCTCTCTTCCTCTCTCCTCTTCCTGCTCTTTCGAAGGACGGGTCCATGCTCTTGGACGAAGTACGAAGGACGGATTATCAGCTTTTCATGCTCTTCTCGGAGGACGGTGGACGGCGAACGGAGGACGTCTCTCCCGCTCTTCGTCTCACTAGTTATCAGTCACAAGCTAAGAACGCTATACAATTTAATTGCTATATTATTTATGTACTTATAAAGCTTTTACAGTAAGTATTATAGAATGTTATAATATATAAATACTGCTCTTGACAGGTCGTTTGCCCTTACCTATAATTGAATTGTAAAACGAGCTGGACTACGTAAGGAGGGAATTTTGGTGGCTAATAAGGAATATACTGTTGGAATCGATCTTGGTACTACATACTCTGTTGTTGCATGGGTTAAGCCAGACGGAGTCGTGGAAGTTATTCCCAATGCCGAAGGTAACAGAACTACGCCTTCGATAGTTTCTTTCAGCAAGACAGGCGAGATAATCGTTGGAGAACCGGCCAAGCGACAGAGCATATTGAATGCAGACAGGACGGTTAGATCTATAAAGAGAAAGATGGGGTCTGATTACACTATAAAGATCGACGACAAGAACTTTACCCCACAAGAGATTAGTGCTTATGTAATAAAGAAGTTGAAGACAGACGCTGAGTCCTATCTCGGTGGAAAGGTTACTAAGGCTGTAATTACTTGTCCCGCATATTTTAACGACGCACAGAGACAGGCTACTAAAGAGGCAGGAGTAATCGCTGGACTCGATGTGCAGAGAATAATCAACGAGCCGACCGCGGCAGCGGTAGCTTACGGGATCGATAAGAAGCAGGGCGATAGAAAAATAATTGTTTATGATCTTGGTGGAGGAACCTTCGATGTGTCGTTGCTAGATATTGGTGACGGAGTTGTGGAAGTTCTATCTACATCTGGCAACAATCATCTAGGTGGAGACGATTTCGACCAAAGATTAATAGATTACATCGCTGAAGATTTCAGGAAGAAGAACAATGTGGATCTCAGGAAAGACAAGCAGGCCTTCCAGAGGTTGAAGGATGCAGCCGAAAGGGCAAAGATCGAGTTGTCTTCCAAGTACGAGACCGAAGTTTCTCTTCCATTTATCACCGCCACTGCTGAAGGACCTCTTCATCTTGAGATGAAGATTACCCGTTCTACTTTCGAGTCTCTCGTAAAGGATCTCGTAGAGGGCACCAGAGAACAGGTAGAGAGGGCGATGAATGATGCCAAGGTTTCTCCGAAGGATGTTGACGAAGTCCTTCTGGTCGGTGGTTCAACTAGAACTCCGATGGTTCAGAGCTTCATAAAGTCGATATTCGGAAAGGAGCCAAACAAGAATATAAATCCCGACGAAGCGGTTGCCATAGGTGCTGCACTTCAGAGCGGAATTCTCTCCGGTAGCGTCGAAAGCGATCTCGTTCTGGTAGATGTGACTCCCCTAACCCTGGGTGTCGAAGTCATGGGCGGTCTTCTGGAGCCGATAATCGAAAGAAACTCGACAGTTCCGGTTAAGAGATCAAAAGTCTTTACGACCGCTGCAGACGGACAGACCGAAGTCGAAGTAGCCGTACATCAGGGAGAGAGAAGTATGGCCAGAGACAACATGTCGCTCGGTAGTTTCAAGCTTACGGGTATTGCTCCTGCTCCCAGAGGTATTCCCCAGATAGAGGTCACCTTTGATATAGACAGCGACGGAATTGTGCATGTCTCTGCCAAGGATCTCGGGACGAATAGAGAACAGTCGATGGTTGTCAGTGGAAGACAGAAGATGTCTGAAGAGGAAATCAAGAGAATTGTGGAAGACGCCAAGAAGTACGAGGAACAGGACAAGAAGAGAAAGCAGGAAGTTGAACTCAAGAACCAGGCAGACCAGCTTGCCTATAGCATAGAGAAACTCCTCAGCGACAGTGGCGACAAGATCTCCTCTGAAGACAGGGGAAAGCTAGAAGGCCTGATAAAAGACCTGAGAGATGCGCTGAACCAGGACAACATGCAGAGAGTAAAACTGCTTTTCGATCAGCTCCAGAAGGAAAGCATGCGAGTTGGCCAGAGTGTTTATGAGAAGACACAGGCTCAGTCCGGACAGGCCGGCGAAGACAGCGGCAATGTAGAGGGTGGAGGGACAGAGTACATTCCACCTGAAGAAAGTAAATAAGAATTTCACATAATGGAGGTGTATGGTATGTTAGCTATCAGAAGAAGTGACGTTTTCAGACCTTTCGAGGAGATTCAGAAGGAAATGGACAGACTCTTCAATGACGCCTTCAGGGGATTGAACAGAGAGCAAAGTGAAGCCTCTATTCTCAGTCCGGAAGTCGATATCTACGAGAAAGACAACAACGTGATTATCGAGATGGACATTCCGGGTATAGACAAAGAGCAACTGGAGATCAAGGTAGAGGACGACATACTTTCGATCAGAGGCGAGAAGAAACTCGAAAGAGAAGACAAATCAAAGGACTATCACCGTTACGAAAGATGCTGCGGTGCTTTCCAGAGAGTCTTCAGACTTCCCGAGTATGTGAACTCTGAGGAAATCAGGGCGAGATATGAGGACGGAGTCTTGAAGATTGAACTCCCCAAGAAGGAAGAAGTAAAGAAAGAGGCCGTAAAAGTAAAAATCGACTGAGAAGATTAGTAAGTAAGTGGGGCGCTCTTTGGGCGCCCCTTTTTTGGAGGTGTAGAGATGATAAATTACGATGAATACACCGGCAAAGCGAAGAAGATTCTACTTGACGTTCAGGACATCCTGACCCGATACAGGCAGAACCAGTTTGCCTCCGAGCATATTCTTCTGGCAATGCTTGAGGACGATGATAATATTGCCGCTGAGATACTCAGAGAGAAGAACGGTACCATTGATCCTCTCAGGAAAGACCTTGAAGACGTGATAAGTCGCTATGGCAACTCAGCGCAGTCGAATAATCAGCTCTTCATAACGCCTGATGCTAGACATATACTCGAGAATGCAAGAGGCGAAGCCCGGCGGATGCAGGATGCCAAAACCGGAACCGAGCATATCCTTCTCGCAATGGTCAAGGAGCCTTCGGCAGTTGCGAGTAGACTTCTGGCGAAATACGGAATCAATATGGATAATATATACTCGTTGATCCTCAAGAAGAGAAACACTGTGAACTCCGAAGAGAGCGAAAATCTCAATTCTCTGAAAAAGTTCACGATAGATCTTACACAGCTCGCAAGAGAAGGCAAGCTTATGCCAGTAATAGGAAGAGAAGAAGAGATAAGACGGGTAATACAGATCATCGGAAGGAAGACCAAGAATAATCCGGCTCTGGTTGGAGAACCCGGAGTTGGAAAGACTGCCATCGTTGAGGGTCTGGCGGAGAGAATCGTGAGTGGCGATGTGCCCTATCACTTGAGAGATAAGAGGGTGCTCGCTCTCGACATGGGAAGGCTTGTTGCTGGAACGAAGTTCAGGGGAGAATTTGAAGAGAGAATGAAAGACGTGATCGACTCCGTTAAGAAGTTTTCAGGTGAAGTCATACTATTCATAGATGAGATTCACAGTGTAGTCGGTGCGGGTTCTGCCGAGGGTTCAATGGATGCAGCAAACCTTATGAAACCCGCTCTCGCCAGGGGTGAACTTCAGTGTGTTGGAGCAACTACTCTGGACGAATACAGGAAATACATTGAAAAGGACAGGGCTCTGGAGAGAAGATTCCAGCCCGTAATCGTTGACGAACCGACAGGCGAAGAGGCATTGAAAATCCTCACCGGTCTCAAAGAGACTTATGAGAAGCATCATGAGATCAGTATAACTGACGAAGCGCTGAAGACCGCTGTAGATCTTAGCGTCAAATACATACCCGACAGGTATCTACCCGACAAAGCTATAGACCTGATAGACGAGGCTGCATCATTCGTCAGATTGAAGGCCGGTTATATGCCCGATGACTTGAGAGCAATGAGTCGCGAACTGCAGGAATTAGAAACTGAGATAGCCTCCATGGCAGAGAAGGGAGATTACGAAAACGCTGCCATTCTCAAGACCAGTGCCGAAAAGTTGAAAAAAGACTATGAATCCGCAAGGATAGAGTGGAACAGAGAGGAAACGACGGAGAAAATGGTTACACCGGATATCGTCGCCTCAATAGTAGAGCAGTGGACAGGGATTCCGGCCGGTAAGATGCTGCAGTCCGAACGCGATAAGTTGAAGAATCTCGAATCGCTAATACATGAAAGATTTATGGACCAGGAAGAGGCTGTGGAGATAGTGTCTCAGACTATTCGCCGCGCGAGAGCAGGCCTGAAGGCTCCGAATCGTCCGTGGGGTTCTTTTCTTTTCATGGGGCCAACGGGAGTTGGAAAGACCGAGCTGGCAAAGACTCTCGCCCATCTGCTCTTCGGCAGCGAAGAGGCGATAATACGGCTCGATATGTCAGAATACATGGAGAAGCATACCGTTTCAAGATTGATAGGTGCCCCTCCCGGTTATGTAGGATACGATGAGGGGGGACAGCTTACGGAAGCTGTGAGGCGCAGACCTTATTCGGTGGTCCTCCTTGACGAGATCGAAAAGGCTCATCAGGATGTACACAATGTTCTTCTGCAGATAATGGACGACGGAAGATTGACTGACGGAAAGGGCAAGACTGTGTCGTTCTCGAATACGATTGTAATAATGACCAGCAACATCGCCTCGGAAGAACTATCGGAAATCGAAGAGAATCCGGATGCCCGGAAAATGGCAGAAGAAAAGCTGCACAGGGCATTCAAACCAGAGTTTCTTAACAGACTGGATGCAATTGTCCTCTTTGAACCCTTGAACAGCGCTGCTATGAGAGGTATTGTCCATCTTCGTTTGAAAGATGTGGAAGTACGCTTAGGAGATCAGGGGATCGAAGTGATCGTAACAGACAAGGCAGTCGAGTACCTGGCAAAGAATGGTTTCGACAGGCTCTACGGAGCAAGACCCGTAAGACGCCTGATAGAGAAGAGCGTCGAAGGGCCTATCGCCGACATGATAATCGATGGCAGACTGGATGAGAATTCAGCAGTCGAAATAGACGCCGACGAGTTCGGAATAAAGATAGATCTCAGGCATAGTTGATCCAATTCTTCAAGGGACCGGTAGAGAGTGATTGCCGGTCCCTTTATTTATATGTGTAGTGTTATCATTTTATTAGGGAGGTGCTCAAATGGAGAAAATCTTCTTTACTTTCAAAATCCCCGATGAAGGCATGCTTCTTCTGAAAGGCTATGAAGTAACGGGAAACACTCAAGATCGCTTTCTGAGCAAGAAGGAAATCATCGAAGGTGCAAAGAACTGTTCGGCGCTGATTACTCTGCTCTCCGACAAGATAGACTCAGAGGTCATTGTGTCGCTTCCCAGGCTAAAAGTTATAGCAAACTACGCCGTAGGCTTCAACAATATTGACATTGAAACGGCCAGACAGCGTGGAGTAAGAGTAACGAATACTCCGGGCGTGCTTACCGATGCAACGGCTGACCTGGCGTTCGGCCTTATTCTGGCGACCAGCAGGAGGATTGTCGAAAGCGACAGATTCGTGAGGGAGCACAGATTCAACGGCTGGAAACCAGATCTCTTTACAGGGCCTTCTCTCGCAGATAAGAATCTCGGAATCGTCGGACTGGGAAGAATCGGGAAGGCAGTTGCGATAAGGGCAAAGGCCTTTGGTATGAAAGTAGTCTATCACAACAGAAAGCCAATGCTTCCAGAGGAGGAAGAAGCTCTTGGCGTAAGGCACATGAGTCTTGAGGACCTTCTAAGGATTTCGGATTTCCTTTCGCTTCACGTGCCGTTGACGGCAGAGACACGGCACATGCTCAACGAAAAGCGAATCTCCATGATGAAGAGAGAAGCGATAATAATAAACACAGCTCGCGGAGCTCTTATAGACGAGGAGTATCTGATAAAGGCACTTCGGGATGGACGAATTGCAGCTGCTGGACTTGATGTCTATGAAGAAGAGCCTTTCATCTCCCAGGAACTATTGGATCTACCTAATGTTGTATTACTGCCTCATGTTGGTTCCGCGACTCATGAGGCCAGAAGAGCGATGTCAATAATGGTCGGCAGGAATGTGGCTGCCGTTCTTGAAGGAAAAGAACCACCTAACGTGGTTGTATAGTCTGGTCTTTTGCTCTATCTTGTTACGAAATACCAGACCGGACCGGGATAGCGTTTGCCGTTTCTGTCGACTGCGACGATCTGCCAGTAGTAAGCGGTATTTTGCGCCAGCCTGTCTATCAGTATTCGATTTGTCGAAGTACTCGTGTAGAGCTGGGGGCTGGGGGAAGTCCCTAGATACACAAAGTAGTTTATCGGTTCTATGCCCGGTGATGTTTTGATCCCTATACTCCCGCCTGAATTTCGGCTTGAGATCCAGATATCTATATTGCTCAGTACAAGGGACGTATTCTTTATATGAACATCCCAGCTCAATAAGACGCTTCCCCCATAGACGTATGCTCCGTCCTGAAGATGACTTATAAACGTAGCTTCGGGATACTGCGCAAGCGAACCCGCAACGGCTACGGCGAATATTGTGAGAAGTACTACAAAGAATACTCGATCCATACATTCCACCTCCATCCAACTTTTTTGACTGTGGAAGATAAAGGTTTGTTTCCAAGGACCGAAAGGAGTTGAGAAGATGAACGTTAAGAAAGCCGGAGAGGTCTACAGGTGCGAGATCTGTGGTAACGTTGTTGAGGTAAAAGAAGCCGGAGGCGGCGAATTAGTTTGCTGTGGAGAGCCGATGGTTCTCGTAAAGAAGTAAAAAAAGCCCCTTAAGGGGCTTTTTTAGAAGTACAGATCGAATCCCAGCAATACCGGCAGAGGCCAGAAGAAAAGAGAGTACTTGAATCTGTCTGTCATCTTTGTAACGTCTATGAAGCTGATTTCCGGAGATATCCTGGTATCGAATTTGCCGTCGTAGAAGGAGTAGATCGCCTGACCTCTCACACCAAGGGCAAGCATGTATCTTCTCCCGAAAAACCTGAACGAGATATTCTCGAGTCCTGTGAGAAGGCGCGCATCCAGACCAGCCTCAATTTCGGCCACACCTCCCAGAGCTCCCGAATACGAAATAGTCGGACCCACATATAGCATTGTAGGAGTGAAGCTCAATCCACCCGTTCTCGAAGGTCCGAAGATCTCGAAACCGAGCCTGTAGTATCCACTGACAGAGTAGATCCCTAGAAGGAAGGGAAAGTAGATGACGGAGCCTCCGATATTGTTGCTGTTGAAGTAGCTCCCGAAGCTGAATGTGGCCACGAGCAATGCAAGAACCAGAAAAACGATTATCTTCTTCATTGAACACCTCCCTAAGCTTATATCCCATTACTACTGGTTACATACCAGTTGTTTCCAATTTTAACTACTTCCCAATCATAGTTGTTATGAGTCCAGGTTCCGTTAGTGTAGGTGACTTTACCGTAGAAGGTTACATTTGCTCCTGTGAGATCGGCGTTGAACGAGATCACCTTATCGCTTATCTCGAAATTGCTTACAGTCTTTCCGGTAAACACACTGTTGTACAGTGCCGCGATCTGGCTTCTTGTCCTGGAAAGAGCAAAAACAAATGCAGGTTCTGTATAGAGCCCGGCTAGCTTGTTTGCATCCATATCTTCCCAGTACTTCTCAAAGTTGTTGATAAGAGTGGCCACTTTCAAACTCGGTCCGATAACGAAACAACTGCTGAAAATTAGAATTGCAGCGATAGAAAAGACCAGTAGAGGCAATATCGTTTTCCTCACATAAACCCCTCCCCGATTTGTAAGATAGACTTATTATACAGGTTGAAGATGGTAATTCAGAAACCCGGCGAATGATAGAGAAAGGGGCGGGCAAATTCGCCCGCCCGTGTTCCGAAAGCTCAATATACTAGAAAGTCGGAACGATTGACCCTTCGAACTTTTCCAGAATAAATTCACGAACCTCATCTCTGGTTATGATTTCGGCAAGAACTGCCAGCCAGTTGCTGTCGACATCCTTTTCCCTGACAACGATGTAATTTGCATATGGCGAGTCCTTACCTTCGAAGAACGTAGCATCTTTTTGAGAGTTCAATCCAATAGACAGGGCATAGTTTGTGTTGATAACCGCCCCGGCTACGGTCGCATCTTCCTTGAAGACTCTCGGAACAAAGCCCGCTTCCATTTCCACGAGCACGATTCCCTTGGGGTTTTCCTGAACATCCCTTATAGTCATGTCAGCTTTGGTAGGGTCTTTAAGTGTTATCAGCCCGTTATTGTGGAGCAGAAGCAATGCTCTGGTCTCATTCGTCGGATCGTTGGGCAAAGCGATCTTATCGCCCTTCTTCAGTTCTTCGTAAGGTTTCTTCATGTAGAAGCCCATGGGCGCAATCAGCATATTCACAGACGCTACCAGTCCCTTAATTCCCCGTTGAGCAGTGAAGGACTTGAGATACTGAATATGCTGAAAGAAATTTGCGTCTAGCTCTCCAGAGGATAGAGCAAGATTCGGCAGAACATAGTCGCTGAATACAACTATTTCCAGATCGATGCCGGCCTCTTCCAGTTCCGGCCTAATGAACTCGAGGATGTCGACGAACGGGATAGGAGTAACTCCGATCCTGACCTTTGTAGTTCCAAGAACAGTGATTGCCAGAACAATCACCAGTACGAGTAACAGTCTTTTCATAGCACACCTCCTGAAGAAAATAAAAAAGGGTGTCTTCCGACACCCCGTATCTCGCGTAGCGACAGAAACCCTGTCACTATAACGGGGTTTCTCTGCACATCACCATGCTTTCGAGAATTATGAAACTATAGTATAGCAATATTATCCCTCCACTTTATTAGAAGCATTATACATAAAAACAGGTTTCATACAAATCAACTGATTGTGAATACTCTACGGCAGATCTTTTCTATCAGGCGATTTCGATATACTGTGCCAAGCGGCAAGAACCTGTCTATTTCAGAAAAACTATGAGAACGGCTACAAGACCGAAAAAAAGAGCAAGAAGCAATAAGACCACACCGGTATCCATAAGACACCTCCTCCTGACTCGTGTCAACCAATTCTACAACTTCTAATCTCTTTGTTGAAAGCGATTGTGTTGTTTGTGATTACTAGTTAGGTCTTGACGTTGTACAATTGAAAGGAAAGGACGGTGGTATTATGTACAACCGCTCATTTAATACAACCAGGACGCTTCTCAGGATAATCGGAGGAGTCGTATACGCAGTCGGTTTCGGACTGATAATTTTCAGCTTTGCGAGCTTTTTTCTTGCGCCGGTACTGAGTATTGCGTTTACCGGTGTTTTTTCGTTCGTTATTCTTGGTATCATTGCCTCTTCCTTTGGAAGAATGTTGATCGGACTGTCCAGGACCAAGAACTTCTCGGGACCTGTAAGCGAACAGCGGCCCGTAAAAAGAGAAGAAGTGCAGGAAGAGATGACATATGACTACACCTTTGTGTCAGATAGAGAAGCTAAGGCCGAAAGGAAGAGCAGCACAAGCTATTCAAGATGTCCAGAGTGCGATGCCGAAAACGAAGACAAAGCCAGCACCTGCAAGAACTGTGGTACTACTCTCTACGGCTACAAGAAGTGTACAATGTGTTACAAGCTGAACGACAAGGACAGGAGATTCTGCAAAAATTGTGGTCATGATTTCAATCTGGATTGAAGATTTGGACATACTCGTTGAGAGAAAGTATCCATTTGAGCTTCTTCTGGAAAAGACTAACTTTGCATCAATAGAGTTCTGAGACTAAATCAGACAGTCAGAAACTCAAGAACACCGTAAAAATGGCCACTGCGGATAACAGTATTTCGCAGTGGCTTTAAACTATTGCTACGTACTTTCACGTCTAGTGAAAGATACTCAGGATCGGTTATCGATTTCAAAAGCATAGTTGTGTCTTCATAGTCCAACCAGTTCCTCCTTTGTGCGAAACTCTCTTTCATATATAATCATGACGAGATTGGTTAGTTTTTTTTATTTACTAATAGCCAAAATGGGGTGATGTAATGCAGGAAACGAGAGTCGGTATAGTTGGCGCCGGTAAGATGGGCATCACTCACTGTGGATCATTCATGCGTGTTGAGAGTGCAAGGGTAGTCTCTGCATGCGATCCCGACCGCTCTAAACTTGCCGTAATCAGAAGCAGTGAGTGGCCGGAAGTCGAGTATTACGAAGGGCATTTCTCTCCAGAGTACATCATCCCGGAAGTCTACACAGACCTGACGGAGATGCTTTTGAAGTCGCCTATTGATGCCGTTATTGTTTCGACTCCAAACGTTACGCATTATGAAATAGTGAAAGAGTCTCTGAAAGCCGGGAAACACGTACTGGTAGAGAAACCGGCGGCCACGACTTACGAGCACGCACTTGAACTCGCGAGTATCGCCCGTGACAAAGGGCTGGTACTCTCGGTAGGCCAATGCTGGAGATTTCATCCTCACATTCAGTACGCGCGTGAAATCGTTGGCTCTGGCATTATTGGAGAGATAGTGAAGTTCAAGGGTTTTGGAATTCACGAAAGCTATGTGCCCTCCTCAAGCTGGTTTTCGAGAAAAGAGCTTTCCGGAGGTGGAGCGCTAATAGATATGGGTATCCACCCTATAGATACACTTAGATATGTGCTGGGCAAGGTACAAATCTCACACGTGGCCGGCTCCTATATTACTGCATTCGGTAGTTACGATGTTGAAGATGTAGGGGTAGCCCTTATGACTATGGAAAACGGCGCCCCCGGTATCGTAGAGTTTGGCTGGGCGAATCCTCACACCGACGGAGTCGAGTCCAGTATTCAGATCTTCGGAACGAAAGGCTACCTCAGGGTCTTTCCAACTTCCCTAAAGCTGACTGTCGCTGAGAAGAAGGGCGAGTTCTTTCCAAAAATCTGCGACTGGTACTTGACGCGGGAATTGTACATACGACAGGCTAGACATTTCATAGAGTGTATTGAAAGTGGTGTGGAAAACATCAATTCGGGTATCGACAATACAGAGACTATGAGGATTATCGATGCTCTTTACAGATCGAACAACGAAAAGCGAGTCGTTTTCCTTAATGAGTACAGAACTATCTAGGAGGGGATAACCAATGGCTGAACTGGCGCTTTTTGGAGGAAAGAGGGAGTTCGAATACGAATGGCCGACATGGCCATACAGTAGCGGTGAGGAACTGAATGCACTCGACAGAGTGCTCAAGAGCAGGAGATGGTTCTCAGGGTTTCTTGGTGGTGATTCCGAGGGGGAAGTCGGGAAGCTGGAGAGAGAATTCCAGGACTATAACGCTACCCCACATGCAATAGCTGTTGCCAATGGAGAAGCGGCTATTGTTATTGCTCTTAGAGCTGCGGGAATCGGTGCCGGGGATGAGGTTATTCTTCCCGCGTGGACTTTCATGGCGACAGCCAGCGCGATCATGCATCTGGGTGCCATTCCAGTCTTCGCCGATATAAGTCCGGACAATCTATGCCTTGACCCCGAAGATGTTTCGAGAAGAATTACCGGAAAGACTAGAGCGATAATAACAGTTCATTATGGCGGAAGACTTGGAAATATCGAAGAACTTCTCGATCTGGCAGAGCGCAAGAATCTCGTGCTGATTGAAGATGCGGCCCATGCACACGGATCGGATTTCAAGAGCAAGAAAGCGGGCAACTTCGGACTAATAGGTTGCTTCAGCTTCCAGGAATCGAAGACAATGACTTCGGGCGAGGGTGGCATGATAACTACAGCCGATGAAGAGATCGCTGTTCTCGCCAGGTCGTACAGAAGCAATGGCAGATCGATTGGTTCACCCGGTTATCTACACTACCGTCTTGGGTGGAACTACCGGATGACGGAGTTTCAGGCGGCGATACTGAGAGTTCAGTTAGGTAGACTTGATGAGCAGGTGAAGCTGCGAACCAGGAACGCGCACATGTTGTCTGCTGAGATAGACAGTATCCCAGGCTTCATGTCATTCAAAGACCCCGAAGAGATGTCCCAGAACTCTTACTATCTTTATCCCTTCAGGCTCGACCTTGACTACTTTGGGATAGACCGGGAAAAGGCTATTAATTACGCCAGGAGCAAAGGCATAGACAGAGACCCATCGCTGATTCCCGCCAGCATGATTGTTGAAGACGCGATAAGGGCTGAAGGGCTGTCCTGTCATACAGTCTATATTCCACTTTACAGGAGTCCTCTCTTCGAGAGCAGCACCTGGGAGGACTGTGGAATGCAGCTGTTCAGCAGGTTCCTGGGTAGAGGCATCGATCTCTCTCCACTCAAAAACTGCGACAGAAGCTTCGACGACGTTCTGGATATCTCGCAATACGTTTTGTTGAGCGAAGAGGAAGGAATGTCAAAGGCCGCAGAGATACTCAAAAAGATTAGTGACAACGCAGATGAAATAAGGAATACGCTCAGATTATAAAGTAAGTTCTCGGGAGGATACAGGTGATATCGAAGTTGATGGAGCTCCGCACAGAAGAGATAATAACCATGATCAGAAGAAAAAAGAGGACTTCCAGGATTCAGCTGGCGAAGCTGACGGGTCTCAGCAAACCCACAATCTCGTCTATAGTAAACACTCTGATCGGTGAAGGGCTTGTCGTTGAAACCGGACCGGGGACCGGCAAAATCACCGGTGGACGAAAACCAATAAACCTTTCGTTTGTGGCCGATTACAAGTATGTGCTGAGTGTTGACATCGGGGGAACCAAGACTGTGGTTGCTCTGGTAGATCTCGACGGCAACATTTCCCAAAGCGACGTCTTCCCCTCGAAGTCTCTTCACACTGGTAGAGGGATTATTGAAGAGTTACACTCGAAGCTCGAAGACCGAATCGGGAGAATCGGGAGAGACAGGATTCTTGGAATAAGTATCGGAGTTCCGGGGACGGTTGATGGAGAGACCCAAATAGTCACATACATACCATCATTCAATATCGGAAATCTAGATCTGAAAAGTCCTCTAGAAGAGGCGTTCGGTCTTCCAGTGATAGTGGAGAACGATGTGACACTCGCGGCCTTCGGCGAATCGTGGATCGGTGCGGCCAGCAGATTCGACAATGTTCTGCTCGTCTCAATAGGAACCGGGATCGGTGCCGGTCTGGTAGTAGGCAATACAGTATACAAGGGTTATACCGGAGGAGCCGGCGAAGTCGGAGAGATGATAACGGACTGGTCAACGGAATCGAAGAAAACCTCCGACTTTGGAAGGCTTGAAGAGTGGCTCTCGGGACATTCACTGGAATCCTTCTGCATAGAAAACAACTTCGAACCGGACATCCCAAATCTTTTCGAGAGATTTGAACACGATGCCGTGGTTAAGAAGAGAATAGTTGATGGGTGCGTGCATCTTGCGCTTGCATTTGCGAATTCAATTTTATTGCTCGATCCGGCGAGGTTGATCATAGGAGGTGGTATCGGCTTTAACCAGTACGATCGTATCTTCCCGATAATCGAAGAGACGTTGAAGAGCGTTCTGCCTGAAGCTGCTTACAGATCGGATCTTCTAGATAAGTCTTCGCTCGAACCTTATAGTGTCGTGATTGGCGGAGCGTGTTTAGCGCAGAAGAGATTGCTTCTCGGGGAGATCTGCGGAAGAATCCACTGATTGAAGGAAACAAAATTCTGAACCTGGAGGGGTGAATCATGAGAAAAGTAATGGTTATGGCAATCGTCTCTATCGTTCTGCTAGCAGGATTTTCACTTGCGAAGACCTTTGACGTTGCAGTTCTGTTGCCCGGTTCTGTTGAGTTTTTCAGTGTTGAGAGAAGAGGTATGGATGCAGCCGCTGCCGAGTTCGGTCTGAATCTCATCTATGCAGACGCCGAATGGGACGCTGGAAAGCAACTGTCTCAAGTGGAGAACTTCATCGCAAGAAGGGTTGACTTGATACTACTCTGTGCAGCCGATAACATGGCTTTGAGAACGGCCGTAATACGTGCCAACGAAGCGAACATTCCTCTCATAACTTTCACAAATACAGTGGGCACAGATCCAAAGGGCGAGTATCCCGGAGTAATAAGTCATATCGGCAGATCGGACATTGAAGCCGGACAGATACAGGCGAGAATCGCTGAAGAAATTCTTGGAGCAGGACCGGCGAATATCGTACTTATCGAAGGAAACCCCGGAACGGCACCGCAAAGAATGAGAGAAGAGGGCTTCCTATCTATTGCCAACAAGTATCCGGGTTGGAACATTATCGAGAAGAGACCGATCGACGGGTGGACAAAAGAGGGAACGCTGGCCTTCATGGAAGCCTTCTTGCAGAGCGGAAGAAAAGTAGATCTTATAGCCTGCCAGTGGTGGTCTGCAGCCATTGCAGCTTCCATGGCTTTGAAGGAAAGAGGAATAACCGGAGTATATGTTCTCGGACTCGAGTATGCCAAGGAACTGATTCCCTATCTCGAATCGGGAGAGGTCTATGCAACCACGTACTACTCGGTTGTTGATGAAGGTTATATGGCTGTCGAGACGGCTTACAAGTACCTTACGGGACAACCGGTACCAAAGTTCGTGGGAAATGAACAGGTTGTAGTTACAAAGGAGAATATGCACGAATTCGAACCGGAAATGTAGCTAAAACTTCTTAGCTGGCGGAGGGGGAAAGATCGTAGATGTCTTGTTGTAGAAGGCCCTGGATTGCGTCGCAAATCCTTCTAAATGAAGAGCTCTCTACAGAAACGGAGAGAGTCATCGTATCGAAACTCGGCAAGATGAAGGCCTTTGGACTGGACGCACTTATGATCTGGTCAGATAGACCGGAATCATCTCAGCGTGTTGTCCAAATTTGCAGGGAGAGAGGAGTTTCTCCATATCTCTGGTACCCCGTTCTCGCAGATGCTCCCGTGAAGTTCGAAACATTACCTTTCGAGGTCGTGAAGATACTTGAACAAGGAGAATCACAGATACTTGATTCTCAGAGATCTGGTGGCGAAGAGTTCGAGTTTCTCTGCCCGAATAAGGTGAGAGCGACCGGGGATTTCCTGAAAAGATTCGAAGAGACTCTCGAAACAGCAGATTTTTCGGGTATCTTTCTTGACAGGATCAGATTTCCGTCACCTGCAAACGGTCTTGCCGATATTCTTACATGTTTCTGTGAGACTTGCACGAGAGAATCCAAAAACGTCACCGAGAAATTCAGATATGAAATTCAGGGCCTTCTCAACTCTCTGGCCGTCTCCGATGGAAAAGATAAAGCTATGGCAGCTATCAGTAATATGATAGAGGCTGCTTCGGAATTCCTTTCCTTCAGGAAGGCGTCTGTTGTTGAACTGGTGAGCGAGTATTCATCTCTTGCCAGAAACAGAGATCTCGATGTCGGAATCGATCTTTTCACCCCCGCACTGTCTGATTTTGTTTCTCAGGACTACAGCGCACTTGCCAGCCATGTTGACTGGATAAAGCCAATGGTGTACTGCAAAACTATGGGACCTGCGGGTCTTCCCATGGAGCTGCTGTCTCTTGGGAAGATAATCCAGAGGATAAACGGGAAGCTTTCCGAAGAAGAGATTCTCTGGATACTCGAAGAGCTAACGTGTCTATCGCTGCCCAAAAGCTTCAAGAGCCTAATAGATGAGGGTATAGATATGAAGAACTTCGGACTGGAGCTCGTCAGAGCTACTTCCAGAACAAGAGACAGCAAAACTAGAATATTCGCCGGTTTCGAGGCTGTGGATTTTCCGCCTATCTGCACTGTTGATTCAGTAGATATTCGCCGTTATCTCGAACTTTCAAGAGAGATGGATCTGGGTGGTATTGTATTATCATGGGACATAAGAAGGATACCGGACGAGAACATCGAAGCGGTGGGTGGTTTCTTTGAACGTTAAAACTGAAGAGTTAGAGAATATTCTGGAGATCAAGGGGCTTTCCAAGAGCTTTCCCGGTGTAAAGGCTCTTCAGGAAGTTAGCATGAACATAAGGCTTGGAGAGGTTCACGCACTGCTGGGCGAGAATGGTTCGGGAAAATCAACGTTGACCAAGTGCATAGTTGGCGCTTATCGTAAAGACGCGGGGAGCATTGTCTACAATAGAGAAGAGGTTGACTTTGCCTCTCCGTCCGAGTCCTTCAGGAATGGCATAAGCGTAATATACCAGGAAAGAAGTCTTATCCCGAAACTCACTGTCGAACAGAACGTCTTTCTTGGTGACGAGCTTTCAAAGAGGGGATTTTTGAGCCAGAGAGAAATGCGAAAGAAGTATAATGTGATCTGTGAAAGTTTTGGTTTTAGAATGCCACCGGATGAGAAAATCGCCAGTCTGGGAGTCGCCCAGCAGAAGATCGTGGAGATAATGAAAGCTCTGGCAAGAGAATCAAAACTCGTCATTATGGACGAACCCACTGCATCGCTTTCTAAGCAAGAAGCAGACCATCTCTTCGAAATAATAGAAGAACTCAGAAGAAAGGGAATATCGACTCTGTATATAACTCATATTCTGGACGAGGTGTTCAGAATAACCGATAGAATAACAGTGCTCAGAGACGGTAAGAAGATCGCTACTCTCAATACTGCCGATACCGACATGGAAGAGGTTGTAAATCTCATGGTAGGAGAGATTCTTCATGAAGACGAAGAGAGAGAAAGCTTCTCAAGATATGATCTTCCACCCGTAATCTCCGTTAGAGACGTAGTCAAATTACCTAGAGTCGGGGGAATTTCCTTCGACGTATATGCCGGAGAGATTCTGGGAATAACCGGGCTCACCGGTTCGGGTAAGACGGAACTCGCGAGATCCCTTTTTGGTGCAGACAGGTTTGATAGCGGCAAGATCACGATCGGTGACAGAGAAGTCAATTATAAGTCCCCTTCAGAGGCTATCAGATCGGGGATAGCTCTGGTTCCAGAAGACAGAAAGACTGACGGATTGATTCTCCTTTTTGAGGTCTTCAAAAACATTACGCTGCCCGCAATCGGAGAGTTTTCATCCCGATCGGGCTTTATAAGCAAGTACAGAGAGCTTAAAACTTGTAATGAGTTCAGGAAGAAGTTGAACATAAGACTGGCCTCGGAGTATCAGCAGACAAAGTTCCTGAGCGGAGGTAATCAACAGAAGGTCGTCATCTCGAAGTGGTTGTTGACCAGACCGAAGGTGCTAATAATGGATGAGTCTACACAGGGAGTCGATGTCAAGGCAAAGGGCGAGATTTATTCTATTGTCAGGCAGCTCGCAAGTACAGGTGTCGCCATAATATTCATATCTTCGGAGGTTCAGGAAGTTCACAGAGTATCGGACAGGATTCTCGTCTTCAGAGATGGCAAGATCGCCGGAGAGTTCGGACGCGGTACGCGACAGGACGAGATACTGAAAACGGCGATAGGCGGAAAGACAAAATTCATGGGTGGTGGAGCGCGATGACCGTTTCGAATTCTAAGTCAAGACTGATCTCAATCCTTGGTAAGTACAAAATCTTGATCGCATTCCTTGTGCTTATCATAATAATCTCGTTCATTACACCGCGCTTTATGTCATGGCAAAACATAATCAATGTATTCAGACAGAGTTCGATCGTTGGAATAATGGCGATTGGGGCGACCTTCGTTATAATAGGTGGAGGTTTTGACATATCAGTAGGATCTCTTCTGGCACTTACAGCCGCAATGGTCGTAGGATTTCAGTCTTCAATGCACTGGTTTTTTGCAGTCATTCTTGTTATAGGGGTTGGTGCTGCTTTTGGAGCATTGAATGGCTTCTTGAGTGCTAAGATACATATACCACCGATAATCGCAACTCTCGGAACAATGACTATAATACGCGGAATTGTGTATATGTACACTGGTGGATATCCACTATACGTTGACTCCAAAGGTTTTTCATTCATCGGGAATGGCTATGTCGGTCCGATTCCATTTCCTATCATTCTTCTTCTGCTTCTGGTAGCTCTTGGACAGTTCGTTCTCGTAAAGACCAGGTTTGGCAGATATACCTGCGCGATAGGCGGAAACAAGGAGGCTGCAAGGCTTTCAGGCGTCAAAGTTGACCTATATATGATAATGACTTTTGTAGTAGGTGGAATGATGGCAGCCGTTTCCGGCATTGTCTACGCCTCAAGGCTGCTGTCGGTGACCCCGCTCGCCGGACAGGGATACGAGCTCGACGCAATAGCTTCGGCCGTAATAGGCGGAACGAGCGTTTCAGGCGGCGAAGGATCGGTAGTTAGGACTCTTATAGGAGCCCTCTTGCTGACAATGATAACTAACGCCTTCAATCTGATGGGGATCAACCTGTACGTTCAGTATGTCTTCAAAGGACTTGTGATTCTCGCTGCTGTCGGATTTGATTCATTCTCCAAAGCTCAGAGTTAGAACTTGAATATCTGAAAGACAGCTTATCTAGATTGCGCTCATTTGTGATCTAGCATTCACAATATGCCTGTTTACTTTCAGACCAATTCATTAATGATAACTCTTTGATGTAGTTATAATGTGATTGTGGTTTTAGATAATGATGTAATCTCTAGCCGTAACTGACAGGGTTACTTCTTCAGCTTAAGAACTTCAATAATTAATTATCATCGCTTCAACAGGCAAAGTTTGTATCTATACACGAAGACTAAAATAGGACTATGAATGGTAGTCGCTCTCTTTGCTCTGAAACGACCGTTCCGTATGGAGGTGTTTCTATGTTCAAAGGAAGAGTTTTGCTATTCCTGCTCCTCGCAGTCATAGTCCTGGTTCTGGTCGCGTGCCCTCGAGTCAACAGTAACCCCGAATGGTTCTTACCCATCGGAGACCGTTCGGTGGAAGAGACTAAGACCCTGGAGATAGCTCTGATCGATCATGTAAGAGACCCCGATGGTGATGGCCTTAGTTTCTCAGTAGCAGGCAAAGGTTTAGTGAGTGCGGGAGTTTACAGTTACACCCCGGCTATCGGGGAAGCGATGCTCGAATACGGAGAGTCCGCAATCTATAACGTAACTATAACTGCTGACGATGGCAAAGGTGGTTCCGCAAGCACGAGCTTCAGCGTTACTGTCACGCCGACTAATAGACCGCCTGTCTGGGTGACAATTCCTGATAAAACCGTTCAGGAAGGCTCGA
>Ga0334884_1003007_pt1 | contig 20055 bp, 24 predicted proteins | sample GraSluR1_MG_7_FD_207215 | JGI IMG/M metagenome (GOLD analysis project Ga0334884, IMG submission 207215) | Sludge microbial communities from methane-producing bioreactor in Wageningen University, Netherlands - Granular Sludge_12_05 R1 | ecosystem: Engineered > Bioreactor > Anaerobic >...
TTGATTACCTGTTTTATACTTAGAATATAAAGTAAAAATAGAATACATCGGCCCGTTAATTAAAGGAGTATGTAATGCAGATTGTATAAAATGCGTATATTCATGAGCTAACACGTAAGCTCTCCAACCATCTCTATTATCATGTATCTCTGAAGTTAATACTACTATATTAGCAAAATTAAAAGCTCCGTATTCTGTATCTGCAACTATTACTATTGGTTCGGGCATAACCCAAAAAGTACTAGTCCATAACAAATTTAGTCCTAATATCAATTTAATCCAAGTCGGCAAGTTAATCATAAACTCTATCATTTTAAACTCCTTGTAAATGGTTTCTTTAAATCACCAAGCACTATTATTTTAGGGGGTGCTAAAATATCTAACTTATTTTTAATGCTAGAAAGTAAAAAATTGTTACTAGTTAGATTACCTGATGTCAATAAAGACCATGTGCTGGCTACTATATTTATTACTCCTCTCACTATAGGAGTATAGAATGCGGATTGTAAATATTTGCCATATTCATACCTCATAACAGTATCAAATTCATTTGAATAGTATACTTGTGAAGATATAAAAATAAATGGAGACATATTAATTGCATCCGTTTTCATTTCTACTATTACTACAAGAGGCGGAGCTACATACATATACCCTGCAGCAGCATAGTTTAATCCTATCATCAATTTAACTATGTATGGTAGTAAGACAAAAAATTCTATCATTTTTAATAATACCCTCCTACATCAAAATCAAAATTATATTCACACAACATATGCAGCAATCCTAAATTATTAGTAGATATATGGCTACTTAGATCGGTTAATAAGTCAGATATATAGTGATTTAAAGTATCATCTGTTAAAAGATACCTTCCATCATCTACAATTATAGTTATAGTTTTTGAAACATACTCTGAATCATTACTACATAGTATTACTATTAGTTTTTTAGCAGTTTTTTTATAGTACACTACATCCCCTTCACTTGCTAAAGTCCAGTTATAAGAAATAAATTTCTTTTCTAGCATCTCTTCATGCAGTTTAATTTTGTACTCATTAAATTTTTTCTTTGAGAGAATAGACATCTACACTCCTCCTTAAAGATTACTTATACTCTTTTACAAAATCTATAATTTCTTTATTAGCTGTACTATACATACAAAAATCACATATAGAATCACAATATTCGTTACACTTGTACATTATTACTGCCACCACCTATTGGGTTTATTTTTTGTTCCAAAAAGGTATAGCCAACTCCACAAATACGTTTCTTTCTTTTTCTCGTCTTTCTTTGTCATAGATCAATCCACCTCCCTTTTCTTATAGCTTCTTTTACTGTTCTGCGTACTCCACCACTTCGTGCTTTTTTTACCTTACGTCTAGCAGAGGCATGAGTAGTCGTATAACAAAACTTATTAGCATTAATGTTAAACTTTTTTTCAATAGATTTTGAATTATCCATGATTATCCTCCTTAGTAATGTAATTATAAGCATCTTGCATATCTTTTATTAAAGGAATACCTGCTGCTATACTTTCAGAACACCTACCAATAAATGCCTCTAATTGTGCTGCTACTTCATCTAAAGCGTGAGCTATTTTAACTCCTGTTCCGTAAACAGAAGTGGGATATAGCTCCCACTCTGCTACGAATTGTCCGCCTTTAAAATATACTTTTATCTCTATATCTTTATTAGCAAACCTTATTTTTCTGTACAACGGCTCTTTAAATTTCTTTTTTTTACGCTTAGTAGTACTCTCTTTATACAATTCTCGCGCTATGGTTTCTTTTTTCATCTGAAAACTCCTTTATAAGATTTCTTTAAACCGTTTAGTAGCTTCAGTGACCAAATCACTTCTAACTACTTTCTGCATCTCTAAATAAACTGCTTGATTAGAGTCGTGCATTGCATTTATTGCTACGCCTAACCCTGTATTGTCTGTAGAAGAAGATATGTCACTCTGTTCTAAATCACCTGCTATTACTAATTTAGACCCTTCTCCTATTCTAGTTATTATAGTTAACATCTCTGCAGGGACAGTATTTTGCGCTTCGTCTAAAATAATGAACATATCTCTATAACTTCGACCTCTTGTAAGGGTAGTTGATTCAAAATCAATAAGCCCTGCATACTCATTTTGCCATTTATCTCCTAACAAATAATCTAACGCGTCCCTTGCACCACCAAAATAATTTCTTAGTTTTTCGTCTTTATTACCGGGGAAAAAACCTAACCTATCCTTATCTCCTAATTGTATCGGAGGAGTTAGAATTAAAATCTTTTTATACTGCTGACGTAATACTTGATATAATCCACATACAATAGAGATTAATGTTTTTCCTGTTCCTGCACGGCCATTGACCATTACTAAAGGTATGTCTGTGTGTAAAAGACTGTCTATTAAAAAAATTTGTTCTTTATTTCTAGCACTAATACAGGCAGATCCATTAACTCTAACTGTACATTCTTTGATTTTCCGTACTTTACCTGCCTTGCTAAATGCTAACACACTACCCCCACTCGGATTAATTATACCATATTTGTTAGGAGTATTATCTTTAATTTGTGTAACCTCTTCGTTAAGAATTGATGTTAGCTGGTTGGGAGATACGTCTTCACTAAAATAGGCTTCTGGCAGTTCTCGTCTAAAACTAACTAACTCTGCTTCTAATCCATATGAAAGAAAAAAATTCACTAAATTAATATCAGCAGTTATAACCTTTATACTAGGCGTTATTTTAACTATTTCAAGTAAAACCTTATCTACTATATTATGTTTTACATTAATTGGAGTATTGACATATCTGTTGAATTTAATACTATTGAGTAAATTACATACTCGTCTAGCTAAAAATCCAGTAGTCCCGTGTTTGTTTTTTAAGTTATCTAGTTCTTCAAGGGTTTCTCTAACTAAGTATATATCCGGATTTAAAAGTAACTCAGGATTATCCATGATTACTGAAGTATCTGCTAAAACCACTTGTAGCCCTCCTTAAATGTGCTTAAAATGTAGTTATTAACGACTCATAAATTATCATCAATTTAGTAGCGTAATCAGGATCAGTAGCGTATCCTGCTTTTTTAAGCTCAGTAAAATATGTTTTATAGTCTTTTCTATTGGCCCACGCTATTGCATACCTTTTTTCTGTTCGTACTTTAACTACATATGCTATCATACTTTGGAGTGTACTGTTAAATACTTGAAACTTGTGCAGTTCTGTTTTCCATTCACCATCATATTCTTTAGTCATAGCTTCTAAAGACCCCTCTAGCCACGGAACATCTTTTATGCCGTACAAATTATTAGCTACTATATAGCGTCCCCATCCTGTTTCTAATGCTGCTTGAGCTAATAAGATTACTGGAGATATATCACACGCTAAACCTACTAATATTGCGTCTTGTTTATACTTTTTTAAAAATTCTGCTTTAACACTCATAGAATCACCACCATCATTCAGCAAACCAATTACGACTATAATTGATAGCTTTAATAACAAATTTATCGTGTTCATAATGATCTATATTAGAATCTCCTCCAATATTATAAACATAATAAACTTTTTTCCAATTTTTATACTTAGCATAAAGATCCAGTAAATATTTAGCACATAAATAAATATTTACTTTAGGATTGTATAAAGCTTCTAATGTTTTATCTATTTTACCAATAAATTTATCAAACTCTAATTCATTACATTCCCAAATAATTAACGCTATCTTATACGATAATTTTGATACTCCTACAGAAAAATCATCATTCTTATTATCGTATGCTATATATACATGAGGATAATCCTCGGAGTCACTTAATGCCATTATTATACCATATAAGTACTGTGGTGGTATTTGCACTTCTTTAGCTACTAATTTAATTATACTTCTTATACCACGAATCATACGAAACACTCCCCTAAAAAAGTTTAACTATATAAGTAAATAACACATCTGTATATATTACTACAAATTCCTGTATTTCTTCATCCGTACAATAATCATCTAGCTCTTTTTTAAAAATTACATAAAATACTTTTTCTGCTATCATTTTATTTTTTCTATAACGCGCTAGCCCGTTTTGTATATACCAAACAATGCCTGATGTAACATGTTCGACTAACTCCTCATCTGCTGTAAGACCGTATAGTATTTCTATATCTACTTCTGTTCCTACAGCATGTATCAATTCATGCAGATATGTTTCTAATTTATCCCAATAAGGTAAAAGAGAATCAATTACGATTCTTTTTTTATAAGGTTCTGTGTACCCATGTACGTTACCAAGTTTAGGATGAAAGGGAGAAGGAGTTTCAACAATTAACCACGACACACTATTAATACTTAACTTCATACTCACCTCATCTAAAATTTATAAGTAAACCCAACTCCTATGTAGAACGAAGTTTGTCCTTTAGCATTAAAAAAATTAGCCCAAGTACGACTAAGCCCTCCATGAACAGTAAAATTAGGGGTAATGTATTTCCCTAATCCTAAAAAGAATTTTTCTACATTACCCCCCACTTCTACAAATAAATCACCATTATCTAAAACATGTACTGTTAAAATAACATCTGTGCCTAATGTTTTTATGTCTAAAGAATATATTAAACTATACGCATCTCCCCACGGTATATCAGGAAACTGTTTTGCTAAATAACCTAAAATAGATACTAAAGCACTTCTTATTACTACTGCAGTAGTTAAATTTTCGGCAGTAGTAATTTTAAGAAAAAATCCAGAATATTTAACACCGTATTTATAGCCTGTTTATTATCATCTGTAAACGTTATATCATACATCTCAATATAATCATCCACAGCAGTCTGAACTTTTTCTCTTACATAAGCAATACGCTCATCAATAGACATCTCAGCTAATTCTTCTTGCTTATTTATAACATCCTCTACAACATGAAACCCTCGGTCTAATAATTCAACAAAGATTTCAAAAGTTGATAATGTATTAGGATCTTTATCAATAGATTTTGCTATTACTTTAATTAAACTTATAATTTGTTTAGCTACTGCCAAATAAGGTTTCCAATCGCTTTTAAAATACTTCCATAACAAATAAAGCCCAATAACTCCGCCACCAGTAATAGCTAAAATTATCCAAAACGTTACATCCATAAGTCTTACCTCCTTAAAGTATGTTTCATTTTATTTATGTTAAAGTGTAACTTATTCAGTTCATTATTTACCGATAAATCAACTTTCTTAGGGTTTATAGGAACATGATTATTCTTTAATTCTTTTGCTACTTGAAAATTTAATATACCCCAAATACTTAGTAAAATTAACACTGCTATTAAAGTCATTTATCATTATCCTCCTCTCGCTTAGACTTTTCCGAAGAGAGTGTAGCAAATAATAATGCTAATTCATTTAATCCTTTTATTATACCAATTAACGACTCGTTTATAGAAAGTAAAGCAGCAGACGTATTATTGAGCACTTCTTTATTTAATTCAACTAAATTAGCTTTTAAATTTTTTTCTTGTCGCATAATAATTATAACCAAAATAAATGCTAATACTATTAGTACTCCTGCTACTCCACTTGAATCCACTACCTTACATAAAAACTCCCACATACTATCACCTACTCTGTTACAAGTAGCAGATTGGCTTTATACAATATACAATTTTAAATGTGTAACAACTTTATTCATTGGAGTATACACATAAAATTGTCTTCCTAAATCAAACACAATAAACTCTGCCGAATTATTTGCGGAATATGTTATAAGCTCAGAAATAGTAATGTCAGGTATGTATTTAGCCACATATTGATTGCGACCACAAGTAACAACAGCAAAAATCTTCTCATAAAAGAATACAAATTTATTTCTAATAAAATAAATTTTTCCATTTAATATTACTTGTGTAAAATCAGTGTATTCTAACATAGAGCAAAGATTACTCTTATAATACATACCTGACACCTACCTTTATCTAGTGGCGAACCAAGAACCTACAACCATACCTCCAGCAACATCTAGTCCTTCTCTGATAAAACCACTCATAGCATTTCCAGCTACTGTTCCATGAAGCGTGAAAGCAAAACCCTTATACTTTACTTCTATAAGCACCTGTCCTGTATAAGATAGCTTACCAGATACAAAAGTAAAATCTGAAGAACTAAACTCTGCATCAAAAGTAACTGCTCCCTGCTCCTCTACACACATTATAGCCTCAGTGCCAAATAAAGTTACTTCCCAGTTTCCAATAACATTACCTTCAAATCCTACTTTTGTACAAGCACCTAACATAACAAGTACTACCAAACTTACCACAAACATTACTTTCTTCATACGTTTCCCCCCTATTAAGGCAATAATAAATAACTTAATACCGCTATACTCATTGCTCCTAAACTCGTTGCTACTATATCTAAAGCCTCGACTGTTCCATATCCCATACTGTCATATCCCTCTTTTGCTATTCCTGCTATAACTCCCGTAGTTACTCCTGCTACTATTGTTATCTCTTTATTCATTGGTATATCATAAGTTTCATGTACTGCATAAGACCCCATAATAACCAATAATGCTATTGCTGCCCCTGCTACAAAATGTAATAGTTTATCCAATGTAATTACCTCAAATTTCTAAAATATTGACACGATTATAGACATAATTGTCTGTTTTTCCGTAGTAGTATGTACCGTTTATATCATACGCTAAAGGTGCTGATGAAATAAGCTGGTTATTACTTCCAAAAGACCAGTTAGATCTGTCTATTGCTACTTGTATATATTCTTCTCCTGCTAATTCGTAAATTACATAATATGTGCCGTCTGAAGCAGAAGTTGTTATCGTAGTACTACTTACTATTCCTGTAGCTTTTGTAGTAGCATTATATATTAAACAGTTACCTGTACCAGCAGTGGTTACTGTACCCGTGCCACTTGTTATTACTACTTCTTCACGTGCTACTCGTTTAATAAATAAGGCTAAATTAACATCTAACTCATTAAATACGTCATTTATAGCTAAAAATTCTACATCTACTGGAAGAAGTACGCTGTCCAGTCTAGGTTCTACATAGGTAGTTGCAGAAGAACCTTCCTCTAACTGCCCAGACATAGCCGTTTCAATTCCCGTAACTACTAATCTTATATATTTAGCAGCACTAGGAGTAGTAAAAGCTGTTATGCCTACACTGCCATAGCCTATATAATCCTCATTCTCATCATAATAGTGAGCTACAACTGTAGTATAAGACTGATTATTACTAAATATATATTCAGTATTAGGATTTATAGGTACTAGAGCATCACTTCTAACTTTAGCTGCGTCTTCTATATCGCCTGTCTCATCAATATCTCCACTTTCAAAAGAAGCTATTAATATATTTTTACCTGAATTAGTTAGTGTAGTTGTAGAAACACCGTCTACCGTTACATTACCTGATTTAAATAATTCTACAAAACCTATTGCATCATAATACTCTATTAGTTGCTCGTCTGACATATCTATTGGAGCTGTAACACCAAAGTATTCTTGCAAATGGAGAGGTAGATCAGGTGCTGTTGTTAAATCTATTATTACTGGTTTTCTGAATGAATAATCTACAGGTGTAGACGCTGTGTAATCAACTTCTAAAAATAAACTCCAGTTATCCACTACTGTAGGAGTAAGTGTTATATATCGTCTTGTATACGCAGTATCATCTTCTGTAAAGGGGGTTGCTTGTATAGTATCTACTCCATTAGTAGCAGTGAAAATAACATCTAATACACCAGAAGCATTAGCTTTACCTTCTATATATATTAAATATTTATGTGTAGCAATTAATTTACTTTCCATATTTTCAACTATTTCAGTCCACGATAAATCTATTTCTCCCGGTGTATCTGCTCCTATATAGTTATCACCACTATATATCCTTAGATCAGTATCTATATCTATACTAATCTCTTCACCTGTACTATTAGCAGCTACCGCCAAATATCTCTCTGATCCTACATATGATTCAGTAGGACATACGTCTGTTAATCCAGATAGATCAGTCCATTTATGCCAGTATTTATCTCCTGAAACATAAGGTTCCCCATCTGCGTCGCACAATCTCCAACCTAAGAAATAGGCCTTTATTTCATCTTCAGATGGCGTAAAACCAGACGGCCACCCTGAATCAGCTTTGTTTATCTTAAATGTTGTTAGCATATATTACCTCCCTTGCTGGAACCAAATATTTGTTTCGTAGTCTGTGCGAATCGCACCATTTTAGCCAGCCACTATAACTAGCTACACAATTTTCTTTTGAAAAACCAATACACTTATCCTCTTTTATGGCAAGCATTTTAGACTTAAATCTGTTTGCTGTAGCCTTTCTTAACAGCGTATAATCGCCAAAACTCCTGTATCCCAAAAAATCTACTCCTCTAGCAAAAGTCGGAAATACCTGCCAATTCTCTTTCATTGTTAAATTAAGCTTGGCCGCAAGATACCAATCAATATCCTTTCTTAAATAATTCAAATATTTCTTGTTTCTGTGAAAGATAACAACGTCGTCCATGTATCTCGCATAAAAATAATGGTCTTTCTTTTCTTTTATATAGTGATCTAACCCAGATAAAAAGAAATTTCCAAAATATTGAGACGTGTAATTGCCGATTGGTATTCCAAAATCTCCCTCTACACTATCTATAGTTTTATCTAATAACCACAGTAAATCTTGGTCTTTAAACAACCGGCGAAGAGACTTTTTCAATAACAAGTGTGATATAGATTGATAGTACTTCTTAATATCAAATTTCAAACAATATTTAGTTTCTTCTTTGTTTTGTAAAGCCTTGTGAAGTCTCTTCAAACCATAATGAATACCCTTTTCTGGTATGGCCGAATAAGTATCTGTTATAAAATTTCTTATAAACACAGGTTCTATAATTTGAACTAACGCCCACTGTATTATCCTGTCTGGATAATATGGTAACTTTGATATAACTCTCTCTTTACCAGACTCTTTACGCACAAACACCTTATAAGGAGAAACGTTATATGTTTTATCAACCAACATACCGTGAATTTGATCTATATAATAATACGTATCTGATTCGACCATCTTGACTTCCTTATACCAAGATTTCCCTCGCTTAGCATTGTAATGCGCTTTTACCAAATTATCAAAATCAATAATATCTTCCCACAAATACCCATATCGTTTCAAAATATACTCCTTTGTGCTTATACCGAGTCTTCGAGAATAATGCCTTCGCAAAATACCTACCAACACGATACTTGCTATTTTTATGTTTTACCAAGAGGTACGGTCTACACCAGAAACACAGTTATAAATTTATTACGCACAAAGTTGGTGGCACCCATTATTCAGATTGGTATTAGCTGACGAATTATTCGCATTCAGATTCCACGGCCCGTCCAGACCACCGTTAGTCCAATAGCCACCGCCAAGAAGAACCCGCCAGTTAAGCTGGTGTAAACCAAAATTGCAATTTATTAATACCCTAAGAGCAAGATCAAAACCATCAAAACCTTTGGAGGCGGCACCCAAAATACAGATAGGCAGCAGCCGACGAACGACTCGCATACAGATACCACGGCCCGCCCAGACCACCGACAGTCCACAAGCCACCGCCAAGAAGAACCCGCCAGCCTGCTGTCGTACTTGGATACCAATAATCTCTAAAATACCCGACAGCAGATTGGTGTTCTGAAGGCAAAAAAGACCAGTCGGGATTTGCGTGTATGTTTTTAATGTAACCGTTTCCGCCAATAGACGGATAGCCACTTAAAACTATACCCATATCTTCATAATTTGTAGTAGTGTCATCTGCATACAAAGTTATGTCGTTACACCAATAAGGTATAGGCGTGTCTGCCGTGTCTACTACGGTAGTAAAATTAATATTTATCCCGTCTATCCATTGCCAGACATTTCCCCAAAAATCTTCTATTCCTCTGTACATCATATGATATAAGCCAGTAGCCTCACCGTAGTTTGGATCTTCTAATGTATATGTTGTAGTACCAGTTTTTTCTGCTTTGTATGTAGCGTTCCAAGATTTATTAGTAACTCCCATACCTAAAGCAGTCTGAGCATCAAGAGAACCTAGCTCTACCATCTGTAATATCTGCATGGCAGTCCAAGTAGAGTAACCTACTTGTGAGAACTTCTCTCCTCTATTTCTAGCCATATTTCTAGCCGCAGATCTTGTTACTTTAGTCAAAGGAAAATACCCAGAGATTGACGACAGCTTATCGCCAGTAGTGGCAGTAGAATCAGGCAAAAATCCAGTGTACTGATCTATGCTTATATTAACGTTTCCAGTAGATGTGGCTCCATTAGTAATTGTCAATGTAAACTCTGCTGGATTGTCGTCGTCTCCATTAGTTACTGCCGCCCACGTGCCGTCTACACCTTGTTTATTCGTTCCCCACGCAGGAGTAACTTTATATCCGTTAGTAGTAGCCTCAAAAGTGACTACTTCATCCGCACCGCCCACTACATAAGAAGGAAATACAGAAGCGGCACGAATTTTTCCTGCTACTACGTTTATAGAATCACTAGCCTCTACTGCTACTGTAGGATATGTTCTGTCGGGATCTCCGCTATCATTGGTATTAGGAGTAGCATACCCATTGAAATAATTTGAGTATGCACTACGAGAGACATCATAAAAACTACCTAAAAAAGCTCCAACATATATTTTAGTCTTTATGCCGTCAGGTCTATCAAAAGTCGGATGTAACTTAAACCCCGCTTTTGGTCTAAAACTTATTGCATTGGCTAATTCAGACGCAGGAATATCTTTATACCTTCTATACCAAAACATAGGCATTTGTACGTATGTTTGTACTTGTGTAGTGCCGTCTGTTTTGTATCCATCTTCCCTATACCAACTATCGCCAAAATATGCGGACGGGGAGTTTTCGTCATCCGCCAAGTTACATCTTATCATTTCGCTCCACGGTTTTATCTTGTTAAAGTTTAAACTCATGCCAGTGTCCTCCTCAAAGTAGATACATCTGATGAATAGTCCCAGAAAGTTTCTACTGTTATGTCCTTAATGTCTCTTGAAAGTGCAGATGCGTCTGATGAATAGTCCCAGACTACACCTATTTCAAAATCTTCTATCTCTTCTTCAAAGATAGAATCTATTTCTACTTGTACATAATCATCGTTATCTAGTTCTCCTAAATATGTATATGAACCATCTGAGTAATCTGATAACCATACATATTTAGTAGCTGTACCATTAGAATTGATTATATTTCTATAATCTTTTAACGAAAGAGCTGGAGTATTTATATTAACGTGTGATAATACCGCCGAATTTCGTGTGTTTGTTATCGAAGACGTGTATTCTTTTGTGTAGTTATCCACGAAATACAACATGCCTACTAGAGTCTCTGCAGTAAGATCTTCCCACAACGTGTCTGTGTCATAACTACCGCCGGAAAGCGCGTTGGCTTTGTCTGCTTCCGCTTGAGTAAGTTTACCCATAGAGGTTAGGTCGTAGACGGCCAAATCCGCGGCATCTCCGCTTGAGTTTTCTACAAGATAATATGTATTGTCTCCTTCTATCTTAGTCTCGTTTAATATGTCTATATAGGTGTTGCCTAAACAAGCTTTGAAGTATCTACCTTCTCCGTCTGGAACATCTTTGCCTGAGTATATAAGATTTACTAGTGTTTTGCCCGTTAATGTCCAGTTGGCTATTCCTGCTTCCCAAGCATACAACCCCAATGTAGAACCTATGCCATCTGCTAATCTATTTACTTCTACTTTATCTATACTTACTACACTATCAGTTGCTTCTTCTGTATCTGGAGTGAATATAAATTCTTGTGATTCAGTTACTTCGTCTGCATATATTCTTTGTTCTCCACTACTATTTTCACCATCTAACTCATCTGTTACAATATATTTATCTGCAAACCCATCACTGTTACTATCTGTTTTTAATACTTCATCGTAATCTAATTCAGACTGCTCTAGTGTAGATTTGAGCACTATTCTAGGAGAATTTCTTACTTTAGATACTCTCATAATTTCCCCCTTTACGCTATTTCTGCAATATTAACATTAAATGTTCCAGTTACACTTTTTAACCATAAATCACCGCTATACGTTAACACTAATGTGGTTCCTGTTAATATAAGCAGTCCGTCAGCGCTTTCACTCTCTAGCACTTTAATATTATAAGCTCCATTATTTGTAATAACTACTCTCTTCCTATCTGCTAATTTACTGGCTCCTACTTTTAGTTCTGTAGCAGTAGTATCATTAACTGAAATATCACCACTTAACATAGTAGTTATTTCATCTAAACCTATCATATAATCAAGTTTATCTTTAACTGCTTTCATCATTCCTATTACTGTGCTTTCTGTGTTTGCATCAGTAGTAGTACCTAGTGCTACGTTATCACCATCACCGATAGTAGCGCCTATGCTAGTAAGTGGTGTACTTTCTGTAGTTGTAATTCCGCCTTCAAGTGTGGCTAGTATCTTTTTCAACCTACCAATAACCGTCAATTCAGTATCTGCATCAGTAGTAGTGCCTAATGCTACATCTTTACCGTCGGCTATAGTTACTTTACTCTCCCCATCTGCAGTATATACTAATTTTCTACCGTCACCATCTATTAGTTGTACATTATCTACTTGTACAGAACCTATCTCTATATCGCCAGTTATAGTTGCTTTTATTTCATCTGATGCGTTTATAACAGAAGCTAATTTCGTTAAAATACTATTTAAAGTTACTTCAGTAGCTAAATTAGCAGTACCTAATACTTCTACTGCACTTACTACTTCTCTTACTGTTTTATTTGTTGCTAACCCATTATCTGGATGTGGCATATATTAAACCTCCTCATAATCTAAATAAAACGTATGCGCTCTATTAAAAAATATATTATACTCTTCATCGATATAGTCTAAAGGTAGCCAAAAACTATATTTATCCTCTATTAATCCATCAGTAGGTATGTATAAATATATCTTAGTAACGGAATACCCCCACCATAAAGGAATATTAGTATCAGCTAATCCATAGTCTATTGGCGTAGTCAATTCCCCTAAAGGATACACTATTAAATTTTTCATATTATACAGCGAATAATACATAGTATTAATTATACTAGCACTAAAATCTTCTGGTATAGTAGTTTCAAAGATTAAATAATTACTTGCAATAGCAATACCATGATAAGTCCAAGTACTTAATACTGTACCATATGAATACCCACTACCTGAAACTTCTAAACTGTTACGCATAAGATCGAGCTTTGACATATAAGAATCTAAACTCATCATAAAAAGTCTAGTTGTAGTTACTAATTGATTTATATTATTTATGTTTTTTATATCCATAACTATTACTCCTCATAAATACTGAGTTCATTTACAGTACCTTTAAAATACTTAGGTACATATAAATAAATATTCCCAGTATCAAATACAAACGCTAATAATTTATCATTATTTTTAGAGACAGTACTTACTATATTAGTACCATCGGTTTGTATTAACGTAGCTCTATAATCAATATCTTCAATATTAGCAATAACTAATCTTATAATATCACTAGATACGTGATTACATTTATAAAGTTTTATATTACTAACATATAATATCTCTAACTCATCGTACGTAATAATAGTATAAGCGTATAATGCTAATGTATCTAAAATTTCTTCATAGTTATCTAATGGTACAATTTGAGTTGTAACTAAATCAAATAATTTCTTATACTCTGAAAATATAATTGTTTTTGGCTTTATTATAAATCTATCTCTTATCATTTTATTAATATATTTAACATATATAGTATCACTAAGATATGGATTAGTTAATGAAACTTCTGATATATTCCACTCATACTCATCACCAATAATGTTACCGTCTATACTATTATAAGAAGTATCACTAATAACAGTACCTTCTCCCTCATCGAACTTATAATAATATACCAATCCTGTTTCATGTCCTAACAATGTATTATTAACATCTGTTACTGTAGTACCTACACTCCATACTTTTAACTCGTCATAATTAGCAGTATAAGAATCTGTATTAGCTATACCTAAACATACAGGCTTAGTATTAACTATTTGACCGCCTAACACTTGTTCACAGTCTAACTCGCCATCTATAAATAATTTCAGTATTCCATCTGTTTCATCATATACTAGTCCTATATGATACCACTCGTTCAAATTTAATACTGTTTCGCTTTCTAAATAAGAATCCTCAAAAGAAGTGTCTTGAGTTTCTAACTGACCAAATAAATATACATCATCATTATCTGCACTACGTATATTTATCCACTGCTCTAATTTTATTGAAGTAAAATCTGTATCATGAACAGCTGTAAGTCCTGAACCCTCTCCCAAATACAGTGAATAGTAATTATTAGGTTTATAGAAAGAGAAGTTTAAATTAAACGGTGAATAGTAAGGTTTCAAAACTCCTCCGTCTTGAATTTCTAGCCTAAACAAAGTAAAATCCTCTACTTCCCTAGTTAAAAAATCAGAAGTTTTATATTGTATGTTTGTAGGAGTTAAAGTAACTGATAAAAGGGTATCTGATGTAATAGCTACGAAAACTTCAGGATCTGATACTTTATAATAATTAAATAAATCAAATGTATAATCACTAATTACAGTATTAAACTCTGTATAAACAGGGATATTATATTCGTTTATTAACAATAAATTAGAATCTAAACTAGAAACCATAGAACTTAATGTAATAATATTAGTATTTATAGCTGTAATAGTATTACTCTCATACTCTTCAGTATCAGAGTTTATTAAGTAAACAATATCTCCTATGTTGAAACGACTTGCGTCTCTTACAAGTACAGAATTAGATGAAACATTTATAACTCGCTCTATTATAGGGTAGATTTTTAATGTTTCTAGTTCTCCCCATTCACAGTTTATTAATGTACCTATATAAGAATCTACAGCGTCATAAGTAATAATACCTGTACCTTCATTAAACGCCCATAAACTAGAAACACCGTCAGGAACAGTGAAATACATATCATCTAATTCTTCAATCTCTGCTATTGTACTACTGTCAAATACTACTAGCTCTTTTATTGAATAGTCTAAACTATCTATATCTTCTAGTCCAAAAAAAGGAGTATAAGTTAAATCTATATTCCCTGATAATGTTTTAGACGCTTTTAACTCATTATTTATATAAATACTTAAAACCCCAGTACTATTATTATAAATAAAACTTAATTTTTGCCAAATTTCAGGTACTATTGTTTCTGTAGTAGCTAAATAGCCTTCGTCCCAAGAATTATTTTGAGTTTTTAGTTGAACATATACAGTAGGAAAGCTAGATACTGTTTTATCTAGCTTCACCCACATACTAGCAGCTATAGAGGTTTGAGCTTGTATATCATGCTCTAATAATATACCACTATTAGTTGAATTAACTTTAATAAAATAATTATTGTTAGAATTAGTTACATACATTAATTACTCCTGCTCAGTAGATTGCTGCTCCAATAAAGTAATATGCTTATCTAATTTCTGTAAATCTTCACTTAATGTTACTAAAAATCCTTTTTTCATTGTTTCTAATGTTTTCAAAAAATCATCAACATCGTTTAATACTTTCTGTACATGCTTTCTTACTTCTGAAATTTCATTACTGTTTGCCATACGTTACCTCCTTTATTATGATGGTGAGTTAGAAGTCCCCTCTAGTCTACGCCATGTACCTGACGAATCCCTATAATACAAATAGTTGCCTTGTACTAATATAGATCCATTTGGCATTTGAGCAGCATCTGCTCCTGTGCCATATAAAACTTTTATAGGATAATTAAAAGAAAAATACCCTCTGTTGTAATTTCCAGCTAATTTAGTAAAGTCAAAATTGCCTATGGCTGAATAATCACTAACATCTTTATTATAAATACTAATCCCATATGGATATATTGCTAAATTCTCATATTGGTTAATTGATTGCATAAATAATAAAGGATTGCCGTCATTTAACTCTTGTAAAAAACCAAAAAGCGTATCTTTATTTTGATTTTTTATTTGGAGTCCTAAATAAGTATCTAATGTCCAAGCTAATGTAGGTTGAAAACCGTCTTCTATTGATAAGCCTGTATCTTCAAAATAAATACCATTAGCGCCTTCGCCTAAATATAGATCGCCTTTTAACTTTAGTTTCCTATCCCAATACATATATGATTCCGCACCATTAGATATACTAAACCCATAATTATCAGAAGTTAAAAGCTCTATTTCAGTTAAAGCTACATATGTAGCATGCCTGTAAGCTGTAAATACCCATCTGTAATACTTATACACTCCAGACACCGTACAAGTGTAAGAATACCAAGTTACTGATGAAAAATTAGCATGGTTAGACACAGTGTGTAATACTGTCCAGTCCGTATTATTATTACTTCCTTCAAATGTCCAACTTTTAGGATTATAACTATATCTAGCAGCATTACAATAAAACCTATAACTAGAAATTTCCCTAGCATCTTTTAATTCTACACTTAACGTCTGTGATGAAGAGGAGTGTTCTCCGTACCACGAAGCACTTAAATTTAAATCCATACTTTGTTCTGGTAAACTTCCAGCTATAGAAGACGTAACTTTAGACGTAGTTTCTGGATATACAGCTGTTAATTTAAAATTTATTTGCCCTAAAATAAGTGAAGTTCCAGTATAACTACTTGCAGGAAATAAAACTCTATAATATCTATAAGTATACACTTGAAGTAAAGATGCTGAATACCAACCTGAATGCCCGACTAGGTTTGCAAAAGAAGCAGATATAGTTGTCCAACTACTGCCATCTGAACTGCCTTGAATAGAGAAGGTTTTTGACGATAAAGACTGATCTGGGAAATATATTTGAACACAATTAACTAAAGTATTTTCTCCAAAATCTACATCTATATTAATTGCTGCATCACTATGAGTTCCACTATTCCAAACAATGTCAGGATTACCATTAAAAGCTAGCCACACATTATCGCTACTGATAGACGCAGAAACTTCTAAATCCCCACGTGTATTACTTTGTAAAAATGGAATTAAAGAACCAACAAATGAACTCTCTCCAAACCATATCCCTTTTTGCATAAGATCAGTTGCTTTTATGCTTATATACGGACTACTTCCTGCTTGTATATAAGTATTACTCGCACTTAATAAGTTAGAACTTAGTGTCCAACCACCTATCGTACCTGAAGTAGCAGTTACCGCTCCTGCAGAGCTTACTTTAAATTTATTATCAACATTTAAATCTAAATTAGTCCCGTCCCATTTCAAATAATTAGTAGAAGAATTATATAAACTAAACTGCCAAGCACTAGAGTTTCTGCCTATCCAAATACCTGAATCCCCATAAGTGGCTGCCCCTAAAACGATATAAGGATTTGTTCCTGACTTAATAATCAAACTATTAGACGATAATTCAAATGTATCAGTTTTAATATAAAGTTTACTACTAGTGGTTACATTAAAGTCAATATAATTAGTAGCATCCCCCATTTTAAATTTTAATGTAGATGAATCCCAAACCCAATAATTATTACTAGAACTACCTGACGTGCCATACATGGCTATACCATGCTTACTATCATAAGCACTATAACCTATTTTAACTGAAGGATTATCCCAGCCACTAGCTCTATATATATTTAATGATGAAGTAGCTGAATCTAATAACATTGAATATATAGACGTGCTTGTTCCACTATATAATTCACTAGATGTTAGTTTCCAGCCACCAATAGCTCCATCGGTGGCAGTTATTTTACCAGATAAATCAACATCGGCAGCAGTTATTTTTCCATCAGCGTCTAATTCAAAGTTAGCTGCTTTAGCAGTTAACTTTGAACCGTCCCACTTGAGGTACTCTGTACCTCCAGAATTTTTTATACTTAATTTCCAAGCAGTATCTTTACCTAACCAAATACCTGAATTAGCATCATAAGTAGTAATACCTAACCCTATATAGGGTGAAGATCCAGAAGTAAGAGTTAAACTATTAGATGATAATTCAAATGTATCAGTTTTAAGGGATAACTTACTACTAGTACCTACATTAAAATCAATATAGTTAGTTGCATCTCCTACTTTAAATTTAACTTCATTAGTATCCCAAACCCAATAATTATTAGAGCTACCATCTGTATTATCATAAAAAGCTAATCCATGCTTATCAGTTAATACTGACATACCTAAGGATACTGCTGGATAGCTTACGTCTGATGGTCTATGAATCCCTATTTTAGTATTATTAGAATCTAACAATAAACTATACACAGAAGTAGAAGTACCTGCATAAATTTCAGTTGAACCTATTTTCCATCCAGTAGTGCTGTTCCCAATATACCCAGAAGTTGCTTTTATTTCACCTTCTACTGAAACTACTGCTTCGCCAGTAGAGTCATCATAACTAAATTTACCTGAACCTACACTAAACTTCGTATAAGTTCCATTAGTTTCCCAATAATTATTTGCAGTTATTTTTAATCCTGCATAATTAGACGTGACTACAGACGAGCCTAATGCAACGTGAGTACCTACTGATACTTTTTTATTGGCTGCGTCTAATACAATCGCATCAGTAGAGTCTTTCAACAATCCAGTTGTAACTGTCCAACCCGTAACTCCTCCAATCGTACCATTTTCAAAATTCCCCGATCGTATAGTAACAGTATTAAACTCTGCCTCACCCGTTGCCTTAATACTCCAGCCTGCACTACCTTCTGTATAATTTCCTTTGATAGACCCTGCAGAATCTAAAGTTATATTTCCTGCTGTTAAAGTAGTACTGCCTATCGTCCAGCCACCGATAGCTCCATCGGTGGCAGTTATTTTACCAGATAAATCAACACTAGAAGCAATAATCTTACCATTAGTATCTAATTCAAAGTTAGCTGCTTTAGCAGTTAACTTTGAACCGTCCCACAGTAAATAATTATTAGAATCTTTATAAAAACTGGCTTTCCAAGCACTTGAGTGCTTGCCAAGCCAAATACCAGCATTACTATAAGTGCTAGTCCCTACGCCAATATATGGCGTAGCTGAATTTAGAATAATATCAGTACCCTTATATATAGAAGTAGAACTTAGTGTCCAACCACCTATCGTACCTGAAGTAGCAGTTACCGCTCCTGCAGTAGTAACTGCAAAGCCAGAAGATGTTATTGCTACTCCAGAGCTTGAACCAGTTATATAACTAGCTGCACTACCTATTTTAAAAGACCCGTCAGAATACCAATAATTAGTTGCACCAATATAAATACCATCATTAGTTGATTCTACATCATTCCCTATTTTCATGTTAGTACCAGCAACATTTATAGTAACTCCAGAAGAAGTATAAGATGCTAGTACATTAGCTGAAGCATCATATAAAAATAACCCTCTAGTATCACTAACTTTACCCAACCTTAAAACAGTGTTTTCACCACTTTTAATAAGTATATTAGCATCGTCTTTTACTAACCAGTCGCCTGAAATATGTTGAATTACAGAATCATTTTCATCTGCTTCAATATATACAGCGTCTGCAGCACCCACATATATACCAAAGTTAGTATCATCTAATTCAGCATTTATATTATCTAAATAACCAACTGCTAACTTAACAGTATCATCTATACTAATTTCAAATCTACTTTCATCTGAACGTAAAAATACATTACCCTTATTTATAGAATTAGTATCAATAGTCCAACCAGCAATATCACCGTCTGAAGCTGTGATTTTACCAGATAAATCAACATTGCTAGCCGTTATATTTCCGCTAGTGTCTAATTCAAAGTTAGCTGCTTTAGCAGTTAACTTTGAACCGTCCCACAGTAAATAATTATTAGCATCAGCATAAAAACTGGCTTTCCAAGCGCTTGAGTGCTTGCCAAGCCAAATACCAGCATTACTATAAGTGCTAGTACCTACGCCAATATATGGCGTAGCTGAATTTAGAATAATATCAGTACCCTTATATATAGAATTAGTATCAATAGTCCAGCCACCGATAGCTCCATCGGTGGCAGTTATTTTACCAGATAAATCT
>Ga0334884_1003010_pt1 | contig 20019 bp, 11 predicted proteins | sample GraSluR1_MG_7_FD_207215 | JGI IMG/M metagenome (GOLD analysis project Ga0334884, IMG submission 207215) | Sludge microbial communities from methane-producing bioreactor in Wageningen University, Netherlands - Granular Sludge_12_05 R1 | ecosystem: Engineered > Bioreactor > Anaerobic >...
GAACCGGGTTAATGATTTCACCTTCCCGCGTAATTGTAAATGAAAGTATTACCTTGCCTCCCATATTTCTGAAACTGAGATAACCCGGATACCTGCCCGCTTTTTTTCTCCGGCATTGCATAATTTCTGAAATATTCTGGTTGAGTGAATCTGCATTCAGACACAGACTTACTGGGGAATAGAGGTTTAAGGTATCAATGGTGAACAGTTTTAAAGTATCAGCGACTATTTCCTGCCTGATTTTTGTCCTGGTAATAGCGTAACCCTTTTCCCTTACGATAACCTTCTCAAGGTCAGTGATGTTTTTGAAAATATTTTCGCCGGACGAAAACTTCTTCCTGAACCAGGCTTTGGTTCTGTTTATTGAATCAGCATATACGAAACAGGGAATGCCATTCAGGGTGTCAGTACCTCTCCATTCCAGATCCGGGGTAAGGGAGTCTCTGACAAAAGGACGCACCAGATACCAGGGTGAAACAAAGTTCCTTTCGATATGCAGCTTTTCAGAAGGGATGAAGAGCCTGCTGTAAATGGTATCGTTGCCCCTGAAAGCAAAAACTATCCGCTGGTAATCCGATTGAAATACTTTTTCAATATCTCCGTCTTGCAGCAGTATGACGGGATTTTTACCGGATTCATTATCAACCTGGACGGTTACACGATAACTTGCCGCTACAGCTGAAGTGTCTGGTCTGGCGCTGTTTGCCGGATTGACGAATGTAAATTGAAGAATAAATGATAGCAGGATGAGGAATTCCCGGAAAGGATGATGAAGATTCAGGTTAGTCATATTTGAGAAGGTGCTGATTAATGAAATAGTGATTTTTTTCTGCTGATAAGAAAAGCTGATTTCATTGTTTGCAATGCTGCTGAAAACCACGGATGCTTCCTGATAAAATATGAATTAGGGTTGTAAGTGTTATATGTTATTACATACAGGCTTCAAATGTAGGAAAATTCAGTATAGGCGAAGGAAAAAACTTTTTCATCCGGCAAGGCGACTCAACCGCCTCCGCATTTACATGGAATACATTCAGGTTTTCCCGGCTAATCAGGCATTCGGGGTGCAGGAACGAAACCGGTTAATTGCTTATGGCGCTCAGTTTTAATTATAATCTGCCAGGTTGCCCCCGGATGTTGCTTTTTTGCCAATCAAAGCCCTGAGCCTTTCAAGTATAAGGTCTTTGTATTTAAGCTGGAGAAAGTGCCTTTCATTTTCAAGCATATGATACTCCACATAAGGTGAGTTGATCAGTCTTTCCCGGGCAAATTTAACATTTTCCGGCAGTATCAGTCTGTCCCTGGTTCCCTGGAACATGATCACAGGAGCCTTTATTTCAGGCCAGAGGGGTAGCATTTCGGAAAGCGACTCATAGTGCGACAGTTTTTCATCATTGGCAACCGTGATTTTATAGGGCAGGATACGGCGGAAAATACGGTGTCTGATAAGATAGCTGATATCGTAGGTGGTTTCCATTCCCGGTGCCAGCGAAGCGGATACCAGCACCAGCCCGTCGACCTTTCCGGGTTTTTGCATCGCCATCTTGGCGGCAACGGTTCCGCCATAGGATGACCCTATAATATACAGGGGGGATGGAAATCCTTCCTTTTCAAGAATCTTCCACATTGCCCGGGCCTGTCGTCGTACCGAAACTTCTGAGTTTCCGGCATCAGACATGCCGTAACCAGGTCTGTCGGCGGCGATGATATTGGCCCAGCCGGCAAGGCTTGAATCCTGGTAATAGGTATTGTACACGCTCATGTCGCTGGGCGAACCGTGAAGGAAAAACAGGGTGGGCAGAGAGTCATTTCTATGGAGGTGCATGTATCCGAGATTACGGCCACTATAGGAAAGGGCTTTGTAACGTGCGTCCTGCAGTGGAACCATGCCTTGCCTGGTTGCCTGGCGTGTTTGCATACAGGCGGTAAAACCCAGGGGAATGAGCACAAAAAGAAGTAAAACAGATCTGATAATTCTTTTACGCATAAACATGAAAAGTAGGGGTATATAACAAAGAATATCAAATTAAAGTTTAATTAATACAGTATTCTTTGTGTAGGGTGCTGAAATACTCAGGATATAATACATGGTTTAAACTGAAGAATCCGTTTCTGATGTAGCGTCCGCTCCTGTACTGCTGAGCGCTTCAGCATTTTCGACCGATTTTGCCAGGTCATTTATAAACCTGACCATCGGACCGCCGTCAATTACATCGTGATCAAGCAAAACAGTAACATTAAGGATGTCGCGGATAACCACTTCATTATTCACAACTATTGCTTTCTGAATTACAGAGCCAATACCAAAGGTTAACGGATGAACCGAAATGGGAATAAACCATCCGTTGATTTTTCCCATCATTCCAAGGGAGGTCACTGAAACATTGCCCATTTTGCTGAACGCGGTTTTGGGATGGCTGAGGATATGCTGCCATATAAAACGCCGCATGAATCCGGGTAAACAGTAATAGAATGTTTCGGCTATGGTTTGCCTGCGGTGAAGCAACATGTTATTTACTGAAATTATCTGATTTCTGGCATTTTCAATCTCCCGGGTTATTTCAGGTATTGATTTTTCGTTTACTTTCTTAATCAGTAAAGGAATAGGGACTTTTTCACCGTCGATCACTTTTTCCACAAGCATTGAAATGTTGATGTCATCAAAACTTATAATCCTGCGTCTGCCGGCTATAAATGAAGCCGTTTTGCCGTGTTTTGCAAGGGCATTTCCGATCGATTTGAGTATCCACGCATTAAACGAGACAGTCTTGCCCGCTCTTTTTGCTTCTTTGAGCTTTTTTCGGCCTTCACTCACATCAAACTCGAGCAGGGCACCGATATGGTGCTTTTTTTTACCTGCCGACAATACATCGAAAGTGGCAATGCGCGATAATGGAAATCTGTGATATGTGAAACTGGGCTTCATAATGGTGAAATTAATTGCTTCAAATCTTAAATAAATAGAACCGGAAAACCACCGTGAGAAATAATTTTTCGACGGGTTGGTGCCGGCTTTTGGCATAACCCTGGGTTTGAAGTGAAATTACGGTTTTATCCCTTATGTTTCACCGGGCTGCGGCAAATTACGGGGTAAACTGAACATGGCCGGGTCCTTTGCAGAAGTCCGGCCATGCGCAGAAAGTGGGTTGTGATTTAAGCTCAATGTCTATTATTTCAGGTAAGTATCGAGCCATTTGAAGAATTCCCTCTGCCACAGGATTGAATTCTGCGGTTTAAGTACAAAGTGTGTTTCGTTGGGGAAGAAAAGAAAACGGCTGGGGATGCCCTTTAACTGGTTGGCATTGAAAGCCTGCATACCCTGTGTGTATGGGATCCGGAAGTCATAGCCTCCGTGTACAACCAGCATGGGTGTATCCCAGTTGCCCACAAAGTTATGCGGTGAAAAGTCATAGCTTTTCGGGCGGGGATCGTCATAGAAGGCTCCCTTGTAGTCAAAATTCACAAAAAACATCTCCTCGGTTTCAAGGTACATGCTTTCAAAATTGAAGATTCCGCAATGCGAGATAAAAGTTTTAAAGCGCTTGTTGTGGTTGCCTGCCAGCCAATACACGGAGAATCCGCCATAGCTTGCGCCTACCGCGCCAAGCCTTTTCTCGTCCACCCATGGCTCTGCTGCAACGGAATCGATGGACGTAAGGTAGTCCTTCATATTTTGCCCTCCGTAATCGCCGCTGATCTGATCGTTCCACTCCTGTCCGAAAGTTGGCAGGCCCCTGCGGTTAGGCGCTACCACCACGTAATCGTTGGCAGCCATCATCTGGAAATTCCAGCGATAAGAAAAGAACTGACTCACAGCGCTTTGAGGGCCGCCCTGGCAATAGAGCAGGGCGGGATATTTTTTTGCCGGATCAAAATCAGGGGGAAGGATAACCCATACAAGCATTTTCTTGCCGTCGGTAGTGGTGATCCAGCGTTTTTCCGATTTCCCGAGCTTTACATTTTTCAGGATTTGGCGGTTGGTGAAGGTCAGTTGCTCTTCACTGCCATCGGGCCTGATTCTGAAGACCTCAGTGGGAAGGTCATGGCGCATTTTTGTGATAATCAGGTCGTTGCCATCTATAGCATATGATTGTATGTCGTGATCTCCGCTGGTTAGCTGGATAATCTTTTTTGATGCGAGTTCCATTTTGTAAACCTGGTAGGTGGCATGAATCCCGCTGATGAAGTAGAGGTATTTTCCGTCGGCACTGAAGCTGAACTGAGATGAACTCTGGTCAAACCCCTCAGAAAGGTCTGTATAAACGCGGCTCCGGACATTTACGGCATGCCCTGTTTTGGGTCTAAGGTCCTTTTTTAGTTTTTCCAGTGCCTTAGGGTTGAACTCAACCATCATAATACGGTCTTTGTCGGCTTCAAAGCCAGGAGTCGCCATGCTACGCCAAACCAGTCTGCTGCCATCGGGCGAAAACACCGGATCCTGATCGTACCCGGGATTGCTTTCACTCAGGTTTTCTGTGGTTCCTGAAGTAAGGTCGTACAGGTAAATGTCACTGTTTGTGCTGATCGCATAATCCCTGCCTTTGAGTTTTTTGCAGGTGTAAGCCAGCGCTCTGCTGTCGGGCGACCATGCAATCTGCTCCATTCCTCCGAATGGAGTCATCGGGCTGTCCCAGGGCTCGCCCGGCATTATATCTTTCCCTTCTCCGGGTTTGCCGTTGTTGTATGGCGCAATAAAGATATGGCTGTAGGCGTAGTCGTGCCAGCTATCCCAGTGCCGGTACATCAGATCGTCGTAAATCAATGCATCGGCGAGGGGGAGGTCGGGATACCTGTCGTGAACGTCTTTTTCAATTTTTACATCTTTTGCATAGGCAATAAATTGCATGTCAGGGGAATATATGAATCCATTAATACCACCTTCAATATTGGTAAGCTGTTCCTTGTTCTCCCCGTGAGGTCCCATTTCCCATAATTGGACAGAGCCTGACTCGGCCGAAAGAAACCCGATCTTTTTCCCATCAGGTCTCCAGATTGCATTGAATTCACTGCCGGTGAATTCAGTTAACCGGCGCGGTGATTCCGCATTGGGGTCCAACTTATAGATATCCCTGTTTCCTTTGTTGGTTTCCACATCATACCATGTAACACCATAAATAAAGCTTCCGCCCTGCGGGGCAAGCTGAACATCACCCACGCGGCCCAGTTTCCACATGATTTCGGCTGTAAATCTTTCCTGGGAATGGGCTGGGGAAGCCATGCCTGCAATTATGAATGCAGACAGGAGCAATCGGAAAATTCTTATCTTCATGATCTGTTTGTTTGAAATGCTAAAGTAGGAAAATACTGATTCGATTGGATATTGATGTTTAATATTGGCGGATCGGGGTAGATGTTGTCCTTTGGGCGGAATTAATGTCCTGAAAGGGGACGATAGTATTTCGGTAATTATTTTTTAAATGATGGATAATGAAATGAATACAATAGTGGCGGGAAGTTTGATAGGTATTTTAAACTTGAGTATGCCCGGAACTGATTTCTCCATAGCTTTGCACGATATGGACAAATCTGTATCAGGCAATTTATCAGACTTAAATTAATTGCGATTGCAAGGTTGGAATCTGAAGTATGGGAGTCGGAAAAATTATAAAACAGCCAAGGCCGGCAAATGGAAATACGCTGCTGATATGCATTGATCAGGATGCCGTTATCAGCTCATTGGAGGGCCCTGTGATTCATCTGCTGGGTTATCAGCCTGCACAATTGCTGGGTAAATTTCTCAGCGATTATGTGCCGGAAGCAGATCAGAATAATCTGAACTGCCTGTTCGATAATTGTACCGACCGCAGTGAGTTCAGGTTGCGCCGTTCAGACGGCAGCCTGATGTATGCTGATGTCTTTGTTTATGATGTATTTAACGATGATGGTATTCACATCGGATTTTGTCTGAGGGTTTATGACATGACTGCCCGCATGGCCCAGATCAGCAGCTTAATTGAAAACGAGGAGAAGTTTCTGGCCATCATCGATAACACCAGAGATATTATCTGCATTTTCAGGGATCGTAAAATATTGTATATCAATGAAGTTTCCGTAAAAATACTGGGATACCCCAAAGAGGAACTTTACAGAAGGGACTATTTTTCTTTGTTTTCGGAAAGCGACCGAGAACGGATAGAAGAGTATGAGCTGGTTTATAAGGATAAACGTGCCGGAAGGTGGAATTTTATTGCTGAGCTGATTACGGCCGGCGGTAAAAAACTGATCTGTGAGTTTGATATTAAATCAATCAGTTATGGAGGTCTGAAAGCTTCCATGGCTGTAATTCATGATATCACTGATTATAAGCTAGCCCTCGCTGAACTGACGCAGGCAAAACAGGAGGCCGAGTCGGCAAACCGCATAAAATCAGATTTTCTTGCAATGATGAGTCACGAGATCAGAACTCCATTGAATGGGGTGATCGGGATGACGAATTTGCTGTTGAATACCGGACTGACCGCAATTCAGCGGGATTATGCCGAAAACATACAGGCTTCCGGAGAAAACCTTATCTCAATCATCAACGATATACTCGACCTGACCAAAATCGATTCAGGAAGAATGGAGCTTGAAAGTGAAGCTTTTGAATTGCAGGTTTGTATTGAGGATACCCTTGATCTGCTTGCTTATAAAGCCATTGAAAAGCAACTTGACCTGCTTTATTTTATAGAGCATGATGTCCCCGCTGTATTGAAGGGAGATGTACTCAGGCTGCGGCAGATATTGTTGAACCTGGTGAGCAATGCCATTAAATTCACCGGAAGCGGAGAGATTTTTATTTCTGTTCAGTTGCTGGGCCAATCAGCGGATGAAGTTGAGTTGAAATTTCAGGTCAAGGACACCGGCATCGGTATTGATCCTGATAAAATAGCACAATTGTTCGAAGCCTTTGTTCAGGCTGACAGTTCAACGACCCGGAAATACGGAGGCACAGGGCTGGGTCTGGCTATTTCGAAACGCCTGGTAAACCTTATGGGAGGAGAAATCTGGGCAGAAAGTGAACCCGGCAAAGGTTCGGAATTCTTTTTTACCATTAAAGCAAAGACATCGCAGGTGGTTAAGCCCAGGCTGAGGGTAAAAGGCAATGTTGTGCAGTTGAAGGATCGCAGGGTGTTGATTGTGGATGATAATCAGACGAATTGTCAGATCCTTAAACTACACTTCGAAAGCTGGGGGATGAAGCCTGTAATCACTGATTCCGGACAGGCTGCATTGTCACTCCTCGAAACTGAAGGTGCTTTCCATATTGCTGTTCTTGATTACCAGATGCCCGGGATGGATGGTGTTCAACTGGCAAGAAAAATAAGAAGAATGGGCAGGTATGAAAAACTTCCCCTGATTTTATTATCTTCGTCAGGCGATCATGAGCAGCATTCGGCCGGTCTCTTTGATGCCAGACTTCTGAAGCCTGTCAGAATCAAAGGTCTGTTTGATGAAGTATTGCACATCATGACCGATATTGAAAAAAGAAGAAAAATGGCAGAGCCTCAAACCAATCAGATAGATGTAAACCTGAGCCAACGGCTTCCATTGCGCATACTGATTGCTGAAGATAACCTGGTAAATCAGAAACTTGCCATTTCTTTGCTCAACCTTATGGGTTACAAGGTAGATGCAGTGCTCAACGGGGCGGAGGTGCTGAAAATCATGAATGAGAAGGAGTATGACATCATCCTGATGGACCTTCAGATGCCTGAATTGAACGGCATTGAAGCAACAATCAGGATCAGGGAAATTTATCCTCCTGAAAAGCAGCCACATATCATCGCCATTACCGCCAATGCCATGCTGGGCGACCGGGAAAAATGTCTTGAAGCCGGTATGGTTGATTATATGTCAAAGCCAATTAAAATTTTTGAGCTGCAGGCGGCCCTTGAGAAATGGGGCGCATTGAAACTGGAAAGCCGGAAAATGGTTTAATACGGTTTACTACCTTCGGGATTAAAATTTCAGAACAATAACCTGCCCGGGGCTGACCCGGGCAGGTTATTGCTTATCAGGCCAAATTCATTCCCATTTGATGACCATTTCAGCGTCTTTCAACGTGAATCCTGCATGCAGGGTTTTAAGGGGTTTGTGGATTGTTTCCAGATATTGGGGATCGCCTGGCTTTAATGCGTTGAAGAGGTCGGTAAGGCTTTCTGAAGCCGCAAGTTTCTTTCCGTCAAGCGAAAACCGGGTACCATCCGGAAAGCCATGGAAAACCATTTCAACATCCCTGAATTGACTTGTTTTGGATCCTGTGGCTTTTTTAAGGACTATCTCGCGGCGATCAGGATCAAAAGACATCTGACGACTGTAAAAGTTTCCCTGCTCATAATTATAAGAAGTGCCGTCATCTTCGTAATAAGTAAAGGATGAATTGCTGTTGCCTTTAAAGATATGCAGGAAAAGGGTTTCTCCGGGATTTTCTGCCGTGCTTTGCACCGGTTTCTGCATGGGGATTAAGGAGCCTGCTTTCACATACAAGGGGAGCATATGCATGGGGGATTCGGCGATTACTTCTATGTTCCCTTCATGTTTAACACCGCTGTGCAAGTCGTACCATTCGCCTGCCGGCAGGTAAACTTTTACCAGGTCGCGGGTGCTTTCAACCGGGGCCACCAGGAACGAAGGTCCGAAAAGATATTGATTCTGATACGCATACTGATAAATCTTATCATCAAAGGTGTAATCAATCGCCAGACTGCGGACAACCGGCATGCCGGTAAGTGATGATTCGCGAAAACAGCTGTAGATGTAAGGTAACAGCTTGTATCGCAGCGAAATGTAATTGCGCGAAATATTTTCGACCACCTCTCCGTAGGCCCATGGTTCCGCCTGGCGGGTATCATAATGGGTGTGGCTCCTGAAGAATGGACTGAATGCCCCGATACCGATCCAGCGGGCAAAAAGGGCAGGGGAGGCGTCTTTGCTGAAGCCGCCTACATCAACGCCGGTAAAGGCTACCCCACTGAGACCGATGCTGTTTACCAGCCGGCATCCCAGCATCATATGCTCGTCGGTTGCCTGGTTGTCGCCTGTCCACAGGGCGGTGTAGCGCTGCAACCCGGAGTAACCGGCACGGGTCAGAATCAACGGACGGTGGTCGTTCATCAGCTTGCGGGTGCCTTCGTAAGTGCTTTTCGACATCAGCAGGCCGTAAACGTTTTTGGCTTCACGGTATGAGGCCTTTCTGCCTTCCCAGTCGAACTCAACCAGATGCGGTGTGTAACCATTTCCCCACGAAGCGATTTCATTCATATCGTTCCAGAAACCTGTGACGCCGTCGTTCACCAGGCCCCTGAACTTTTCGCCCCACCACGCACGGGCGGCAGGTTTGGTGAAATCTGGGAAGTGGCACCATCCGGGCCATACCTGGGCAGTATATACAGCTCCGTCGGGATATTTGGCAAACATATCCTTCTGAAGTCCGTCCTCATAAGCTTCATAACCTTTCTCAACCTTGATGCCTGGATCCACAATCAGTGTGGTATGAATGCCCATTGCTTTGAGATCCGATAGGAGCTTTGCCGGATTGCTGAAACGGTCGGGATGCCAGGTGAATATCTTGTATGCATCCATGTGATGAATGTCGAGGTAGATCACATCAAGCGGAATCCTGCGGTCGCGGAAGTTCTGCGCAATATTCATTACTTCCGTATCAGGAAAGTAACTCCAGCGGCATTGCTGGTAACCCAGCGCCCACAATGGCGGCATGGTCATCCGCCCGGTGAGGTGGGTATATTGTTCCAGGATGCCTGCAACCGAAGGAGCGTGCATGAAATAATAATCCATTTCGCCGTCGTCGGCGCTGAAAGAGCTGAAACGGTCGTTGCTGGCGCCGAAGTTGAAGCGGCTGCGATGGCTGTTGTCCATAAATATCCCGTAAACGTGGCTGTTGTGCATGCCAATGTAAAACGGGATGGTGACATAAAGCGGGTCGTCGTTGGGGCCGTATCTCGGATTGTCAGTGTTCCAGTTGTCGTAAGCCGAGCCCCGGCGGTCGAGGTTGCCGGTTTTTTCGCCCAGGCCGATGAAGCGCTCCCCATCAAGCAATTGCTTGTAGGTGGTAACTTCAGTACCTATCCAGGCAGTTCCGAAAGCAGGGTCATCGGCGTTAAGCAGGCGCCCGTCAGGATTGTAGAAACTGAAGCGAACGGGATTGCGGCTGATGTCGAGCCGCAGCGCCTCTGTGCGCACGACAAGCCGGTCCTGCGCGTCCTCCAGTGTATAACCGGCTTTCCCGGGACCGGCCACTACCGCGTATGAAAAGTCCTTCCTGAAATCGTCTTTCACAATTCTGATCCTGATGATGCCGGGTTCATAAACGGTAAGCTCGGCTTTGCCGTAATCGGTATTCAACAACAGCCTTTGACCTTCCGTGCTGTAGTTGGTGAGATTACCAAGGCTTCTGCTGAGCGAACCCTGTGTAAATGCCTGACTCATAAGCAATGTAGATAACGCCAGTGTGATTATTGTTTTCTTCATAAACCTTTCGATTTTCCAATAACAGGTTCATAGCTGTTTCAGGGTGTAATTTTCCGGGATAACGCTTATCTGTAGTAAACCTTATAGCCCCATGCAGGAAGCGCGGTTGAATCATCTTTCCTGAATCTGGTTTCTTCACCGGAAAACAGTTCGGTGTATTTTCCTTTATGGGCTTTGCCGCTCAGTGTGAAAGAGACAGGTTCGGGACTGAGGTTCAACAGTACAAAAACGCTGTGGTTTTCCTTCTCGCGGATAAACGCGAATACTTTCTCATCCGCGTCGGTGTTGATCCTGAGCCAGTTTCCGCCCCAGGGGCCGTTATAGAGCGCAGGATTGGTCTTTTTCAGGCCCAGGATGGTTTTATAGAAACCGTTCATGCTATAGTTGCCCCATTCAACCGGATCTTTCTCGAAGAACTCCAGCCGTTTGTTGAGGCCGGCCTCCTGACCGGTATATATCAGCGGCATCCCGGGAACAGTCGCGGTAAGCACATAGAATGCCTCAACACCCTCGCCCAGCCTTTCAAACTCGGTTCCATTCCATGAGTTTTCGTCATGGTTCGTAATAAAATACATTCGATAGGCCCCTTCGGGATAAAGGGTGTCATTCTTCTTCAGATAGGCTTCAATGTCGTTTGCATTGGCTTCACCTTTGGCGATTTTGTTTTTGATGTTATGAAATTCCCATCCGTATGACATATCGAAAGCGGTGTGCAACCAGGGTTTTTCCCCCTCGGCCAGCATAAATACCGGCTTGATTTTGTCAAGCTCTTTCCTGGCGTTGTCCCAGAAAGTCGCCGGAACAAGCTCAGCAACATCACAACGGTATCCGTCTATGTCAAACTCCTTCACCCAGTATTTCATGGCTTCGAGCATGTATTGGTTGGTTTCATTGAATTCATAATTGAAAGCCACCACATCCGTCCAGTCGTAAGGCGAAACCATATTTCCCAGAGAATCTTTTTTATAAAAATCCGGTTTCTCCAGAACCAGATGATTGTCCCATGATGAATGATTGGCAACCCAGTCGAGGATCACATACATCCCCGCTTCATGGGCTTTTTTTACCAGCTTTTTAAAGTCTTCGGCCGTGCCGAATTCAGGATTTATCCCGTAATAGTCTTTGATGGAGTAATAGCTGCCCAGGGTTCCTTTGCGGTTTAACCCTCCGATAGGGTGGATGGGCATCAGCCAGAGGATATCTGTTCCAAGTTCCTTAAGCCGGGGCAACTGGGATTCAACGGCGGCAAAGGTGCCTTCCGGAGAGAACTGTCTTATGTTCACTTCATAAATACTCAGGTTTTTACTCCATTCCGGTTGTTTAACCTGCCCCGGATCCTGACCGGCTGCTCCATAATCTTTTGCCTGTTTACAGGATGAAAAAATGCTTACCAGGAATAAGACCAATAGAGTGAAAAGAACTGAATTTCTGATTTTCATTGATGTGATTTTAAGTTTCGGAATACTGACTTTCAAAGACAAAGATAAACATTCCGGCAATTTGCCGGAATTTATGATGCTGACTCATCATTGAAATACTTATACTATTAAACCTGATTAAGACGATTCGGCAACAGCAGGTAAATCGGATGGGAAGAAGCAACAGATTATTTCTGAAATCAGGATTGATGAATCCGGTTGCCGGCATGCCCAATGGGGCCTTAATATATTCTTATGAAGTGCCGTGAATCTGCGGCCAGTCAAATACAGATCATACAATTGCCTTGCCGGTAAAGGGCCTCTGTTTTATGGAATTTCTGTATAATAATGCAAAAAAAATCAGGCCACGCTGATTTAGCGCGGCCTGATCCGGGTGTGAAAAAATTAATTTATATTGAAGAGGTCGTCTTTGAGTTTTGAATTGATTTTAATGCTGAGTACTTTAAGGTCGATCGTCTGCGGTCCCATCTGCTGACTGATGGCAAAGGGGAACTTAACGCCGTTCACTTCGCGGTAATCGCCAAATGTGGCAGTGCCCTGTTCACTCAGCTCTTTAACTTTTAGTCCGGATTTGACGTCGAAGAACTGGGTTGATTGTTTGCCGGAAGGATAGGTAAGCATTACGCGATAACATTCCGCACCGTCTGCTTCTTCGATACCTTCGAGGGTTAAGTTGACGCCAAGTTTTGCATAATGCAATTCCTGATTCATTTCGGCTTCCACTTTCATATCTTCAAGTTCATTGCCTTCGAGCACTTTATTTTCTCCTCCCATAGGAGAAATAAGTTTAGCGGCAGTCCCGTCAAATACCATCTTCTGGAAAACCATTTCACCGGCTCCAACCTTCATCATATACTTATTGGGAGATTTACGGTAGAAATCAAATCCGATGGTCATGCCCTGCATGGTAGTGCTGGCCATCATGGTCATGTCCTTGATTTTATTCAGGGCTTTTTCGCCGCCAATAGCATTGACGTATGATTTCAGCACGTTTTCGGCGGTCATTCCTTCAGGGGCTGGTTTTACCCTAGTATTCGGATCGTATTCCTTGCCATTGAAATCGTAATACCTGATCGCTTTGCCTCCGGTAAATTGTCCGAGCCTCGGGGCAATGTCAGCAGCCTTGCCGACTGCAAGAATATATGCGTTTTCGGGCTTAATATATTTCCCGGCCACTGCTCTTACATCTTCTGCATTGACAGCGGCAAGGTTTTTCATATAGTTGGCGTAATAATCGGCATCAAGCCCGTAACGGGCTGTGCTGATGGCAAAATTTGCGATGGTCTGGGGCCGCTCGAGTGAAAGGGCAAAATTACCGTTCAGGTAGTTTTTAACCAGGCTTAGTTCATCTTCGGGCACCAACTCTTCACGGATGCGGCGCATTTCAAAAAACACTTCATTGATGGCGCTGTCGGTGACAGAATTCCTGATTTCCGTATTGACATTGAAACGGCCGGTGAGTTTATCCGTATTAAGCTGTGAATAAGCGCCATAGGTATACGCTTTGTCCTCGCGAAGGTTATTGAACAGCCTGAATGTACCGCCTCCGAGTACGGTGTTCATCACCCGTGCTTTGATTGCGTCTTCCGATCCGGGTTTCAGATCCACCGGATAGCCGATTCTGAGCGCTGTCTGAACCGCTCCGGGGCGATCAACAATGGCGACAATGTTTGATGCGGGCAAAGCCGGTGTTTCAGGCATAAACTGAATGACTTCGGACTTTTTCCAGTTTCCGAAATGTTTCTGCATCAGGTCCATAGCTTCGGCTTTGGTGATGTCTCCGACAATAGCCATATACCCGATATTCGGCTTGAAAAACGCCTGATAAAAAGCCCGGCAGTGATCCGCGCTGATATTTTCAACAGATTTTTCAGTCATGGATTCGCCGTAAGGGTGGGCAGCGCCATAAACCAATAACTTGCTGATCCTGTCACTGATTGCGTCAGGATCGTTTTCTTGTGCTTTCAGACCGGAGATAGCCTGGGTTTTCAACTTGGCAAGTTCTTCTTCTTTAAAGGAAGGATTCATCACAATATCAGCCATCAGCGTCAGCAATTGTCCGTTGTGCTTTTTGAGGGCTGAAGCATATACTCCCGTTGAAGAAGTACTCAGGTCGGCACCGATAAAGTCGATGGCTTCGTCCAGTTCATCCTTGGTCAGGTTGGTTGTGCCTGTACGCAGCATCTGACCTGCGAAATCGGCCATTCCTGCCATATTGCCTTCGGGCACGGGATTGTAGTCCAGGATCAGGGAATATGAAACCCTGGGGATCTTATGGTTTTCAACGACAAAGACCTTCAAACCGTTATCCAGCTCAAAACTTTCGTACTTTCCGATATTAATCACCGGAGCCGGTGCCGGTTGCGGACGGACACTTCTGTCAAGAACTTCTTTTTTTCCGCCGGATTTCACGGTCTTTACCTGTGCATTGAGGAACTGCGGAAGTACTGCAAACGCTGTTGCAATTATAATTATGATCAGTTTTTTCATTGTCTTTCCTCCTTATTGATTACAGGGTTTGTTTTGGTAAATAATACAGTACAACCCTGTTTTCCTTTGTAAGGTACTGGTTGGCAACTCTTTTGATATCGGCTTTGGTCACGGCCATATAGCGGTCAATCTCTGTATTGATCAGGTTGGCATCACCGAAATACATGTGATAGTCTGAAAGACTTTCAGCGATTCCTGCCATAGTTGAATTGCGGCTGATAAAATCGTTTTCAACCTTGTTGCGCAATTTTTCAAATTCCCGGTCGCTGAGCTCTTCCTGCTGAGCTTTGGCAATCTCTTCATTGATGGCATTTTCGAAGTCATCAGGAGCCACGCCTGAGTTAACAATACCAAATACCAGGAACAGGCCGGGATCTTCCAGGGCAAAGGGAAATGCCCCGACGAACATGGCTTTCTGCTGCTTGTCAACAATCGATTTGGTCATTCGGGAGCTTTCACCATCGCTAAGCAGTGTGGTCAGCATGCTGAGTGCATAATAGTCCGGAGTGCCCTTGGCAGGAATGTGATAAGCCTGAACAACCGCCGGCAGCTGAATGTTGTCGTAAACGGTATCGCGCACTTCGGCCGTTTTTACAGGCTCAAGGATGTCGGGACGGTAAATCTCCTTTGTGCCGCGGGGGATATCGCCGAAATATTTCTGAACTAGCTTTTTTGTTGATTCCACATCAATATCTCCGGCAATGGAGAGTGTGGCATTGTTGGGGACATAGAAGATGGAATGGAATTCCATAAATTCTTCCAGGGTGGCATTATTGATGGATTCGGCCGAACCAATGGGCATCCAGCGGTAAGGATGTTCTTTAAAAGCAGCGCTGAATGTTTTTTCCATCAGGGTTCCGTAAGGTCGATTGTCGTATGACTGTTTGCGCTCTTCTTTCACAACACTGCGCTGGGTTTCCACGCCAATGCTGTCGATGCGCAGATGAAGCAGTCTTTCTGATTCCATCCAGAGGCCAAGCTCGAGTTGATTTGAAGGTAGCAACAGATAATAAAAAGTCCTGTCGAAACTGGTATTGGCATTAAGACTTGCCCCTGCGTTCATGGCAATTTTGTCGAATTCACCCCGGCCAATGTTCTCGCTTCCTTCAAACATAAGGTGTTCAAAGAAATGGGCAAAGCCGGTTCGCTCCGGGTCTTCGTTTTTAGAGCCAACATGGTAGGAAATGGTCACGGCCACTATTGGTGTTGAGTTGTCCTGGTGAAGGATAACATGCAAGCCGTTATCCAGATCATACTCCGTGAAGTCGATACGGTTTTGGGCGCTTGTCAGTATAAAAGCCAATAGGCTGATAACCAACAGAAATGCCTTTCGGAATGTGTTCATCTGATTGATTTTTATTTATGGTTGTTAACTGAATAATTTCAGGATTATACTGATGTCAATTTCTGTAAAATCACTGATGACTTTGTGCGCTTCGGTGAGTTCCGCCCTATGGTGGGTGGTTGCTACGCCAATGACTTTCATTTTTGCGTGCAGGGCGGCATCAATTCCTTTCAATGTATCTTCAAATACCACACAATCACCCGGGTCAGTCTTGAGCATAGCAGCCGCTTTCAGAAAAACCTCCGGATCGGGTTTGCCCCGCCTGACCATAGAAGCGTCTGCTATGGCCGTAAAGAATTCCTGTATTCCGGTTTCAGCAAGAATAAAGTCAACATTGGCCCTTTCTGCTGAGGTGGCGATGGCCATCGGGATTCCGGCTGTTTTGAGGTCAGCCAGCAATTCCTTTAATCCCGGTAAAAGAACTACGTTATCGTGATAAAGATATCTGTAGATAAGTTCCTTTTCAGCTGAATATCCGGCAATTTTTCCGGCAGGCAGTTCTTTTTTAAAGATAAAGGCTAAGTGATCTGCATTTGATCCGCCAAATACATATTCAAGGAAATCGTCAGCAGAAATGCTTTTTCCATGGCGTGAGCAGAATTTCTCCCAGGCCATAAGATGATACCGGAAATTATCAACCAGTACCCCGTCCATATCAAAGATTACTGCTATATTCCCTGTCATTACATTTTTACTTCGCGGTTGATATAGGTACTGTAATCTTTAACCTTTTGAGTGTATTCCTCATTGAAAAGGTGCGATGAAATGATGAAATCCGCAGTTGACCGGTTACATGCGGTTGGGATATTGTACAACACAGTGATCCGCAATAATGCTTTCACATCTACATCGTGTGGCTGAGGCTGCATAGGGTCCCAGAAGAAGATCATCAGGTCAATCTCACCATCTACGATCATTGCGCCAAGTTGCTGATCTCCTCCCAGGGGGCCGGATTTAAGCTTGGTTACTTCAAAACTGCTGAATTTTTCACTGTTGAGGGCCGACTTTAGCTGTTGCTCAATAAGTTTTCCGGTAGTCCCGGTACAGATAATTTTATGTTCAAGAAGCGTAACAGCGTTGTATTCTACCCATTCTATAAGGTCCTGTTTGCGGTTATCGTGCGCCACCAGGGCAATTCTCTTTTTCTTTTCCATCTTTAAAGGAATGAGCGGCGAAATTAAGAAAAAGAGCAATGATGTCTGCTTTTTTTATATGGTTTGTGTTGTGTGAATCAGGGACTTTAATGCATATTTATTTTTGTATCTTTGCAGCGTTTTTCAGAAGTGAGACACTGAAGACCTAAGTTATTCATTTTAAAGAAGAAACTACATGAACAGAGTAATGGTACTTACCGGTGGCGGCGACTGTCCGGGACTAAATGCGGTAATCCGCGCCATCGTAAAGCGAGCCGCCCGCGAAAAAGACTGGGAAGTTGTGGGCAGTATTGAAGCCTTCAATGGTATTCTGCGTGAACCTACTGAAATTGTTGTGCTTGACGAAAAAGCCGTTTCCGGAATTCACTACCAGGGTGGCACCATCATACAAACTACCAACAAGGGAGGTCCTTTTGCCTGGCCCGTTAAGCAGAAAGACGGTTCATTCATTGCCGTCGACCGCTCCGACGAGATGATCAGAAAGATTCAGTACCTAGGAATTGACGCGGTGATCAATATCGGCGGAGACGGATCTCAGCGGATTTCGCAGGCGTTATTTGAAAAAGGTCTGAATATCATCGGAGTGCCCAAGACCATCGACAATGACCTGTCTGCCACTGATGCAACCTTCGGTTTTCAGACTGCGATTCAGATTGCAACTGAAGCGGTTGATAAACTGGTTACCACTGCTGCCAGCCATAACCGCGTGCAGATTCTGGAAGTGATGGGCCGCAACGCCGGCTGGATCGCGTTGAACGCTGCAGTGGCCGGTGGCGCTGAGATATGCCTGCTGCCTGAGTTTCCCTACGATATCGAAAAAGTAATGGAACGGATTGAGAAACGCTTCGATAAAGGCCGCGGTTTTGTAAATATTGTGATTGCAGAAGGTGCGCGCAACATCAAAGGGGATCTTGTAGCCGAAAAAAGCCAGGAAGTTGGCTATGCCAATGTAAAACTGGGTGGAGTTGGGTTCCGGTTTGAAGAGGAATTGAAAGCCGCCGGTTGTGAGCACAGCATTCGCACAACCGTGCTTGGTCACCTGCAAAGGGGCGGCGTTCCCATTGCCTATGACCGGGTGCTGGCTACCCAATATGGGGTTAAAGCTTTTGAGCTTGTGCTAGCCGGTGAATTCGGCCGTATGGTTTCGTACCGTCATCCCTATATCACTTCCGTTACACTGAAAGAAGCGATTCAGAAGCCTAATCTTGTGGATTCTGATACCGCGCTGATGAAAACCGCCCGTGGCATCGGAATCTGTTTCGGCGATTGATGCCGGGAGAGAAGAGCCCATTAAAACAAATGCCTGAATGACCGTTCGCGGCAGTTCAGGCATTTGCATTTTTTGGTGTTCCGTTGCGCCCCGGGTTAATTTACCAACAGTTTGGCAATGCCACCGGTGGCGCTTTTTACAAGATAAATGCCCGGTTTAAGACTGCTGATATTTATACTGCGGCTTGTAACGGATGGAATTACTTCTCTGCCACACAGATCGTAAACGGAAATGTCCAGTGCTTCTGTCAGGTATAGGCTACCTGTGTTGTTAGGATTCGGAAAAATAATTAGTCCGGGTATATGAATTTCATGGATGCCTACCATGCTGTTGGTGCTTCCGGGTGTCGGATGGTTAAAAAGCTTCCATTCCGCTGCACCATCGGTCACCCTGCCCATGGATATGTTGGTTGACTGATTGGTGTATGTAATGCCATCGATGAGCGCAAATCCGGACGCTTCATTGTCGAAAATTCCGATCTCTTCATTGTCTTTATCAAGTTTATAGGGGGTGTGCATGCTTCCTTGAGCTGGCTGACCATCGGCCCATATAAGGAGGTAGCCGCCGGCCGCGATGGTGGTATCGGGGAATGCCCATTTTACCGGGTTGTCCAGGTTGTCACTCAGGTACTTGTCACCCAGCCACACCGGCTGACCGCCGGCGTTATAGATCTCAATCCAGTCGTCGTACTCACCGTATTCATCTGCGATGGTCGAGCTGTTGCTGGCCATAAACTCATTGATATAGAGCATTAGCGGGTTGAGTGCCGGAATGGTGTACTCAACGGCATCGCAGGGCCGGGAAACGGTAACCTGATTGTTGTCAGTCGCTCTTATTCTGAACTCCAGCAATGTGCTGGCATCCATCCCGCTGAGTGTAGCGATGAACGTTCCGCCGCCGGATGTGGTTTTATTGATCAGTCCGTTTTCAGTCATGGTCTTTTGCTGCCAGTCGCCACCATTTATCCTGTACTCGAGCGTCACAGAATTCAGGTTTTCGTCTTCCGCAAAGGCAAGGATCCTGCATTCCTGAAAGGGGAGGGGCGCATTGTGCCGGATATATCTGATCATGGGCGGGGCGTTCAAATTCAACGCCTGGTCCAGTGCTGAGGTGTTTCTTGTCTGCAGGTATGGCAGCAGCCCGATAGGCACATGCGCACCGGTTCCTGCTTCAAATGATTGGTTGAACGATGCAATCGTGTATCCATAGTCCAGCGGATAATAGGGGTCGGTTGCCACAAAGGGCTGCAGCCGGTCGCGGATTACAAACAGGTTGTCGAGGAAGTCCTGCCGTGAAGTGACCTGCTGAATGGCCTGCTTCAGGTAATAAGTGAATTGTGCTTTGTAATCCGGTACCTGCATCAGGCGCGTAAAAAGAGGACGAGGTTCGGAAGGATGCGCCCAATTGTATATATTTCTTGTAGCCCATTCAATCCCGAACCAATCGATGCCGAAAGTATTGTCCACATCGTAAGGGATGTATTCAAACAGCCCGGTGGCCGTGTTGTGATAAAGGTAAAAATTGTTTTTATTGTAGATATACCCGTCCCAGTTACCGGTAATTATATCTACAGCCGCTACTTTGAGGTAATCCTGCACATTAAAGACTTTTTCGAGGGCACACGGAAGTTGTTGGAGAGATGTGTTGTTGAGTACATCAATAAAGTGCGCCAGGTCGCTGTAATCATCCGCCTCTTCATTGATTTTAAGTTCATAGGCCCTTCGACCTCCTGATTCAAACTTGTAAAGGTCGGGGTTAGCCCCGCGGTAGGTCAGGTCCGCCGGATAAAGGCATTTGTATAGGTTACCGTCATTATTGCCAAACCATGTTTTTGCAAATTCTTCATCGATG
>Ga0334884_1003013_pt1 | contig 20003 bp, 16 predicted proteins | sample GraSluR1_MG_7_FD_207215 | JGI IMG/M metagenome (GOLD analysis project Ga0334884, IMG submission 207215) | Sludge microbial communities from methane-producing bioreactor in Wageningen University, Netherlands - Granular Sludge_12_05 R1 | ecosystem: Engineered > Bioreactor > Anaerobic >...
ACTTGCGATTATTGATGCTAAATTCCGTATTAATAATAAACTACCATACCTTGTGTGTCCAATAATATCATATTCACTTTCTCACGCTTCGATTATCAAAAGCAGTATTGGGCTGTTTTTTAATAATGTGATGAATATTTATAGAAAGTTTGCGTCATGATTATAGCTTCAGGGTAGGGCATGATTAGCTTGGAGGCGATGTTGATATATGATTAGAGGAAAATTATTTAAATCTCGTTAATTAAAATATCTTTTTGATCAGGTATCTGGAAACATCAGTTACCACTGGCTGGTCTTAATTCTGTAAAATAAAAATGAGGTAATCAGGAGGTTTTATGAATAAACTGCGAGTATTATTAATGGCAAGTGCAATTATTTTTCCGCGAATTTTGGTGGCGCATGATTTTGATATCGACGCTTTAACCGGTGAGTATTGGTATGGCTTGTATTTACAAGGAGAAAAAGCTGGTTATGCTTTAAATAAGGTGGAACAAAATGAAGACGGCACTGTCTCTGTAATTGAGGATTCTAAATTTCGAGTGACCATGATGGATGTGAAGCAGGAGATGCACATCTATACCAAGCGGACGTACACAGAAGAAGGGCAATTACTTAAAATTGATTCAATGGTGGTAGACCCTTCTGGTAAATCTACATTTGATGCTGTTGTCGATGGAAATAGTCTGATACTCCGAAAAGAAATGGCAGGCCAGGTCGTAGAGAATCAATTGCCGACACCCCAGGAATCTTTACGCGATGCCATGCGTCATACCAACTGGGTAAAAAACACACCTCAGGTAGGAGACATGCTTAATTTCACTATATTTGAACCCATGTATGAAGCAGAAGTTACCGGGATGAGCCATATTATTGATCAGGAAACTCGCTTCCTGGACGGGGTTGAAACAACAGTTTACAAGATTAAAACGTCCCTGGATGTCATGAACATTGATTCTATCGCCTATGTGACTGCGGATGGTGTGACCCTTGAAGACGAGGTTGCCGGAATGATAACCATGCGCCTTGAACCGGAGGAAATTGCAAAAGACGTGGATTACAGCAATGACGTAATCGTTTCGAATGCAGTACCTGTAAGTGTGCCGCTACAAAGCCCACGTACCCGGGAAACTTTGCGGCTGATGCTTAGTGGCCCCTTAACAGAAGACCATATCTTTAATGATATTCGCCAAACTATCACAGAAATAGAAAATGGTTTTTTGTTTGAGGCACGCATGCCTGACATTACCATTTTTGAACCAGTGCATGTCCCAATAGAAAATGAAGCTGAGAGTCGTTGGATACGTCCTACGACGTTTATCCAAAGTGATAACCAACGTTTGATCGATAAAGCAGCTGAGATTGTTGGTGATGAAACCAATGCTTTGGAGATTTCTCGCCTCCTGTGTGAATGGGTCAGTGGAAATATGAAAAGCACATTTTCTGCCCGCCTGAGCAATGCATTGGAAGTGTTGGACAGCTTGGAGGGTGACTGCACAGAGCATAGTGTTCTTTTTATCGGGCTGGCACGTGCGGCGGGCATACCAGCTCGGGAAATAGCTGGATTGGTCTATGTGCAAGGATCAAATCCCGGTTTTTATTTTCATCAGTGGGCTAAAATCTGGGCGGGAGAGTGGATTGATGTTGATCCGACATTTAATCAGCCTGTAGCCGATGTGACGCATATTAAACTCGCCGAAGGTGATTTGTTCCGTCAAGCCCGGTTGTTGCCTGTAATTGGAAAGCTGGGTATTGAAGTATTGGAGGATATTCCGGTTGTAGATGACGTGGTAGCATCAACCCCCACTGAAGTTTCTGAATAATTGTTAATAGGGTTCAATTTAAATATATCAGCATGTGCATCCCTTCATGATTTGCCATGATTCAAACTAATGAAAACTTGGAATCGGTACCAAAGCGCAAAAGAAAATACTTGCGACGTGGTATTTGGTTTCTGGGAATCTTCACTGTATTGCTTTTTGCGGCAGGAGGCTGGCTTTTTGGAACGAGTACCGGTCAGACGCGCCTGGTCCTTTGGGTTGTTGACTATCTCCTGCCTGTCGAACTGGAGTTATCACGCTTTCAACTCACCACACGAAAAGCTGTTTTCGATGAATTAAAGTTGTACCCAAGCAAGGGAAAAGAAAGCCTGCCCATGCTGGAAGCAGGGCAGTTGGATATGTCATTTACACCACGTCCTGGCAGTGCTCGGTATGTGAATGACATTTCTCTGGGTACACTTACAGTGCGGTATATAGAAGAAGCCGATGGTAGCACCAATTGGGATGATCTGCAGAACGCTTTTCGTAGCGATCCTTCCTTGCCAGACAGCACATCTCCTTCGATGGGAATCTTGCCGTGGCTTCCGGAAAATGTCCAATTGGCTTCATTAACTTTTGATGGTGAAGCACCGGATTGGCGCTTGGCTTTGTCACCACTGACTGTTGCAGCTGCTATTCAGTCAACTGAAGCATTTGATATCAAGGTGTTCGGAGATGAATTGCATGCTGAATGGGCATTGCCGGTGTTGGGTTTAGAGCAGTCCGAAGTATCTGGTGGTCTCGATATGCACCTGGTTCGCGCAAATGATTCCTGGTTTCTTGATGTACAATCCGACCTGCCCACTCTGGCAGAGGGCAATGTGTGGATACAAATTGAAAACTCTCCTTCAGATGACGACTCCCGTATCTTTTCTCTGGAAATGCCATCGATGTCATTGGCTGCGCCTGTGTTGCTTCCTGTAATATCACCCCGGTTGCCGTTTCCAGTGCAATATGCTTCGTTATCCATGAATGATACGATACTTAGTGGCAAGTGGGTGCAGGGCAATGTTGACATCGGTGCTGCACAATTCCATCTGAGTGTAGAAAATTTGCTCTTTGGGCCCATGGAAAATCCCTGGTATCATGGTGATCTGAATGTGAATGTCGAAGGTGGTGCCGTTTGGTCGGATGAAAATCTGTTCTCAGAAAGTCACCTGGACTGGGAAGTTATTTTAAACCATCATGCCCCGGTTACACTTGCAACAGAAGGTAGCCTGACAGAGGCAATTGTACGGCTTCAGGTTTCGGATTGGGACAAAGGTGTGCTGCAAGAAGTACTGCCAGCGCAATACGCAGATTATTTACGTTATTTTCCCGGATTCAATGGCTTTGAAACACTTGAAATGAATGGTGAATGGCACGCGCCTGGCCTTCTGTTACAAGGCGTAATGCTACCACGTCTTGTTGGTTCCTCTGTCAATTGGTCTAATAATACGGTGCATTTGAATGGGCAGCTGAATGCAGACCTGGAGGGTGACGCGGACTGGTTTGAAGGAACTATCGGTATTCAATCCAATCATGGGGTCATGGACGCAATGGCAACCCTGCGGCGTGACTTGCACTTGCTGACGGATATTACGCTGAATGATTTTAATCCAGCTCCTTGGGTAACAGACTGGCTGGGACAGCCCTGGCCGGATAATCTAAGCGTTGCTATTTCCGGTACGGCAGGTTACCAGTATGCTCCGGGCGCAGGCGCGTTACAGCAACTTGATATAAATGTTCGTTTTATGAAGTTCGATGTTGGCGATATAACACTTGCCAGTCAGCTACCTGTCCAGATTGAAGGACGTGCTGCCTTCAATGGCGATACGCCTCTGCATGGTGACCGATTGCAAATGCGTCAATCAGAGGTGTTCGAAGCTTCCTGGGAGCGTTGGCGAACACAGTATGATCCGTTCAGTTTTTCAGGGCAATTAAATGCTACTGCCAATCTCCCCGCCGTAGCATCCTTAATGGATATAAATGGTATATGGGGAGATATACAGCTCAGTGGGCCGGTATCTGTTGGAAGTCAAGGGTTTACCTCAACCAGCCTGGAACTTCGGTCAGAAGATTTAATGTGGGGTGACTGGGGTGTTCCCTATGGGCAGGAACTTGTTCTGCATGGCGCCTTGGAAATGGACTGGAGTGACACGCCTCAGTTGCGTATGATGAACCCTGATGTCAGGGTTGGGCAATCCGAGGCCAAAGCCGATGGTATATCGCTGTTTTTTGCTCATGGTGATGCACCGATTCAGGTACGGCTCGATAATTTAGTTCTTAATACAGATTTGTCTCCGCTGGTTACGCAAGGTTGGTTACGTTCTGGCAGCGGTGAATTGCACATTTCAGCACCAGAGTTGATGTATGCGGAGGATTCGTTGCGTGGACGTTTCGCCATAGCAATAGACGCAGAACGTATGGTGCTGCCAGAGAGTATTGCCGCACTGGATGATGTTCAATTTAATGGTGCGTTGGCATATGATGGTGCCATGACGGGTTCCGGAAAGTTGCATCTGGATCATTTAAGCGTCGGTGGTATACTGGTTGGCACTACAGACAGTGAAGTTCGGTTTGAAGGTGTGCATGTCATCATCGAAGACATCGTGGCCAACTTATTGGGTGGGATGCTTGAAGGGGTAGCGGTTATAGGTTTGCTGGATTCAACCCGTCCCGTAGAGATACAAGGGGAGGTGCAGAATCTGGATTTGGAGCGTTTTACCGAGGAGTTCAAGCCACCGGATGTATTTTTGACTGGCCTGGTTAATGGTACTTTTTCTGTTGCATTTAACGAGTCGGGTATTGATGACTTAAAGGCGAATCTGGAGGCTACGGAGCATTTTTCATTAAATCGGGACATGGTGGAGTATTTGTTGTTGTCGGAATATGTTGGTGACATTAGTGGAGGCAGGAACCTTGAACGTGTTGTGCGCAGAACCGTAGGTGATGCACCGCAACGGGTGTTTGATCGTGCGGTGTTGGACTTGGGCTTTGAGGCTGGTCGCATTACCGGTATAGCACGTCTGGAAAGCAGAACCTTAAATCTGACTTTTGATATTGTGGCTGATCCAGAAGCACTATTGGAAGCATTGAAGATACGCCAACAGGATGCCATGCACTATTGATTGCACTTGTCTGGCGGTCAATTATGTTGTAAACAAGTATCCGGCGACACTAAATGCCGCCGGATACAGTCAACAAATTGGGGGAAGGAGATTAATGGAAACTATAATTGCGCCAACACGGATAGGCAGCACCCCGTGTTTACGAAACAGCCAATTTGTGATTCGAGAACATATCTGCATGTATCGATAAGTAAAACTTAATAATTTACACTTAATAATTTACACACACCTAGCGTCGTGCACCACCATGCGCTCGCCAGCCGCCTTTGTGGGTCGTGTGAGCTTCCAGATGATTTGGTGGCACAGCAGCATCCTCTGAAGGGGGATTTGGCGTTTGTGTGTTTCCCAAAATAAATCCTGGTAACAAATTAATGCGAATGAGTCTGTTCCAAAAGGCTTTTATGTAATACATTATTGACGCCTCCACGTTTAGATAGAATAACGTCCGGTACTATGTTTATGATACCAGAAAAACCAGAATTATGCAAACTCTTGGACATGCGCAAGTCTTCTCATTAACTATGTTGGAATGAAAAATGAATAAAAAATATGCATTGAATCCAGGGAACCACATCAAGGTACGTCGAAAAATGTACAGCCACCATGGCATTTTCATCGGAGAAGATGAAGTCGTGCATTATAGTGGCGAAGTGAAAAATAGAGATTGTGCCCAGGTATGCAAAGTTTCACTCGAGGCGTTTTTGCAGGGCGGAATACCAAGTGTCGTGGAGCATCGCAACACGCTATTTTCCCCCGACGAAATTGTCACTAGAGCATTGTCGCGTGTTGGTGAAGCAAAATATGATTTGGTATTCGAAAATTGCGAACATTTTGCAACCTGGTGTACCGTAGGAAAAAAGCAGAGCAAGCAGGTCTTGCGTGCAGTCACCGGTATTTTTGCCAGTGCTGGTGTAGTTTTGCTCATTGCAGGGAAGACTGCGTTAAAAATTGCTTCACGTAGTCGTGCATAAGAATGTATGAAATTCCTGCTGATACGAACCTGGCTGTGAATCGTTTTTCATATAATTTTGATCCAGCATTCACTATTTGCAGATTCTCGGCAGGCATGCATTAATTTTTGTACATATATCCCTTGTTCCAAACCGGGGTTGCCTGGTTTTCCTTCAGAGACGCATTGTAAAAATGACGCCAAACAAGCTACGTGGCTGCGTAACCAGCCGATAGATGCCTTGGGTGTCGGGAATCCGTTTGCAGGTTCAGAATAGCGTTGTCCTGTATCAATGGCAGTCCAGCCACGAAAGCCACCGACAGGGCCGGATTTAGAGTTCATATCATAGGCTTCCAATTGGTGTGGGTTCATGGAGTTGAAACGCAATGCGCCTTGTGAACCGTGTATCTCGAAACGCAACTCGTCTTCTGCGCCAGTAGCAATTTTGGTAGCTTCAATATGCCCCAGTGCGCCATTACACATACGCGCCAGCATCATAACGGAGTCTTCAGCATCCACGGGAAGCAACTGGGAGAGGTTATCAAGGGACGGACGTTCTTTATATGCCGTGTGGGTACTTGCGACGATCGCATCATAATCACCGACCAGGAAATGCATCAGGTCGAGTATGTGTGAAGCCAGATCGGCAATTACTCCTCCACCGGCTTCAGCAGTAAGTTTCCATTTTAATGGTGCCGTTGGGTCCGCATTGCCACCATGCAGATAACAACATCGGAATTCCAGTATTTTGCCAAGAAATCCTTCCTGCACCAGTTGATGGGCGCGTATCGTGGCTGGGAAATAGCGGTTCTGGAACGTCATCTGGGCGGTACCTTGATACTGATGCAAGGTGGCCTGGATTTCATATGCTTCAGACATGGTCGCCACCAGCGGTTTGTCACAATAAATGTGCTTGCTATGTTTCATCGCGGATAGTAACGCGTTTTTGTGTAAATGGTTGGGAGAGCATATGTGGACAATATCGATATCGGGATTTTCGGTTATCTGCCTGTAATCTGTCACGGCATGTTCTGCACCGATTAGCGCACGGCCAGCCTCCGCGGTATCAACATTACTGGTGCAGATGTGCGTAATTTTTGCTTTTAATGGCTGTGGTGAATAATAAAAGGGCATATTGACGTACCCATACGCATGTACTTTTCCGATAAATCCAAACCCGATGATACCCACGCGATATGTCGGCATAGTATAACTCCCTAATTTATTTTAAAATTTTATAAAGTCTAAAAAACTATTTTAGACTCGGTCTGGATTCTCAGGCAATGTTTTAGTACTTTATGTTGGGCAACGTTCCATGTAAACCAATTTCATGAATTTTAAATTAAAATCTGGTTAATAGTATTTTCATTGATAACATCTTGATGGTTTTTATGATTGGCGATAAAGTACTATTTTGGGGTGATATGTTAAAGGAAATTGCTTTGGCTTTAGGTTAGTGTTAAGAGCTGTTATAGATATTTATAAAATCCAGGTAATACCGATTGCGGTTTTTTAGATCACCTGCAGCAGGCAATGCGGTGCTTGCGAGTAGTGAATTCTAGTCAGGCGTTTCGATATGCATTTTGCCACGCAGACTTTGAATTACATGATGGGTAACAAGATCAGTAAAAAAAGTAGGGTTCAGAAAATGAAAAAAACTCCAGGTTATTGCGCGTTGTTTATGCTACTTGGCTTTTTACTGCTGGGAATGCTTGCAGAAAGCGCTGATGCCGCGCCATTGGGCAGGCCCGGGACGGTGGCGCATTATGAGCTGGATGGAAAGCCGGTGGATCGTCCGGACTTCGAGATGGATAATGCCTTGTCGGTGGTAAAGGCTTCGATTCAACTGGGGCCGGTGGTGCGTGTACGTGGAGGCAACGATTTACAGTGGTATGGGCTGCATTTTACTCGCCTCAACGATGACAGCTACCAGATGTGGATTCTGCTTGATGGCTGGCCGACTGAGGATTCCGATCCCCATGTGGCGCAGTATCTCTGGTATGAATCACCGTGGCCCGATGCGCTGAACTTTGTACATGAAGTCACGGGGGATGCCATATTGCCGAGGATTTGTCTTTGGACATATGGTTGGCCGCAGGTACCGGAACTGGGCGCGGGTAGTGAGCGTGCGCCGGTAGAAGGTATGCCGGAGCAAATTCTGTTACACGGGTTTGTTTTCAATCAGGTGGGTACAGAAAGACAAGACAACTTAACGCCTCCCGGTACCTATACGGACATCACGCTGAATCCGGATTTGATCAATGGTTGGGTTGCATTTGATAAAGATGCAGATGGCCGTCCCTTTTACCGAATGGAGTCTGGGCAATATGACTATAATGCCAAGACCATTGATGAAATCATGGCCTATCCGGCTGCAGGTTCTAACTTTCTCGTGACACATCCAGGGGGACGCTCCCGCGTGAATTACCCGGTGATTCAACAGGAGATTATCCGTAGCAACGTATACCACAACAACCTGGTGTTCTCTCCTGTTGACTGGCCAGCGGACTTGTATCGTTCAAACTATTGGGGCTACGGCAACCACATAGATGAACCTGGGGTACACAACTGGGGCTTGCCATTTCGTGAAGGTGCGGATGAGCCTCTGCCAGAAGTGCAGGTGGTAAATAACTTACAACGGATTGTCCGTAAAGGGGTGGAAAGCCGTGGTGATGATTCCATTAACGGCACAATAACTCGCAACTTCAGTCTTGGTGATATGTATATCAGGGAAACACCTGAAACCATCATGACCTGGGAATATGAATGGCCGACTGTCTGGTACCAACTGGCCGTAGAGGATGGTGTCGGAGGAATCGTCGATGAAGATGTGACCAACAGCGATTTGGTAGAAACCTACAATATGGGACTGGGTACACATATACCAGCTACAGTCGAAAATGCTACTGCCATTCGGGTGGCAGTGTTGCGTGGTGCTGCCCGGAATTTTGACAAGAAATGGGGCGTAGCCTTTTATCACCCCAATGAAGTCAAGCTCAAGAGTACTTCCATTCAGCAGCTATATGAGAAAGGTGCTTCGCGTTTCTGGTATTGGACAGGCTGGATCGGCATTACGGACAATTCCGGACTGCCCTATCCCTACCAGGTATATTACACCTCGTTGGTGCGCAACGCGTTCGAACGCAATCCCAACAGAGACATGGACGCTTTATTGCGGGCTGCCAAAGTTGCCGTGGTAATTCCCTATGGCTACACCTTCTCACCTTACCACATGCATCGGATCGACTGGTTACATCTGGAACGCGAAAATCAATATGGGGTGACCTACCGCGAAGTGCTGAGTAATGCTGCGATGGAAGTGGAACGCCTGTTGCGTCTGGGAATTGACTTTGATATCGCCGTGGATGATCCACTCTTTCACAAGACCGGGTACGACGAGCTTATTTACGCGCAAGCAGATGGCAAGATACGAATCGAACAAAATGGGGAGACAGTCGAACTGCGGGATGAACCCCGTCTTTTCTCACGTCCGGACCTGGGGCCGGGACCGAAACTGACGCTTGAAGTGGTCGAATCAGATGACGATAAACCGGGCCGTATTCGCTTCCGCGCCATTCCTGAAATCGGTACCGGTGAATGGGCAGCAGAACGCCCCGAGCCATTAATCTCCTGGGAAGTCTACGGTCCGGACAACCGGGTAACGCCGTCTATTTTTCCGGAATATGGCTACGAGCGAACCTTGCAAGTTGACGATGCCATCGACTATACCATGCAGCATCCCATACCAGAGCACCTGCGGGAGCAAGGTGAGCGAGAGGAGCCGATAGAAGGTTCCTACACTATCCGCGCTGCAACCGCGGATGTATTTGGGAGACCCGCAGTGGCGTATACAACCATCTATGTGGATACCGCGAGTCCATGATTTCTTGATTTAAGTTATTGGCTGACACTGTAATTAACCGGGAATTTGGCGCAATAGCCCCAACTCATACAACCAGCAGAAAATGCTTCCATAGACGACAGGCATGCTTCTCAAGTGATTCTCTACAGCTTGCGACACGCCTTATTCGATACATTCTTTGGCTTTGCAGGACGTAATAGGTACTGTTCCTGGATACATTTCAACGTAGTTTTCTATTGATAAGAGGCTGCGCATCAATTTACGTCCAGTTGCCCAGACACTGTACTTTTGGGTAGCAAGATGAATTATTTTATTACGCTTCTCCAATGTAAGTTAATAATAAGGCATCGGGCTTCCTTTCTGTAGTTGTTTTACTTGAAAAAAGTAGTTTACCGAACTGGAGCTCCGATGTCATGCTTAATACTTTGTCAAAAATATAATTCCTGTTATATAACCTATATAGTTGCAGTTTAGTGAATCACGTCGGCTAACTAAAATGTGAATAATCATTCATAAAAACGATATTACACATGAAATATTTGAGCAAACTCATCATTTATTGGGATTTTTCTAATTCAACTGTACCGACATCATAGGTATAAACCCCATTATCATCTTTCGTTATTACTACCGTACTATATGGAATTTTTTTGCTGTGATAGCCTTCTTTTGTAAATTCGATAGAAAATTTTTCGTTTCTATTCTTCCTTACATTTTTTGTTAGAGAATCATGTAATGGAATTTTTAGACAGTATTTGTAGTCAAGCTCTACATTAAATATTCCATTTGTATCACTTTTGCCTAAAACTATACTGTAGTAATCGTCCCAAAATATAATTTCTACAAAAGACAATGTATCTTTGTTGTCGCTATCAATTACTTTTCCTGATATGTTGAAGTAGAGTTTAGAAAGCACATATTTATGCAAACAGCCTGAATTAGTTACAGATAACAAAATTATAATAGTTATTAAAAGAAAACGATAGTTTAATTTTTGGAAATATAATAAATTATTCTTGATCATATGGCTTTGCCTGATGTCAACAGTGTTTTTATTGCCTTGTTACTCATTAAAATTGCTATCTTTGCATGAATTAGTAATCGTATATAATTCTATTGCTTTTCATAGTTTACCATGTATCAATTGTCTGATGAGTAAATGAGAAGGTCATCATGAGGTAAACACCGATCGGTTTGGCATAGATCAATTTTGGGAAATACATCATTATTCCACCCGATCAAATGGTATCCTGATTTCTGTCTTGTTTCCCTGCTGGTCAGAGAGTGGAATATACAATTCAAAACGTGTAGGACGCCTCCTGCAACGAAATATGAGATGAACCATGACTGGTTCAGCTACATTGACAATGTGGTATCCTTCGAGACTTTTTCTGCCGAAGGGGTTTATATCCTTCTTTTGGCTAACGGGATAATAGTTATCCAGTTTTTCAAATTGATTTATGAGAAACATATTGTACAAATAAGTCTTTTCATCGAAAATATTTACTGCATAATAATCATACTTGTCAGAAAAATTTCCGTTTTCATTATAATACATCGATAAAATTGCCTGCACAAATTCTGTCTGACCTTTTGGATATGTAATATAAATTTTTTCTGTACAAATGTCTCCTACAAGTTCATCGATTTTAATGTTTATCAGAAGGTATCCTTCCTGGTGAAATCCAGTTGCAAAAAAAGTAGAGGAAGCATCTTCAAATTTTCTTGTATATGGTTTTTGAATTAGTACATCACCAACATTATTCAGTTTGACTACAGTGTGGGGAATCACATTGAAGCCAAGATCTAAGACGGCGTGATTTGTAGTTACTGGTTTTGCACTATACCCAGAATCCAAGACAAAGCCAAGCATTTTTGGGGTATCACATGAAATAAATAATAAAGAAATTATGGATATTACAATGATTTTTTTCATTGAAAGTTCCTTGCTTATGCTACTATACATTTATTATCAGACGAATCTGCTCCATCTTCTTCACTATTTAAGAAGCTATACTCATTTGCATGATTTGTAAGGTTCATTTTGCTGAGAAATTTTCTCCCATTTTGTCAAGAATTACTTTTTCTAAACTTGCAGTCTCATCATAAATATTATAAAAATGTTTATATTTTAATCACAATATATATAGGTACAAAAAATATATTTTATTGAAAATAAATTAGTAAATCTGTAATGTTATTAATTGAAAGCTTCATAACCTAAAAGGATTAATAGGATATCAATTTTTGAAAAAACAAATAATAATCCACAAATAATAGACATAAATACAAAAATTTTATAAATTTCTTTTTGATACCAATAATGTAACATATAATGAAATGATATAAATAAAATTGATACGTGAAATATAAGATATAAAAATTCATATTTCACAATATAAAATTTATCTGTTATTAAAAAATATATAATGTATAATATCGATATAAAACAAATTAATTGCGATAATGTAGATTGTATAAATAATTTTAATTTATCCATTTATCTTCAATTCATTTTAAGGTCATAGAAACATAATACAAATTAAAAAATTTATTACATCCTACAACTTCAACTGTGTAAGTTCATCATTTTCTATATCATAAAGCCACAAGTCATGTAATCGGATACTCATTATCCCAAGTGGCCCTTTATTACCAGCTCTGGTTGTTCGGAAGAATATTTTAATTCCATCAGAGGAAATAGTTAATCTACTGATATAATCTTTGGAAAAATTACCGATTTGTTCAAATTCCATACTGACATAGTCCATGCTGTAAATATTTTTAACCTTGGATGAATATTCTCTTTCTCCATCTTCACGTATCGCCATACATAAGAATAACTTGTCTTTACTTGGATGAAATACGGGGTAGGTAACTTTATTAAAATCAGCAAAACGTGTCTCATATTCTAATACTCCCTCCTTTGGTAATAGCTTGTAATCATCACCACTTATTAAGTTTACAAGATATATGCTACCAAGTGAATACTGCAATGCATAATTTCCATCATAAGAAATCCGCTCTTGGTAACTACCTGGTATCCTGCATGGAGATATTTGTATTGTTTCATTGTGAATCAAGTTTATTTTGTGGTAATAAAAATGATCCCAACGGTATGAACCGACTGGTGACGCAAAGTAGTATCTGGTCCCCCGCATGAAATAGAGTAATTCGCTTTTTGGATCTACATCAACCACTATATCGTAATTTTTACCTGTTGTTAATTGTACCAGTGTTTTTTCAAAGATGCTGTATTTGAAGATGTTTGCACCTTTCCGTATATCATTTTTGTAAACATAATTAGTGAAATACACATTGGAATCATGTATTAGAGGATTCCACCCTTCCAATTTGATTGGAGAGATATCCATATTTTCAAAGTATGCCAGGTCCATGATTCTTAATTTAGGTTTTCGCCCTTTTCTATTATCCAAGCTAGAATATGCCATAAATTGATCATCAGGAGATATATACACATCAAAATTAAAGTTATCACCAAAAGTAATTTGCGTATACTCAAGCGCATCTAAATCCGCATAATACAAATGTTGATTTTTAGCACTCAATATAGCGATGATGGCTTTCGTGGAGTCATGATTATAAAACGTGTATTCCGTAGCACCATAGTTCATTTTCGCAGAAACAAATTCGATTCTGTTCGATGTCATGTGCATACAGGATGAATGAATACATCCCATCAGTAAACAAATGATAAATATAAACGACTTTTTGAATATTTTTTGTTCAGGATTCACAATTACTTAGACCCTCTTCTTCTATACCATATAGAGATTTTCGGATACTCATGATGGGGTTGTAACTGCAACACTTGGCGCAGTTATGGTTCAGTTCACGGTTTTGAAGTTTCTTGATACAGCCAAACCATTCATGGTCACTAATAGAATCATAGTATCTGTGAAATGTGATGTTGCCTGTAAGATTCAATAATGGCTTTTTTGAGAAGGTAATTGAATAAATAAATCGAAGATGAGAATCACTGGTTGGTTTGGCAGAAAAGAGAAATGTAATGGGTACAAAAATATTCGCGAGGTGTGCGGATAAATGGCCTGCATACCTCATGAACATGATTTCAACCCCCTTGTGTATGGATGAGATTTACCACCACTTCTCGGGACGTAATACTATTTTACTTACATTAACGTAGCACACTTTTCATACCATGTCAAACCATATTACTTGAATTCTAAGTTCAAGATACTCTCACTGCCTCACCCACCTCGCTGTCTCAATTGAACAAAACATACATAACCTACCAACGTTCAACTGGAAAAAATTCTACATACAGATTGTGAAATCGTAAGAAAAAATTGACATCAATTATCTAAACCGTTTACGATAACCGTTAAAGAAATGAAATTTTTACCCGATAATAATGCAGTACAGGAGAACCATGAAAAATGTCTCAAGATGAAATGAAAAAATTACAGCGGGAATTCTTTCTGGCTTTCTGGAAACTACATATCTTGCATCATGCTACGGAAGGCCCCGTTGTCGGGCAATGGATGATGAATGAATTACGCCGACATGGTTATGATGTCAGCCCGGGAACACTATATCCCATTTTACATCGTATGGAGGAGTATGGATGGCTACGCTCTGAATCTGACCCAAATGCTGGAAGCAAAGCGCGTCGTTCTTATTTCATTACCGCAAAAGGTAGTGAGGTGTTGGCTAAGATGACAGTGCAAATCGAAGAATTGCATCATGAGGTCGTCAAATAACCCGATACACCAAAATCATTCGATTAAGTTCTAACTGAGAAATTGATATGCCATGATTCAAAATGGCCTTAGAGACAACCAGATGTCCAACAACAGTTATCGTGAATTTATAAAATCGACCTAAGGAACCAACTTAATTGTTGGTCAGTATCACGCTACTTCAGAGGGCTGTACTAATTTCGAATGGTTTCCCAGTTTACACTTTAACTGAATCTTTTATGATCATGGGTGGAACACAGTATGACAACTGCTGACAATAACATAGAGACACGAAGCAATGAAATTATGAGCGAAACACGCTACTCAGATGATGCCATGTGCAAGATGTGTACCCGACATCTCGAATCGCTTTGCTACCAACGGGCATGGTGGTTTTGGGTGTTCCGCCAATTGCTTGCATTAGGTGTTCACTTATTTGCTCTTGTCACCAGAACACGACCAACCAGCATCCGTCCACGTTCTCCGTACTGTCATTCCTGCCTTCGCTTTCGAAAGAATGCCCTGAAGCGTGAATCAGCCATATTCCGTCATCTGGATAAGATCATCAATCCATTGTTTAATCGTTTGCGTGATTCTCTATTGACTCAGGAAGAACTCAAGCGTGCGCGTGGTTTGGCAAAAAGAACTGAAGACCCTGCGTGTTGCATCACTAATGATTCTATACAAAAACCGGAGCAACACAATTGAACCACCAGAACACCAATACTTCTGAACTCAAGCGTGAACTGAAGACTTTCGATGCTCTGATGATGGGGCTGGGGTCTATCCTGGGCACGGGTATTTTTGTCAGCATCGGTCTTGCTGCCGGAATTGCTGGGCCTTCGGTCATAGTAGCCATTGCTTTGGCGGCAGTCGTTGCAACCTGCAATGCACTCTCTTCAGCACAACTGGCAGCTGCACATTCTGTCAGTGGAGGAACGTATGAATACGGCTATATGTACCTGAATCCCACATTTGGTTTTACCGCGGGCTGGATGTTTCTGCTGGCTAAGTCGGCCTCAGCGGCTACAGCGGCGCTAGGCTTTGCGGGATATATGATCCATTCAACGGGTCTGTTTGAGGGACAAGGCATTGTAATCGCATTTATAACGGTTGCCTGTATTACTGGCGTAGTGCTTCTGGGCATTCGACGATCAAGTTGGCTGAATATAACGATTGTATCCATCACACTGCTGGCTCTCGTGTTGTTTGCGTTGGCCGGTACATGGTTTCAGATCAGCACGACGGGAATAGCTTATTACCAGCCTTTTTTCCGGGGGGAGGGAACAAGAGGCTCGATAGGAAACCTTTTCCATGCGTGTGCGCTTATGTTTGTTGCCTATACTGGTTACGGACGCATCGCGACGCTTGCCGAAGAAGTCAAAGACCCAAAACGCACAATACCCCGGGCGATCATAGCAACACTGGTTTTGTCAGCAAGCATTTACATGGTGGTAGCTTTGGCGGGAATTGGCTCCGTAGGCTCGGACTTCCTTTACCAGGCGACAGAAGGTGAAGCTGCTCCGTTGGAACTGGCCGCACGTACTTTCGACCTGCCATTACTGCCTGGATTCATAGCTATTGGCGCAGCAACTGCCATGCTTGGCGTTTTGCTCAACCTCGTTCTTGGGCTTTCACGCGTACTGCTGGCTATGGGACGTCGAGGAGACATGCCGGTATTCCTGGCACAACTCGACAAGCGTGGTGTTACTCCTGTGGCAGCCGTGCTGGCAGTCGGAGTGTTTATTGCTTGCCTCACGCTGATTGGTAGTGTGAACACGACCTGGTCATTTAGTGCATTCACGGTATTGATTTATTACGCGATCACCAATGCTGCTGCCTTGGCTCTACCAGCCGGACAACGACTTTTTCCGCGCTGGATTTCGCTTGGGGGACTACTATCCTGTCTTTTCCTGGCATGCTGGATCGAGTGGCGCATTTGGCTGGCAGGAACATTGCTGATACTGATTGGGATTGTCTGGCATAACCTAATGGCATATATAAAACGAAAGCGGGAGACCAATTGCACATGAATCGTGTTGCCCTTTCAAATGCATATCTGTTGCGGGTGTTGTTCCGATGGCGCTGGTTTCCTGAAATTGTGCAAATAATAATTCTGGGTATCATCAGTTTCACTGATACTATATGGTTGGGGACGATACACCCTAGAGGGAGTAAACGATCTTCTTTATGCCAAGAGCAATATCGTCAACTTGTTGGTATGGGGATTATGGTGGCCTGCAATGATTCTAGTTACTGTACTTTTGGGTCGTGTCTGGTGTGCAATATGTCCATTGGAACTGGTCAACAGACTAACTGATCACACCGTGACCATGTTTGGGATTCCAAGAAAACGTGCAGCACGGTGGATGCGTGATGGTTGGATTATACTGTTGTTATATGGCGTTGTACAGATGATGGTTGCTGCTGTGCATCTCCATAGAGTTCCAATGTATACCTCATTGTATCTTCTTGCTATGCTAGTCATGGCCATGCTTATAGGACTATTTTATAGCAATAGAGCATTTTGCCAAACTCTCTGTCCGGTAGGTATGCTGTTAAAATTGTATGGCCGTGGTGGTATGCTGGCTGTTCGTCCCGTACTATCATCCTTAAAAGCTGACCATGCAATAGCACGATCTTGCAAAAGTCTACTCAGCCCAATGCGTCTTGATCGTTCAAGAGATGATGACTGCCTGATGTGTCTCGACTGTATTCAGGCAGATAGTGAAAAAGGGCGAATGCAGTTTTACTTACGTTTTCCCTGGACAAACCTGGATCGCCGCCAGATAGTTTCGGGTTGGCCAGTTACTTTGTTCATTATGATGGTCAGTGGATTCGTGGTCTATGAAATCGCGGGTTTCTGGCCAACCGTCAAGAATTTGTTTTTGTGGGTACCAAATCAATCAGGAGTATTGCTAGGTCTTGGAGTAGATAATGGTTGGTTGAATGGCATATGGTACGCGACAAACCGGTACGTGGATTGATAATAGCGCAGCATATATCTGATAAAATTCGCTATGCCTTAACTGATATACCCAATATATATTTTCTTGAATACAAGCTCAACATTACTCTTGATAAGGTACCAGATTTAGACAATGAGTTGAAAAGTAAAAAAACAAGAGATTTACAAGACTCATGATTTTCAACTGTACAATATATTTTACAATAAATGTTTCCCAAAAGCGTAATACATGAACAATTTAATAAGCATATTTGAAACATCAAGTAACCAGATTCACGCCTGTATATCCGAAGGTAAATACTTGTTACGAAATGTACTTGCCTCCTGGACAATTAATGGAGAAACTGTTCTTGTCAGTGATGCCAGATTAAATCGATCAGTGCGCCAAACTGATTCGGTTGATGCCTGCTTAACCGGTAAGTGCATTGTGGTTGAATGTAAGGATCAGGCAAAAAATATTGATGTTATCTGGCGTATTACTACACTGGATAAATTTGCAGGAGTAGTATTTGAATTAACGTTAATTAATAATTCTCCAGATGATTTGATACTAGATTCATGTGAACCGCTCAGACTGAATCAGAATGAATATTCCGGTTGTTGTTTTGCCTCTTATGATGAGGGAAGTTTGGTGCGAAAAGCATTGACGCATGGCCGAATGTATCATGATCCAGGGGAGCTGTATGATTTTAGTGCAGATGGCCCAGGCAGTCTGAACAGTTATTGGAATATTGCTTTTTTTGCACCACAAACTAAGGAATGTCTGGTTGCAGGGTATTTGGACAGTGAATATGCTGAGGGTGAAATCAGGACGGGATGGGTACCCAAGTCATCAGAGTATCATGACAGAGATATGTTTAACCTGACAGCTTTCTCCAATTTTGCTGGTTCAGTCAAAATAAAATCAGGGAAGCATGTTTCCTCAGGACGTGTATGTCTTTTGTACAATACAAATTCATTTCAGTGCCTGGAATCGTATGCTGCGTTATCGGGAACAGCAAACCAGGTTTCACTGAATCCAATTATAAACGGATGGTGTTCATGGTTCGTAAAATATAATGATGTTAATGAAAATGACATCTTGAGTCATGCCGAATTTGTAGCAAAAAATTTAAGCACATATAGTATGAACTGGATTCAGATTGATGATGGGTTTCAGTGTAATTTTGGTGACTGGGAAGGCAATGATAAATTTCCACATGGCTTGAAATGGCTGGCTCAGCAAATTAAAAATTTGGGATTGAAGGCTGGTATATGGGTTGCACCGTATGCAATATCTTCAGATTCTATGGTGGCACGTAATCACCCGGACTGGTTGGTTAAAGACCAAAATGGAAACACGCAAGAAATAGTACCAGAGCATTTTGGACAAGCACAGTATATACTGGATATAACCCACCCAGAAGCTCAATCATGGTTCTGTGATCTTTTTTCAAAGATGACCAATGATTGTGGATATGATTTTGTCAAAATAGATTTTGTAGAGTGGACAATTCTGGCTGCAAAAAGTTTTTACGATTCTACCATGACAACCGCGTCAGCCTACCGGTTGGGGTGCAAATTGATAAGAAAGAGCATTGGAAAAGACAGGCATTTTCTAGACTGCGGTCCAGGCCCGTTGGGCCAGAGTTGCATAGACAGCATGCGAATCCAACTTGACAGACCGACTCCTCCCTGCACTGTATGGGAGCATTACAGTGGCTGGTATAACAGTGTCATCCCTGCTGTGGCTAAACGGTATTACTTTCATGCACATACCTGGATCAATGATCCGGACCATTTGCGAATACGTGATTTATCTATTCATCAAGCACAATGTGCGGCAAGTATAATTGGGATGTCGGGTGGAACTGTGATATCAGGAGACAACTTACCTGAACTAGATAATGAAAAGCTCAATATACTCAAAAAAATTCTACCTGCGTATGGTGCAAGCGCAAGGCCGATAAATTTATTTGAAAAATTGCAAGCAGATATATTCATTCTCAAAGTCTGTTTAAATGGAATTAGTTGGCATGTGCTATCTTGTTTTAATACTGGTGCTGATGCAACGACAAAGGAAATGGATTTTGCAAAATTAGAAGTAGCTGGATTTAATTCAAAACTTCCCTATCTTGTGTTTGAATTCTGGTCTCAAACTTTTATTGGTGTAGAGAAAGAAAAATTATCTCTAGATTTCCCCCCAACTTCCGTTAAATTACTCATACTCCATGAATTTTTAAATCGACCTCAAGTCGTTGCCACGGATCGGCATGTTACATCGGGTGCTGTTGAACTGGCAGAAATAATATGGGATGAGGATACTAAATGTTTGTCAGGTATGGCTTTGGGAGCTCCTGGTATGGATTGGAATTTATTTGTGTATGTACCAAATAGCTATCAATGCCTTGATTTCGATATCTCTATGCCAGTTGATATTACCGAATATCAAAATGGGCAACTACTTAAAATCAAGTTGGTCTTCAAGGATTATGAAGAAAAAAAGGATTGGTATTTAAAATTCGTGCAGCTTAAGTGAATCTAAAAATCCAGTTATTTAAGTGTTACATAGATATATTGCAAAAATACTATTG
>Ga0334884_1003017_pt1 | contig 19949 bp, 13 predicted proteins | sample GraSluR1_MG_7_FD_207215 | JGI IMG/M metagenome (GOLD analysis project Ga0334884, IMG submission 207215) | Sludge microbial communities from methane-producing bioreactor in Wageningen University, Netherlands - Granular Sludge_12_05 R1 | ecosystem: Engineered > Bioreactor > Anaerobic >...
ACACAGGCAGAAGGTCAGCCTGGAAATCCCGAATACAATGACCCACCTCCGGAAGAAGCCTGGACCCCAGAAACCAGTTTCCATATCTTCAAGGTGAATGCGGATGGCACGGGGCTGATGCAGTTGACAGATGGGCCTGAAAATGACTTTGATCCTTGTGTGCTGCCAGATGGACGAATCGCATTTATCTCTGAACGCAGGGGGGGATTCCTTCGTTGTGGTCGACATTGTCCAGTTTATACATTGTTCTCAATGGAGCCGGATGGAAGTGATATCGTTTGTTTAAGTTTTCACGAAACGCATGAATGGAATCCCAGTGTGAACCATGACGGAATGATTGTCTACACGCGCTGGGATTATGTCGATCGTGACACCAACGTCGCCCACCACAAGTGGATCACATTTCCCGATGGACGGGACCCGCGTTCATTGCACGGAAATTACCCTGGAAACCGTCGTCAGGATCGCCCCTGGATGGAAATGCAGATACGCGCAATTCCAGAGTCACACCGCTATGTTGCCGTGGCCGCTGCCCATCATGGTCATGAGTTTGGTTCGTTGGTGCTGATCGATACGCGGATTGAAGATGATGGAGCTATGTCGCAAGTTACCCGTCTAACTCCAGAGACACCTTTTCCGGAGTCAGAGCTGATGGGGCGGGAAGGTATGGTTTATGGAACACCCTGGCCACTCAGCGAAATGGATTATCTGTGTGTATATGATGCAGAGGCAAAGAACCGGGGCATCTTCTGGTTAGATGCCAATGGCAATCGTGAATTAATATATCGGGACCCTGAAATATCTTGTATCAGTCCCATGCCGCTGCAAGCGCGACCTAAGCCACAGATTATACCCACAAAAACTACCCAGACCGCGCTGGCCCGTCAGAAAGCCGGTGGAGACCCACCTGCGACTATCCAGGTGGTCAATGTTTATGAAAGTGATTTTGACTGGCCTCCCAACACAAAAATCCACGCTTTGCGTATCATACAGGTCTTGCCCAAGACCACACCGGCTCCCAATGTACCACGCATTGGTGTAGCCCAGCAGACCAACGCCCGGGCCATTCTTGGCACTGTACCGGTTGAACCCGATGGCAGTGCCTACTTCGAAGCACCTGTAGGTAAAGCTATCTATTTTCAGGCACTGGACGAACAGGGTATGGCCGTCCAATCAATGCGCTCCGCTACCTATGTACATCCCGGAGAGCAGTTAACTTGCCTTGGATGCCATGAGAACAAACACAGCACGTATCTTGCTACACATTTCCCTTCAGCCTTTACAAGAGCACCGTCACCCATTACTCCCGAACCTGAAGGCTCCAATCCTTTCTCTTTTGTACGCCTTGTGCAACCGGTGCTTGATCGAGGCTGCGTATCGTGTCACCTGGAACATCCCGATGCACCTGATTTGAGTGGCGACATCGAAGAGAATGGTTTCAGTCGCGCTTATAATAATCTGGCCGCTGAATTTGGCTTCTACTTTCAGGTAACCAATGGCTCTTTTCATATTGATGGCAGCCGAACAATTCCAGGTGAATTTGGTGCCCGGGCATCAAAGCTCATGACGCATCTTACCGAATCCCATCCAGAGGTACACTTGACAGATGAAGAACTCAGGCGACTCATAATTTGGCTCGATGCCAACTCTGAGTTCTATGGTGCCTATGAAAGCATTGAAGCGCAGCAACACGGCGAAATAGTGGAACCAAGCCTGAACTGAAATTGACCAGGGCTGTACTGCCGTCATGTTTTTGGTGCCTAAGTAAGGTCAAATATCAGTTGTGTACTATGCCGAATACATGAGGAACTATTATGTTGCATTGCGTATAATATAGTTCATGATTTATTGTATTTATTACCTGTTGCCATAATGAATTAATTGGAGAATTGACCTTTGAAACACGGTATTACATTCTTTATCGGAACAATACTATTGCTGCCTATGGTTTATGCAGATTGGCCTCAATATGAGCAAAACCCTTTTGAAATTACTATGGAAATTCCAGCACCTGAGAATCAAGATGGGGGAATAATTGTTGCAGACATCAATAACGATGGACTCATGGATTATGTAGTTACAGTAGCAGGACATATAGCTGCTTACGCGCATGATGGCAGCAAACTGTGGATAAGACAAACTGATATCCAAATTAAAAGTCATGAGCTACCAGGAAATCATGCGCCAGGTGTAATTGCTGGGGATATTGATAGTAATGGTAAAACGGAACTCCTTTATTTAACCTATGGTGGGGATTTACATGTTTTAGATGGCGAATCTGGTGAATTGCTGTGGGCTGCATCGCCACCACTACCCGAAGCTATAAAACGATGGGATGTAGTGGTCATTGCCAACTTGCGTGGTGCAGAAAATAATGATGTCATTCTGCAAGGTTTTGAAGATGCATCACTAAAAGGACGCTTTCTGCACGCCTATGCTGTAGATGATTTAAGACAGGGACACTATACTCCATTATGGACTCGAGACGATTTTTTGTCTTGTCGTCACAACGGAGTACGTATTGCAGATTTGGATGGGACAGGCAGGCATTACGCACTGGGTGGTTCTATCATCAGTCCTGATGGTGAAAAGCTTTTTGAGATAAAGCTGCCTGGTCATGGTGCTCACCTGGATTCGCTAAGTGTTGCCAAAGTACGAGATAATATACCAGGCTTGCAAGTCGTTTCGGTGGAAGAAGCCAATGTTGCCGCGTCACAAGGAGCACCGCATCGTGTGTTCCTCTATAATCATGAAGGCCTGATATGGGAAAGTAACTACCAGGGATGGGAACCGCAAAACATAGCCGTTGGAAACTTTGATCCAGCACGGCAAGGACTTGAAATCTGGAATCGTAGCCGGTTCAATACCAATCAGAAACCATTTGTCCTGGATGCGTTTGGCGAATTCGTCTCCCAATACGAGATGGACAATGTGGCTCCCGAGGGCTGGTCGGAAGGAGGAGTTGAAGTTATTAATACAATTGACTGGACCGGAGCAGAAAAGCAGTTGGCTGCTGCAAAAGAGCGCCATACTGTGGGCGATGTCTGTATTTTCGATCCAATAACCGGCGAATTCATACAGCGCTTTTCCGTCAAAGCAGATCGACTTTACATTGCCGATGTTTCAGGAGATTGGCGGGAAGAAGTCATAATCCTGCAAGGGAATTCTTTACGTATTTTTCATAATCCGGAGCCAAACCCGAGACCCAATCAACCCAGATTGTGGGAGAAAGACCACTATCTTCGTAGTAAATTAACCTACAATTATTACAGTCCGTGATAATAAGAGGTATGAATATTTATAACAAGAGCCTGTAGAAATGAATAACTATTTGCTGTTGATATTATCAATGATTTTACTGTCCTTGATTGATCAAAATACCGACAGCATTGACATCCCACAAAGTGACTGCCAAATCGATTCTGCCATTGTTATTGAGATCACCCGCAGCCAGGGCATGTGGGGTGCCTTCGGGAAAGCTGTAATCTTCTCGTCTGACAGTAATACCACCGTTGTTACCTGAAGTCTGGTTAAGCAAAATCACTATTTTGGCAGAAGCAGAACAGGCTGCCGCAATGTCCATGCGTCCATTGTTATCAAGGTCAGCAATGACAATATCTCGTATGTCGTGTTCCAGTATTTCTCTGTCGGTACCCAGCATTATTTCCTGGGATGTGCTGAATTGCATATTTCCATCATTATAGAATATGACAATTGAGTCGTCTGTGTGGCGGTGCCCGATTATGATGTCCAGGCGGCCATTTCCATTCATATCGGCAACCCGTACCTTGTTTGGAAGGCGTCCGCGGGTTTGAAAACGGTTTGTTTTTGTAAAATTACCTCTGCCATCACCTTGCCAAAACGCAACTTCATCACTACTGTAAAGTGTTGATACAATATCCAGATGCCCATTTCCATTCAAATCGGCGAGCTGTAGATCGCGTGGTCCGCCTCTTGCAGAAATAAAACTCGGTTCACCAAAAAAATTATCTGCTTGACCTGGCAGGTAGACAATTACATCGCTGGACCATCCTGTGGCTATAATGTCTCGGTAGCCATCATTGTTAATATCACGCACTGCGAGTGAAGTAAGACCTGGCTTGGTAAACAATGGACTATGGTCGCTGTCCAGATGCCGGTAATAACCAAGACCATCTTCTGGTATAGAAATATTCACTGGCTGAAATACATTTTCATGGTGCAAATTTAAGAAGAGACTTATATGCCGCCCCCGCACTGCATGAAAACTGGTTACTATGATGTCAGGCCAGCGTATAGCATCAATGTTGGCAATTGCGATAGCATAAGGGGCAAAGCCTGTTTTTAAGGAAGGATGATGCTTGATGTAGTTTAAGTCCCCTTGACCAACCAAAAGTGATAACTCGTCATTTGCAGGACGTTCTTCACGAACATCAACCAATTCTCCTCTATCTGCTGTAATGATATCTAAAATTCCATTGTCATTCATATCATGGACTACAATGGCGGATGGATTCGGGCCTACAGGAAACAAGCGAGATCGAACAGAAAAAGTGCGGTTTTGCGCATAGGATAAACTTTGAAACAGTATCAGCATCAGTAAAAATACTGAAGTAAATCGGATTGAGGCAGGTAATGTCATGTGTTCTTGTTTCCGTAATGCCGTTGCCCGGATAACTGGGCTGCAAATTTAACTGCTGCGCACAGGCTGTCTTCACGAGCAATACCTTTGCCTGCAATATCAAATGCGGTACCATGATCAACAGAAGTGCGTACAATGGGTATACCCAGTGTTACATTTACGCCTTCGTCCATAGCAATGAGTTTTAAAGGTATATGACCTTGATCGTGGTACATGGCAATGACCATATCAAATTCCCCATCACGCATACGGCCAAACAAGGTATCAGGTGGGTACGGACCGGAACAGACTATACCTTCGGATTGGCAAGCTTTGATTGCAGGTAGTATTTCTTCAATTTCTTCCCGGCCAAATCTGCCCGCTTCTCCTGCATGTGGGTTCAAACCGGCAACTGCAATTCGTGGACTGGTTAATCCCATTCGACAGAGTGCATCGTGGCCAATTTGTATTGATTTTATAATGCGGTCCCGCTTTACCTGGTCTAACGCATCCCGTAATGAGAGATGCCCAGTAATATGTACAATTCGCATGGTATCTGTAAACAAGCACATGCGGTAGTCCTGAGTGCCGGTCATGTCTGCAATATAGTCGGTATGTCCCTGAAAAGGGGAACCTGCGAGATGTATTGCTTCTTTATTTATTGGCCCGGTAACAATACCTTGTACTATGCTGTCCATAGCCCATTGTGTTGCCTGGTGTATCCATTCAAGCACACAACTACCAACGGCAGCGTCCAATACACCGGGTCGTCGTGGGGGAGCTGTGTATCCGCAATCAGTGATATATACCCGATCTGGTTCATTCTCCAATGCTGTCAGGGGATTATCTACCAAAATTACCTTGCATGACGCGTTCAATTTATTCAGTTCATCGCGCAAAATGGTCGCACACCCAACGACGAGTGGACAGCACCATGCTCCAAGCTCCGGGCGAACCAATGCTTTCGCGAGAATCTCAGGCCCGATACCATTGGTGTCTCCCATGGTAATGGCCAGAAGTGGCTTTTCAACCGAATGATTATTCATTTCCCCCATGTATTAATTCCTGTTAAAGCAATTGTGAATTGTGACTAAGTAAAGTTTTTTAGACAATTATTTTCTAACTACAAGTTTTCAAACGGAACCATGTTCATTTCATGCGTTTGCATCAATTTCTTCATTTTCGGCTGCTTGTTTCAGTGACTTTTTTTGTTCTTTCTTTTCTAACGTTTCACCTGTATCACGTAACCAAACATACACGCCCAATGCAATAACAATACTTTGAAGCATCCAGAACACAGCCAGTACATTCATTACACCACTGGTGAACCCATAACTGTGCAAACCGACTCCCAGCAAGTTCACCCCCCACCATGAAAATACCACAATCATCCCTAATACGATAGACGATATTGCAATTCCCAGGTCACGTATGTAACCACCCATTCGTGCATGAAGAATTACCAGGCTCCACAAACAAATCATCAATGCGCCATTCTCTTTCGGGTCCCATCCCCAAAAACGTCCCCAACTGTCATTTGCCCATATCCCACCCAATATCGTGCCTACAACTGAAAACAACAGGCCAAAGCACACCACGCCATAGGTCATACGTGTAATGTTTTTATACTGCGCTTTATCTTCAACCTTTATCCGGAACAATTTACCAATAATGTAGAGATGAGCCAATGCTGCAGCAAGCAGTCCGGCAGCGTAACCAATTGTAATCGTTGTGACATGGGTAGATAACCAGAAGTTCGTATCCAACACAGCAATCAGACTGGGCATGGTGTCGACGCCCTCCTTGGCTTCATACCGGAAGGCAAGAAAGAGTCCGAGACTCCCCAGAAATGCGCCCACAGAACCAGAGATACCCTGCCGATTTATAAATTCTATGATAATGGCAATGATGACAGCTACCACAGTGATGAAGAGAATGGTTTCATACAACGTGGATACCGGGGGACGGCTACGGATGATGCAACGCAATATGATGCCAATAGTCAACAAAACTGTTGGGGTCAACAATGCATAGGGTAATATTCTGTGTAACCATTGCACCCGGGGCATCAACCAATAGAATGCTGCCAATAAAAAGCAAAGCACATAAAGCCATTGGCTCCAGAATAAAAACTGCCAACGGTAGAAGAATACTTCCAACGGAACTTTGGCATATTCACCGCGGGCATCGGCCATGGTAGTAATATTAAGATGGAAATTTGTTAGGTTTTCTTTGAACTGAATGCGATCGTCACGTGATGTTTTTAACAATTCCAATTGTGCGAGCAAGGCTATGTGTTCGTCATGAGGTTGCACAAAAGCAAAAGCGGCAGCAGTTAAATCGGCTGGAGTCAACCACTCTGGCATATCCTCACTCAGTCCTGGAAACAGGGGAATGCCCTGAGCGAATCGTGCCACAGTATCCAATTCCGACATCAATGTACTTAATGCCACGATCTCCTGGTCCAGGGCGTCATCGCCCAGTGCTTCTGCTTGATCACGCAAGGTATTCATCAGGTCTGGCATGCGTTTTAAGATAGTACTCAGTGCAACACCATCAGGCTCCGGAAAAGCAGCACTCACCAGGGCACCACCTTCAACGAAAAAGCGGTGTTCAGAAAAGTCCATAAAGTGAAGTATTTGCTCAAATTGCATCAAGTTTTGCGCCAGATTAATGATTTCTTGTTCAACTGGCGTGCGATGCTTGACATCAATTTCTGTGTACTCGCGTGCGACCTGCATCATACGCGTTCGTGCTTGTGCCAATTCGGCATATGAATATCGGTCTCTTCTTTCCTGATGCGCAGACACCCCAATTGCCACAACGGATTCTGCGTTGTTCACAATGAATGTCGGATAATGCTGGGCGATTTCAGGATAAAATAAAATATCCATCAACCATTCCGTAGGGCCAATCCGGCTACCGTCTGGTGTTGTAAAAGAACGTTTGCCATTTATGCGAAGCATGGTAAACTGCGCATAGGTATCCAAGGGTTTTATCCGTCCACTTTCCTGCACGGGTAGCGACATAAACAGGTCGACCGTTGCCTGGTCCCAACGTGGTACAGTGGGTCCGTCATAGGTTGAATAGGCTTGAGCTTGTGGCATCAACATAAAAACTATAAAATAAATTAAACCGATTGCCAACGCCAAGGGCATGTAGATACTAGCTATAGATGGACGACTGGTCATGCGCTGGTTCTCCGTTGCTCACGCTTCAGGTATGTTGTCAGCTTTTGCAGGAAATGTATGATCAGGCCAAACGCAATTACATAACATGCATATTTTGGCCATTGATCTGCTGGGTTCATAACCACGGCAAAAGTCGAAAACAGAGGTTCATTGGGTCCGGCACCTTCAGGCCCCCAGGAAGCTTGAAAAAATGTGTATCCACGGTGGCGGAGTGGTTCGTTCATTTTAATCTCAATTTGCCGATGATTCCCGTTTTCGATTTTTGTTACCGAACTCTGGAAGTTTGCTGCCATTTGAGTTCTTGGATGTAGGTCTCTGGTGAATTTATCTAGAACAATCGAAAATGGTACTTTCCAGCGCTTGTGTTGGAGTTGAATGGTGAAGTCACGCTCTCCTGCCTGAATACGCCAGGGTGGAATAGCCCGAAACCGTCCATCTTCACTGGCAGGTAGCCAGGTTGCTATATGATACCCCCACAAAACACCGGCTTGTGTTCCTCCAGAAGTAGTGTCTTCAACCGTTGCGTACATTCCTGCAATATTACGTTCTGCTTCAATTTCTGTGGGTAATGGAACCAGCTCTACGTTTCCAACAGAATGGTTGGTCCCAGAGGTTGGTCGGGGAACAGAATTACGCATAAAACCTTCGATTTTTAAATCGAAGGGAAGCTCTGAAGAAGTTAATGTAACACCGGCATCTCTCATGCCAGTAAATTTTTCACCCGGTATGACCCATTGGCTGCTGGGTCGCTCGTTTTCTAATTCAGTGATTAATAGCTCCCATTCATAATAGCTCACCACTTCATCGGATATTTCACCCTCAAAAAGTGTCATATGGCCATCAATAGAATAATGATATGTGACGAAACCACCTAAAATAAGCAGTAATATACCGCTATGCGCGATTAACATGCCTGGACGTCGCCAATCTTTTCGCGCCTTAATTAAGGCACCACAGGTCAGATTGATTGTCAACAAACCCATGAGAAGGTAACCTCCTGGCATGGGAATCGGTACTATACCAAACATCCAATGTACCAGAAACGGCGAATTGAAGTATTTGTGTTGAACATCATATAAACCATACTCAATCTGCTCCAGGGTGCCAAAGAATGTCAGCACGAGAAGCAAGGTCATGATTACAACAGCAAAACCATAGGAACTGAAAAATTTAAATAAAACGCGGGGAACAGACGATATTTCCATCAGAATGCTTTCCTGTTACTTCACCAATGAAATGACTGACAATAAGCTTTAAAGTGTTCTACTTCATCCTGGATTTCTTGTTTTGGGCCGACCATTAATATAAATAGAGAACTATCCTCCAATAATAATATTGCACCCAACAACATAGCCTCAGGCTGTGTCGGTCCGGTCATCCCCGTATAATCCCCTTCAATCTCTACATAAATGGCTTCTTGATCCAACATCGAGAAGGACGGCAAATCTGCTATTTCAATTTCTGACAATGGTTCCTGAGCCATCTGGCTGCGCCAGCGGTTGATGTTGGCTTCAACGCCACCTCCACTACCAGCCAGCACTGTGACATAGCATTGACTATCACCTATGGTGTAGGTCACAAGACGCATGACTCTGTCTGCACCGCGGGTCCAGTGTTCCGGGGCAATCCACTTTATCTGGCTCAGGTCGTTTTCTGAGGGCTCAGCAGAAATGGGTGGATGACCAGCAGGAAGTGAAGCTTCAACACCAGATTGCATTTGAGGTGACACAGTACTCTCAACAGGACTATGTTGTCCGTGATGGGTATGCAATGAATCGACAAAAACTTGAAATTGCCCCATTTCTGATAATATCAATTCTTGAGGCCCGGTCATCTTGATGAAGTAAGCGTTGGCAGCGTCTTCAGCGATAAGTCCAACCATACGAAAATCAGGTTCAGTTAACTCGCCGCGCATGCCTGAAAAAGTACCATCCAATTCAATATACACTGCTTCCAAGTCCAGTAAGCTGGCCTTTGGTAAATCATCAATGTCACTTTCTTCCATGGGGGGCAACCCCATCTGTGCTCTCCAACGATTTATGTTCGCAGTAATACCACCGCCTCCACCAGGCAACACGGTAAAATAACACTCTGCAACTTCATTACCGGCTACCAGCAGATTAACCAATCGGAGTGGGGTAGGTGGCAATTCTGACCAACCAGTGGGTGTGGTCCAATGGTAATGCGGTGCGTTTTCATCAACGTGTGACATGCTGCCTGCCTGTGTTGGTGCCGTTGATGGTGTTACATCAAATCCGAAACGTTCTGACTCTGAAAGTGCAACTGGTGGCGTGGCTGGCTGCGTGATTTCCCGTTGTTCAGTGATTTCAATTGTCGTTTCATGGCTTCCGCAACCACTGGTCACTACAGCCATTAAAAAAATACACCCTAAGATTACTACAGAAGTAAATACAATCCTGATCGTTTTTATGCTGGTAACTATGGATAAAAAATCGGGTGTATTATAATGATTTGTCATTAGTTTTAAAGTCTCCCAACAGTTTACAACCTTAAAAATCATACGGCTATACTGTTTTGTGCAACAAATTACTCACGGTATACACATTGTGAGTATTTGTTTTGCGTTAAACAGAATACAACATGGGTGATTTTGCCAAGGAAAATTTATGTTTTTCGATGAATAAATATACCACTATATAAATAAAACAGCATCATTTAAATGTGTTTAAAATATAGCAATCACTTTATTTGTGTGGTCTTCGAAAAACACATCAGAATTTAACGCAAAACGCAAGTGAACTGTTCCTGAAATTATTTTTTCCTTCACAAAAAATTTTTTTAGGGTGGAAACTGCAGGTACTACGTATGGAGAAAATAATTTTGTTGTCATAACAGAAGTGGAGAATATTTTTATAATCATTTTTAGAATAAAAACTGTTGCAAATCGTCATCATCTTCATCTGTTTCAGAATTTATCATATCTTCATCATTAATAGCATCGATATCTTGCCTGTTTTCCTGAATTTTTGATTTGGATTTGCGCTTTGGTCCTTTTGAATGCTTTGTGTCAGGTGCTTCTGTTGTGTTCAATTGCACAGTTTTAGATTTTCCATTGGGCATAGGCAACACAGCAGGTTCTTCACCACGTGCCAGTGCGTCTATGTCCTCCTGCAACATTTTTTCCGTTGTCCGCCAGGATTTCCCAACTTTAAAGGCTCGTAATCGCTTTTCACGGAACATTTCACGTACTGTAATCGGTTTTACATGCAATAATTCTGCTACATCGTTGACAGTTAATATTCTATCCATTATTTCCAACAAATGCTCCACAATAAGAACACAAATTTATAAGACGAATCACAAAACGTCATTATACAAAACATATGGTTCGCAGACAAGGTAATATCAGAATTGCTAGGAGTTAAGCCTACAATGTGTTGACGGTTTGGCGGTGTTTTGAGTTGATATCCTGTGTTTTGTGTGCATTAAGGAATTGTGTGTATCCCTGGAATTTATCTTATGACAATAAGATTGAACTTGAGGACAGATGAAATTTGGTTTTTAGGAAAAAATGGTGTATTTTTGTGTTCATGGTATAAGAATGAATTGAATGTATTTCGTGATAACTTTCAGGAATGTTGCACTTTTAGCGCATGACAGGTAGAATCTATGTATGGTATATATATTCTGGAGGTAGAATTTAATGAACAAAAAGATTTGGCTAATTGCGGCTGTAGTATGCTTGCTGTTTTGTTTCGGATTCCTGTTTTCTCAAGAAGCACAGGCACAAGGTACAAGTCTGGCTGAGCGTGAAGGCTTGCAACGTCGTGAAATTGATACCGATAAATTGCCTGGACGTTTCGAACTTGGTTTGGCTATCGGCTCAACGATTGCCATGGTAGCTGTTTACAAGTATTTATGATAAATGCATGGGTGGAATTTTTATCAACTAATGATCGCTTTAAGAAGTAGTCAATCTAGTGTTCTTTGACACCACATATCAATACACTCTGTATAAACTACGTCTCGGGCAAGTGCAGTGAGCAGAGACCGTATTTTAATTCTGGATGATGAGTCCAGTATTTTGGAACTGCTCGGGCAATTACTGTCAGAGGTGGGCTACGAGTGTACGTTGACCACGTCCGCACTGGAAGCACTCGAATACATCCAGAACAATCATTACTCGTTACTGCTAACAGATCTACGCATGCCCGAAATGCATGGTAATGAAGTAGTCCGCCAGGCAAAAGAAATGGATGGTAATCTGGCTGTTATCGTAGTAACAGCCTTGTTGGAAGTAACCAGTGCTGTAGAATCAATACGTGCTGGTGCCGATGATTATCTCCTGAAACCATTCAACATCACAGAAATATGCCTTTCTGTCGACCGTGCTTTGGAACGCCGACGTTTAATAATGGAAAATCGGCGGTATCAAGAAGAACTGGAAACACAAATTCGAGATGCAACGCATGAGTTACGTGAAACCAAAGAGTATCTTGAAAACCTGATTAACAGCTCGGTCGATGCCATATTAACAGTTAATACACAAGGTTTGGTTACTTTCGCCAATGAAGGTGCAATTCTTATGTTTGGGTTTAGTCGGGAGGAGTTGCTGAAACTGTCCTTACCACAATTACTGATTGGTGGCGAAGAAGAGGCTGGATATGTCAAGCGTATAATGGAAGATGATCCACCGCTTCAAAATTATGAGACAGAATTTATTCACAAACAAATTGAAAAAATTCCTATAAATATGTCGATGTCCTGGGTAAAAAATCCAGAGGGACAAATAATATCGTATCTGGCTATTTGTAAAGACATTACCAAGCAAAAACAGCTTGAAGCTGATCTCAAAGAAATGTCGATTAAAGACAATTTAACTGGGTTGTATAATCAGCGCCATTTTTATGATCGCCTGGAAGCAGAAATTGAACGTGCTCGTCGTCAGCGAAGACCTTTGTCGTTGGTACTTTTTGATGTGGACGAGTTTAAGTATTACAATGATTGCCGTGGTCATTTGGAGGGAGACCGAGTGCTTCAGACCATCGGCCAAGTTGTAATGGATTGCACCCGGGAGCACGTCGATTTGGGGTTTCGGTATGGAGGAGATGAGTTCACTGTAATTCTTCCAGAAGCTGATGAAAGCATCGCTTTGCAAATTACAGAACGTATTCGATCAAGTTTTGAAGCACGCCGATTTGATCGGCTTACATTGAGTATTGGTCTGGCATCATACCGTCAAGGTTCCACTGCGCAATCATTTATTCGGGCAGCAGATGCAATGATGTATGATGCAAAACGCGCAGGTGGTAACCGGGTTTGTATTAATAGTGACAGTGTACTGCCTGCATTTACTACGTTGGAAGAATATGAGCAGAGGAGAAACACTTCACGTTGAAATTCGGAATTTGCAGCGAAATTTTTAAAGAATGGAATGATATTGAACGCACTATTGCCTATGTTAAAGAAACAGGCTATGATGGATTAGAGATTGCACCGTTTACTTTTGCCGATTATGTGTATGATATTACTGTAGCAGATCGGAAGAACATCGTTCGTTCTGCGGAAAAATACGAATTGGATATTTTGGGTATACACTGGGTATTTGTTGGCCCGGATAATGTTCACCTGACCCATTTGGACACTGAAGTACGCACAACCACACAAAAATATCTGGAAGATTTGGTGAATTTTTGTGCGGATGTTGGTGGCAAAGTCATTATATTTGGTTCACCAAAGCAGCGAAGCCTGATGGATGGTGTTTCGTATTCACAAGCATTTGAATTTGCCCGTTCTGTTTTTGAAAAGACTATGGCGCGATGTGAATTGCAAGATGTGACTATATGTATGGAACCACTAACCCACCTTGAAACAGATTTTTGTCATACCACAGCACAGGCTGTTGATCTGATTGAAGCGGTAGACCACCCCAATTTCCAGTTGATTCTTGATACCAAAGCCATGACATTTGAACTGGATAGCAGAGCAGCATTGATAAAAAAATATGCTCACTATTTAAAGCATTTTCATGCAAATGATGAAAATCTTCATGGACCTGGGTTTGGTGATGTTGACTTTGCACCAATTTTTGAAGCATTGAAGTCTATAGGTTATGAAGATTATGTTTCGGTTGAGGTTTTTAATTTTGAACCTGGTCCGGAATGCATTGCTAAAAACAGCCTGCAATACATGAAGCAATTTGTCCAGTAATTGCCAATAACCCATGTTGATCTTGAAGTCATTATAAGCCAACAGATTGTTTTTTCTGTAGTATCACACCACTTAGCAATTAAGTGGATTTTCTTGTTTATGCTTTCATTTTTTCTGTTTTAGATTGATAGCGGAGGATGTTTATAACATGGCAATTCCAGTGGAAGACTCGCCATTTACATTGTTTGATGCTTGGTACGCAGAGGTGTTGGCTTGTAAAGAAATTGACGAACCTACTGCTATGACGTTGGCAACTGTTGATGAAAAGAACATGCCAGACGCACGGGTAGTCTTGTTGAAGGGATGGGATACCCTTGGGTTTGTCTTCTATACAAACATGAACAGCATAAAAGCAAAACAGTTGCAGGCCAATCCCAATGCAGCCTTATGTTTCCATTGGATGCCCCTTGAAAAACAAATACGAGTTCAGGGCAAGGTAGAACAGGTAAGCGATCAAGAAGCTGATGCATATTTTGATTCACGACCCCGTCAAAGCCAACTTGGTGCTTGGGCTTCACATCAATCTGAAGCGTTGCCAAGCAGGTTTGCCTTGGAAAAACGATTGGCGATGTACACCGCAAAATATCCAATAGGGAAAATTCCACGCCCACCATTTTGGTCCGGATTCAGGTTAACACCTGAAAAGATTGAGTTCTGGTTAAAACAACCATTTCGACTCCATGATCGTCTTCAATACACATTGAAGGAGGATGTGTGGCATGCGATACGCCTTTATCCATAAGCATTAGTAACGCCATTATAATAATATAGTTATTTCTGATTAAAGGAGATTCTTTTTAAATAATAACAAAAAAAATACTTCTGTTGCATACTTGTGCATTTTACAATCTGATTTTTATACACCGCAATTGTGGTGTCTTTTTTTTTACATACAGAAAAAATCAGATGCAATTATAGCGTAATGCATATTCACAACTTGCACATATTTTACAAATTCAAAAACAGATTAAGTTAAAAATTGATTTTGATTGACACAGTGCTATAGACTTTCTAAATGCGTAATGCTGCTTACAATTCTGTTGTAAAGTATGCATATGCATACTTTGCCAAGTTGCATCGATATGTAAATCGATATACAAATTTAATGCAGGCAAAGTAACCCAGAGATGTCACTGTTGGAAGGAGAGATGCACGTAGCCAATTCACTAAGCTGGTAAAATTTTTCAGCATCACCAAATTGGCAATCAATGTGTACCAACCGTTGGCCTGGGGGAGCAGATGTCACGATGACACTGCAATTTGAAATGCATCTTCATATGCATTCAAGACTTTCCCCACAAGACTCAGTGAGGAAACATGGATTGAGCAAACTGGTAAAGAACACGCATGGTGGACAGGACGACAGTACTCCCGTTACCTTGAGTACCTTGGAAGATGAAAAGCCCAAGTTTGTATCTATACGAGCTGTCGCTATAGCATGCGCATTGATGCCGTTAATGGCATTTTGGCTGGTACGCTTCGAATTAATCTGGTACTCCGCAAGTTCAACTGCTATCTCACTATTCTTCCACGTAACTTTTGTAATATTAATTCTCTCCCTCGTGAATCTCCTCTTGGAAAATTATAAACCCAAGTGGGCATTTACACCTGGCGAATTGATGACCATCTATATGATGCTTTCGATCGGTGCCACATTTTGCAGCCATGATTTATTGCAAATCCTTGTACCTATGTTGGGTTATCCACGGTACTTTGCCAACCCCATGAATAACTGGGAGGAAGTGCTCCTCAAGTTCATCCCTGAATACGCGTACCTGAGTACAAACCAGGAAGCAATGACAGGACTGGCCGTAGGCAACAGTTCTTTGTATCGCTGGGATATTCTGATGGCTTGGGCTAAGCCATTGTCCTTCTGGTTTCTTTTCCTAATGGCGTTAATGGGTCTGCTGTTGAGCTTGAATATCTTTTTTCGCCAGCACTGGACCGAAAGAGAAAAGCTTAGTTTCCCTGTAATTCAAATCCCCATGCTGATTGCTACCGAGCTGCGTGGTCTGTTGCATAACAAGCTCTTCTGGTTGGCTTTTTTTATCACAGCAACCATTGACATGATCAATAATTTCAGCTATCTAAATCCAAATTTACCTGAGATTCCTATCGTTCAAGTATTTACCTTCTCTGATTATTTCGTGGAACGACCTTGGAGTGCTATTGCCAACACAGAAATTAATTTATACCCCTTTGTGATTGGTCTGGTTTTTTTCATGCCTGTGGACTTGGCATTCAGTTGCTGGTTCTTTTTTATATTTTTCAAATTACAACAAGTAGTTGCTGCATCTGCCGGCATCCATGATTTACCCGGTTTCCCATTTCCAAATGAACAGGCCGCCGGCGGTTATATCGCACTGGGGCTATTGGCATTATGGTTATCAAGAAGGCATTTTGTAGGGGTTTGGAAAACGATTCTAGGTAAACCCGGCGGAATTGATGATTCACATGAGCCTATCAGTTATCGCTGGAATATGGGTTTATTAACAGCGTGTTTTTGTATACTCATCACCCAGGGTGTAATGCTGACGCTACGGGCATCTACTTCATTTCTGGATGTTCTATTTTCAATATTCATTATGATTATTTTCTTCCTGATTTTTATTTTATATTCTATCGCCATTGCCCGGATGCGTGCTGAACTTGGACCGCCCGCACATGATTTGCATAATATGGGCCCTGATGCAGTAATACACAATGCACTGGGCACCAGAATGCTGGGGGAAGGCAACATTGCAGCTTTCAGCATGTTTTTCTGGTTTAATCGTGCATACCGCGCACACTTTTCTGCTCACAGTATGGAAGGTTTCAAACTAGCCCAACTAACAAGAATTACAGCACGTTCCATGATGGTCGCTATGGTCATCGCTATTGTAGTAGGTGCGGTTGCTGCGCTTTGGGCGTTATTACACAGTCTCAATGCATATGGGTACAGCGGCCGACTTGCAGGTGATGCGTTTTCAGCTGAGGCCTGGAACAAAATGGCTTCCTGGCTCACGTTCCCGCAACGCCCACGAATTGCAGCTACTTTAGCAGTTGTTTTCGGTCTTGGGTTTTCGCTTTTTCTGGGAGCGATGCGAATGCAATTTACCTGGTGGTTGTGGCATCCGGTTGGTTTTGCAACATCAACTTCCTGGTCCATGGAAAAGTTGTGGTTCTGTGTTTTCATTGGTTGGATGGTCAAAGCACTGATTATACGATACGGTGGTGCGCAACTTTACCGTAAAGCTATTCCGTTTTTTTTAGGTTTGGTTTTGGGCGAGTTCGTAGTCGGAAGTTTATGGGCAATTTATGGTTCGATTGCAGAAATTCAAGTATATAGATTCTTTGGTTAAAATTCTGTAAATGAATTTAACATCAGTTACTTATAAAAGGACTTGCAAGCTAGTTTTAATATGGGCTATCGCAGTATCAACATAACGGTGAATACACGTTGCAACAAGCTGTCACTTTGCAACTCCGGAGAAAACGAGAGACGATGCGCTGGATTATTGGTTCCCTGATATTTATCGTGCTGACTTTGGCTCTTGCAGCCTGGGTGGACCGACCCAGTCCGCTGGTTATAGAAATTCCGGACTTGGATGCAGGCGAAGACTTGAGTATCTCAAGAATTCGGCAACACCTGGAAGCATTTACTGAAACGCCTTCACGGATGAGCGGAAGTATCGGTGTACAGAATGCATACCAGTATATTATGGATGAGCTTGGTGATTTGGGAGTTGCTGAACACGATATAGAAACGCAATCATTTAAGGTTGCGGTTCCCCGTGTAGACATAAGCGAAGTTTTATTGGAAAATGCTGATGAAACAGCCATTATCCCAATACACCCTTTATGGCCCAATCTGGCTCGAACCAGTCAAACACCTCCAGAAGGTATTACTGGTCACATTGTTGACGTGGGAAGAGGCTTTGACGACGATCTCGATGGAAAACTTGTCCAGGGTAGTATCGTTGTAATGGATTCAAATAATGGAGTTGAATGGCTCAGTATTCAAGAATATGGCGGGAAAGCCATTCTGTTTCGCGCCAACCCGATTAGCACGGGTTATCAGGCACGCAAAAAAGCTTTGACAGTTCCTGCCAATTCTCCCAGGTTTTATGTGGAACAGGAACATCTGGCTACGCTGGACCGGTTTTTAGCACATCCAGATACAACTGCTACCGTACGCTGTGTTATGGATTGGGAAAGTGTTCAAGCCCACAACATTTTTGCCAGGATTAGTGAGGGGAATCTGCCTCCAAATGCTCCGGTTTTTGATGTAGCTCCTGTTGTTTTTCATGTCTATTATGACAGCATCAGCATGGTTCCAACCTTAGCCCAGGGAGCAGAGCAGGCGGTCAGCGTATCGACGCTACTAGAATTGATCCGGTATATCAGACGTCTGGAGGACTTACCGCCCCGCCCAATATATGCGTTGTTTACAGGGGGGCATGGACAATCGCTATCAGGGATGACGCATTTTACACGTCGCCTGAGCGATGGCCTGGAAACAGGATGGTCACCAGAACAGCAAACTACACTTCTGGCCCGGATGGGCAGACCTGGAATCATGATAGGTCTGGACCTGTCAAGCCGTTCGGATCGAATGGGCTTATTTGCTGTGGGACGCTACCGTTCCCAACATGAACACCAGCTTCGACCCAAATTCAGTGAGTTGGGCTTGCGAATGGACCAATTCGTTCGCCGTTTTATGACGAATTATGATGAAGTAGAACGCCTTAACCCACATACCCCAACGCCACTGGTGGATTGTATCAACCAGACATTGGGTCGTGGCTGGTGGACCTACTTCCCATACCAGGCACCATTCGCCAGTGAAATACCCACGATGGCAGGCATTCCCGGTGTTACATTGAGCACCATAAATGATGATCGCCGTTATGTGGATACACCGGAAGACACATTGGAGCGTCTTAACTTTGATCTCCTGAATCGCCAAATCGCATATGAAAGCGGCGAACGAGTGGGACTGGCTCGCTTGGCTATCGCCTTTACCTATTGGCGTGGCCCCTTTGTCGGGCAACGCCTCGAAAACAAAATGTCCCGCATTCAAGGTCGTGTTGTCTGGTTGGACCAGCAAATGGACTACACTCCCAATCGCCCATTGGTAGGTGCCGTAGTTAATCTGAAAACTTACCGGGGCGACCGAAATCTTATGGGCACACGCGGTGTTGGCATGACGATCTCTGATGAGGAAGGTCGGTTTGAATTCGATGGCCTGATTGATATGACAGCAAATGGCCAATTTTCATTTGTTGAAGTTGAAGCTTTTGGTGTGGCGACGGAACGCTTTCTGGAGAACAATCCGAATGCCAAAGGCGAATACATGCGCGTGCTGGAGAAAGGTGATCAGCAAGTAGATGATGTAATACTTGACGGGCGGATAGTTTTTGCCAATGACTGGGCGCGTCCAGCCGAATTCCCGGCATCAACCAGCATGACAAAGCAAACAGAGAATCTGAATATAGTTACATTCCCTTGTAGACCCATTACCTTGTTTGGATTAACAGAACCACGTGGCTTTATAAGTCTCACCAGTTTGCAATTACTGGATGTGTCGACAGAAAGCCCTCCATACCAGTGGGGCACCAGTTATATTGATAGTGCTTGGGGTGATCCGGAAGAAAACTGCATGACTGTATGGGCAGACCCGACATTGCGTGTGCGCTTGACGATGGGTTTTGGAATGCAGGAAAAACGCTTGGTGCTTATTAACAATACACCAGAAGACCCCATCGGTACTGGGTATGTACTTTCTGAGATAGAAACAATACCTTCCTGGGTGCTCCAGGGCGCCAGAAACATGTGGACAATTAATGAGTATCGCATCAATCGGTTCGAAGCACATGGTATAACAAATCCACGTGTTCAATCTTTACATGAAGAAGCAGAGTTTTACTTGTCCCGAGCCGAGTTGGCATTGGAAAACAATGAATTCAGTGTATATCGTATGGCTTCCGAGCGTGGTTGGGCTCTGG
>Ga0334884_1003019_pt1 | contig 19932 bp, 17 predicted proteins | sample GraSluR1_MG_7_FD_207215 | JGI IMG/M metagenome (GOLD analysis project Ga0334884, IMG submission 207215) | Sludge microbial communities from methane-producing bioreactor in Wageningen University, Netherlands - Granular Sludge_12_05 R1 | ecosystem: Engineered > Bioreactor > Anaerobic >...
TGAGTTGTCGGACATGAATAGCCGAGAAGAGCCTTTCGTCGACCCTGAGAGAAAATGGGAGAGCAAAAAAGTACCGGACGCCTTAATTAACCTGGCCAAGGAGCAGACATGGAGAGAGATGCTTACGATGAGCGGATAGCGGCTATCGTGGGGGATACGGAGGGGCGTTGCTGGGACGAGACAAGGGACGTGTTCTTTGAATATCTCAGGGCGAACCTGTCCCTGCCGTGTGAGGTGACGGGATACGAAGATTTCGGGTGGGAAGAGTTCTACGTGTTTGGCCCAGGGAGTAAGGAAGAGTACGAACGGCTCAAGAAGACGCAGCCCTCTTACAAAGACCGTTATCAGTTGCTCGAGATAGTGCACGACGCCGAAACCGTATGGGCCATGTTCTGGGGTGAGGACATTGGCGCGAAGGTCCGCCGTATTTGTGACGGCAAAGAGTTTCTGCTGGGCGGAGCGGAAATCCAGGCAGTGGACAAGAAATCGCGAAACTACCAGCTTCTCAACGATTACGCAGTGTGGTTCGTTAACAGCCGCTGATGGAGTATCTCGTGCGTTTGATTGATGCGGCTGAACGTGGTATACTGGCGTGCTGTAGAACGGAGCGACCGGTCCTGTGAGCGCTTTTTGGAGAGCACAATGGGAGACGTTATGAAGACTCGCCATGCTTGTTGTCTGTTTTTGGGGATAGGTACTCTCATCTGGCTTTGCAGGCCTGTTGCAGCGGAGGAATTGCCGGTGAATCTGGCGGCTCTTGCGAAGGTTTCGGCGAGCAGTGAGTTCAGCGATGCGTACAGTCCGGCGATGGCTGTTAATGATATCATTCCTTCTGAATTCCAACCGGATCGGGATTGGGCGGTGAAGGGCACGCAGACAGGATGGTTTTGCCTGGAGTGGGATCAGCCCGTCGAGGCCGCCCAGATCGTCTATTATGCCCGCGTTACAAGTCCACTGCTCGAATGCTTCAAGGATTACGAGGTTTATCTCGATGATTCCAACGAAGCGATAGCGGCCGGGGCGCTGGAGCATCGGCATGGCGGTCAGATGATTAACTTTCCAAGGCAGAGAGTCAGGAAGATTCGTGTGGCGTTTCTTTCGTCTCATCCGAATTCGCCGAATCCGGGCGCCGCTGAGATAGCCGTGTACGCCACGGCTCTTACAGGCAAGCAGCTTGCGGAGATGCAGATACCGGCAGCGGAGAAGGGGCCGGAGGCGAAAGCTCTTCGCCGGGAATTGCTGGACGGGACACTCGGGTTCAAGGAGATCCTGCTGGTGAAGCGGAAGCCGTTAGATATTTCGCATGTGTACGTTTACCACGTTGAGGGATTTCGGCCGGGCGGCGGGCTGTACCGTTTCAGGCCGGATGAGAATGGGGGCGAGTTGGTGTGCATATTCGATGCCGGGGACGGAATGATCACCTCCGCCGATCTGTCGTACGACGGCGGGGAGGTGGTCTTCGCTCTGCGTCAAGGCGGGCTTGTGGCCTCGAATCCGGTTGCGCATATAGAAGACATTTCGCGGTACGAGGACGAGAAGAGCAACTACCAGATCTTCAAGATTAATATCGACGGTTCGGGCCTGAAGCAACTGACGCACGGAACGTATAATAACCTCGATCCATGCTGGCTGCCGGACGGCGGCATTGCTTTTATCTCGGACCGCAAGCCGGCGTATGCCTATTGCTACGTGGTGACATCGCCGGTGCTGTACCGGATGGAGGGGGACGGTTCGGGACAGAAACGGCTGTCGGCGAACTATCTGATGGACTTTACGCCGTCGGTGCTTACCAACGGGAAGATCGTGTATACGCGCTGGGAGTATGTCGACAGAGCGGCTTGTCCGATTCAGAGCCTGTGGACTATCAATCCGGACGGTACGGAACTGGCCGGCTTTTATGGCAATCGCGTCATCTCGCCGGGGACGTTCATGGATGCGCAGCCGATTCCCGGTACGAGCCAGATTATTGCCACGGCTACGAATCACAACGGTTCGTGTCGCGGCGGGATCGTGGCCATTGACCATACAAAGGGCGCCAATTCGCCGGAAGCGGTGCGGAATCTTACTCCGGAAATCGACATTTACGCGCATCGTCTTGGCGGCGGGCCGTGGGGGAACGGCATGCTGGATTGTGGGGTCGGCGGAACTTATGAGAAGCCCTTTGCGATCAATGCGGAGCGGTTCCTTGTCTCGCGGGGCGGTACGATCCAGTTGCGTGATTTCGATGCCCACGCCGTATCGCTGCTGTTTCCGCAAGACGGGATGGGGTTTTACTGTCCGATGCCGATCTGTGAGATAGAAAAGCCTCCTGTTGTGATGGGCAAATTCATGGACTCTGAAACCGAATTGCCGGAAGACGGCAGTGTATCCGGCGGGTGGGCAACGGTGTACATTCAGGATGTTTACAACGGCCTGGAGCCGCATGTCAAACGTGGTGAGATCAAGCAGATCGCCGTTGTGCAGGAAGTCGAGAAGAGCACGCATACTCCACAGAATAACAAGCTTCTCGACGGAGGCGGGATGCGGAATATTGCCGTGTTCGGGTTTCAGTTTCCGCTGGTGTCGTGCGGGGCGACCTATGCCGCCAAGAAAGTGTGGGGATTTGCAGATGTCGAGGAGGACGGCAGCGCGGCTTTTGAGGTTCCTTCGGAGGTGCCGATCTACTTCCTCGCTCTTGACGGAGAAGGGCAGGCGGTGCAGCGTATGCGATCCTTTACCCACCTGATGCCGGGAGAAGTGCAGGGGTGTGTCGGCTGCCACGCCAACCGAAACAATGCGGCCCCACACAGCACCAGAACATCAGTCATGCGTTTTTCGGTGCAGAAACTGAGGGAACCGGCATGGGGTGTCAAAGGATTCAGTTATCCGGAGGTTGTGCAGGGAGTGTTGAACAGGAATTGCACCAGTTGCCACAATGAGCGGCAGCAACCCGGAAACGTGGATCTGACCGGCGAAAGAACAGACTTTTTCAACGTTTCGTATGATATTTTGTGCCGGACGGGGACGCAGGGCGAAAACAACTGGATGCTGCACGGAAGTCCGTCGGGACCGGAGTACGACCACGTACGGGGTATGAGTCCCTACGTCGAGTGGATTTGGACGATAAACGGGGCGGGGCACAATGTGCTCGAAATCGAGCCGCGGCGCTGGGGCAGCCCAGCCAGCAGACTGGCGGAGATCATTCGCACAGGACATCCCGATGAGCATGGCAACGCGCGGGTAAACGTGCCGCAAGCAGATCGCCGGAAGGTGTATCTGTGGATGGATCTTAATGTGCCGTACTACGGAACCTCGTCGAGCAATCACAAGGCGCATCTTGGCAGTCGGCGGATGATGCCGTCGAGTCTTGACGCTGCATTGAATGATGTCGCTTCGCGGCGATGTGTCAGTTGTCATGAGAAAGGCATCCCCCGGAAGTTCTACACTCGCATAGAGAAGCCCGAACATAACAACTTTCTTCTGGCCCCGCTTTCGCTGACAGCCGGCGGCACGCAGCAGTGCGGCACACCGGTTTTCCTTAGCGATGAGGATCCGGATTACCAGAAGATTCTCAAGACATTTGAGCCCATCAGCGAACTGTTGAAGAGACGTCCGCGGGCTGACATGCCTGATTATGAGTATCTTTGCGATGAGCCCCTGATTTGACTGCGCGGACCCTTAGTTACTGGGTCGAAGAACTTTGGACTTGAAATGTGATATCCTGTCTGTGAAGGGAATTTGATGATTTATAGACGAGACATGCTCCTGCACCTGTCGATCGCAGCAATCTCTGTGTTGGTCTTGCCGGTTGGCGCCGAAAGTTTCAGCGGGCACAGCGGCAAGGCGGCTGTGTTGATGCTGGCGGCGAGCGGCGGCGTGACTTTGCAGGATGAGGTTGTCACTTATGAGGCCTTTGGAGCCGTTGGGGACGGTGTTCACGATGATCTGCCGGCGATCTGCAAGGCGCATGAACATGCCAATGCACGCGGGTTACGCGTGAGGACACGGGCGGGGGCGACATATCATCTCGGCAAAAAGGCACTGACGGCGATCATCGCGACCGATACGGACTGGGGCACGTCTCGTTTTATCATTGACGACACAGAAGTAGAGAATCATAAGCGGTCTTTGTTCGAAGTGCGTTCGCTGCTTGGGCGCGAAGAGATCAAGATCGAGCGGTTGACGCGGGACCAGAAGCAATTGGATGTGCGGCCTCGACATGACTGTTACGTCCAGGTGACGAACAACAAGATCAAGCGCTATATCCGGCGCGGCCTCAATCAGAACGCGGGGACATCGCAACGCGACTGCTTCATCCTGCGTCGGGACGGCTCGATTGAGGGGGACATCGACTGGGACTACGACACGGTGGATCGCGTGGAAGCCCATCGGATGGACGAAAAGCGGCTTGTACTGCGCGGCGGCGTATTCACGACGATAGCGAACAGGATGAAGCAGGAGGTCGGCTACAACTACTGGGCGAGGAATATCAGGGTGAGCCGTTCCAATACGGAAGTGGAGGGTCTGACTCACTACGTCGTGGGGGAGACCGAAGTGGGCCATCCTTATTCGGGCTTTATCAGCGTGAGCAACTGCGCGAACGTAACGCTGCGCAACTGCTTCGCTACCGCGCACAAGACCTATAAGACAATCGGAGCGGCGGGCAAGCCGGTGAGCATGGGATCATACGACTACAGCATCAACAGCGTAGTGAATTTCAGCATGATCGGCTGCCGCATGGAGAACATCAACGATCGCACGCTGTGGGGCGTGATCGGCACTAACTTCTGCAAGAACATCGTGCTGGAGGACTGCACGCTCTCCCGGATGGATACGCATATGGGGGTCTCAGGCGTCTATACGATCCGCCGCTGCACGCTGGGGTACATGGGCCTCAATGCGATCGGTCGCGGGGTGCTGACGGTTGAGGATTCGACGTTGTACGGCGGTTCTCTTGTCAATTTTCGCAGCGATTACGGCAGCACGTGGGAGGGCGACGTCGTCATCCGCAACTGCCGGTGGATCCCCAACAGCGGACGCACGAGCCGGCCGCAGATGATACACACGAGCAACGACGGCATGCACGACTTCGGCTACCCATGCTTCATGCCGCGCGAGATAACCATCGACGGACTCTTTGTTGACGACTCGAACCACCCGGAAGACTACCAGGGGCTGTACTTCTTAAGCGACCCGGACGGCGGCAAAGACTTGAAAGAGGCAGAACGGCCTTTCCCGTACCAGTTGTGCCGGACGCTGCGCGTTCGGGGGCTTACGACCGCCAGCGGGAAGAAGCCTCGCGTTTCGCCAAGCGTGCACATCGAGAGAAGTGTTGTCTTTGTCGGCGAGTAATAAGAAAGCCAGATGGGCGGTGGCGAGCGATAAGGTTCTGGCGCGTGCGGCGGTAGAGCGTCTTCGAGAGCTTTGTATTTGACTGGAAGGGAGGTTCTAGTTATGGCGGGTTGCGGGCGGGGCTGGTTTCGTCGGTTTGTTCTTAACACTCATATGCCGGTTTTGCTGACGGCATTTTTCTGGGTGTCAATTCTGTGGCTTCCTGAGCGGCAGTCGTTTCGCGCATTGCGGGTCTACTTGTTTTTTGCGTGGCCTTTGGCGGTGATGGTTTGGTTGATTGCGGCGGCCTGGATGAGGCGGGAGCTGATGCGTTCGGGTTTCTATCTGGTGTACTTCTGGGTTTTTTTGATTCTTGTCGTTGTGCTTGCGCTTGGGGTGATGCCCCTCCCGGAGGGGGTTTGGGAAATGGTCGGCAGGCACGCATGGCTGCTGCTGGTGTATCTGGTGGTGGTGCGGCGGTGGCTCGTGCAGGGAGTGCTTTCCTTCAGAAGAGTTGCGAGTGGGTTGTGGGTGTTGCTGGCTTGTGTAGCGGTTATCGAAGTGGGATCGGGGCGGTTTGTTCGGACGGGTTTGTTTGCGGCTGCGGTAGCACATTGGAGCGGGGGTAATACGATCACACAATTCGAGACGCCTGCGAATCTGGTTGCGTTTGCGGCGGATTTGAGTGCTGAGGGTGACATGGCGGTGAGGGTTTATTCGTGCGGGGCGCCTCGGCGGCAGGTGTGGAGTGCGGACGTGCGGCTTGAATGGATGGATGCGGCGGGCGAGCGTGCGGTCATGGCGGAACTGCTTAAGAGTTACAGGAAGCTGGATTGGGTATTGGTGGAGGAGTATCGGGTGCGGGAGGGCTGCGCATGGCCGGTGAGGGTTGTGTACAGGGAGAGGCAAGGCAGGAGCGGGGGCGCGGCAGCAAATGAGGGGGATTTTGTGAGGGTGGTTATGGTGGCGGGTGGTTGAGATCGGCTGTCACTTTGCTTATTTGGTGATGATGTAGAATTCGAGGTCTCTGTAGGTGTCGACGTCGGGGTATCCGTCTGAGGTTGGGGTTGCGGCGTATCTTGCGGGTCCGGTTGGGAATGCGGATTGGGCCTGGAGCTTACGGAGGATGCTCATGTCGGCTGGGGGCTGAGGGGCGGGGATCATTAGCGGCGGGTTTTTGCCGTTTCCTTCGCGGCGGATAGACCAGCCGCCGTGGTACGTGTCGTCGGCGTCGGTGAGCGACGGGGTTCGGGGCGACGCGGCGTTGTTGCGGTTGGCGAGTGTGAAGTTGCGGTCGGGGGCGGGCTGGACGAAGCCGAGGAGGAATGCGTAGCGTTTGTCTTTGCGGAATCTCGGGGCGTCGGGGGCTGCGAAAGCGAACTTGAGATATGTGAGGCGTGCATCGCCTTCAGCGGCAAGGTCGGGCAGGGCTGCGCCGGCAAAGACTCGTATGGGGAGGTATTGCACGCCGGTTATGAAGTCGTCACAGCGGTGGTTTGCGGAGAAGCCGTGTTTGGCGGCGGCGCCGGGGGGCGTGGCGTTGTCGTCGATGACGGGGGCGCCTTTGACTTCGAAGAACTGTACGAAGACCTCTGCGTTTGCGGCGCCGGGGAGGAAGGCGAGATAATCGTTGCCGGTGCGGAGGATGATGGCGTCGAGTGTGAAGTCGCATGGGGCGGTGAAGACCTGGCCGAGATCGCGTGCGCGTCGGAAGTAGCCTTTGTCTTTCCATACGAGCGGGGCTTCGCTGCGTATTGATGTGTTGCCGCCGAGGTTGGCGGCGAGTTGGGAGATGATGACCCGGTCAGCGTCGGCTGCGAGGAGGGTGCGGAGTTTTTCCCACTTTTCGGGTGTTCCCTGCTGTTCATGGCGGGATGACAGGCCGGGAGGGAGCTTGCCGAGGGACGTTACAGCGAGGGCGGGATCGGCGGCGGCTGCTGGGGACGTTGGCGCGGCGAGTGTGGCGAGTACGAGGAACATGCAGAGGCGGCAGAATGTCGGTATTTGTGCAGCTTTTCTGGGTTTTGTTTTCATGGTGGGATGATAGCAGAGGCGGAGACGGGGTGCAAGGCGGGGAATGAGGGGGATTTTGTGAGCGTGGTTATGGTTGGGGGCTAAGGTACGGGGAGCGGCCGATTGGAGGCGTGGAACCGGCGGCGCTTCCGTGCGGGGGGAAACTGTGGATCGGGGAGGTCTGGATCACACAAAATGCGCTTGCACTATCCTGCTATCCGGGCTGAAAATGAAATTTTTATGTCTTTGGAGGGCAAGGGTTTAGCGTTTTGCACCGGCGGAAAAATCGCACGAAAAGCGCAAGTTCGTGCTAATAGGGAGGGGCGTTTTTTGTGGTTTGAGGAGTAAGGAGGATGGTTATGAGGCGATGGTTATTGGCGGGATTGTTGGCGGCTGCGTTGTGGTTGGCTGGCGAGGGGGGTGCAGGAGGTCCGGACGGCGGCGCAGTCGAGGGCCTGGGTGAGTCGGGCGGCGAGTCCGGCTGTGGCGGGCTGGTCGAGGGGGATTTTGAGTTGGATCGTGTCGCCCTGGGCGGGCGGAGCGGATTGGGCAGACATCCTCCTTCAGGCACCCTGCTGCCGGCTTTGACGGCCTTGCCGGGCGAGGATTTATTGCTTGAATCATGGGCGGTCATGTGCATCATATCGTCCGGCGGTGTCGGCGACGGCCTGAAAGCAGACTTCGGCGGGAGGCGATTTGTATCCGGCCGACTAATACAAGGCGTGTACAATACCGACATGTCAGGCATGGAAGCTCAACCGGAACCAGCGGAAAGACGCAAATGAACAAGGCCAGGATCAAACACATGCCCTTGTGCCGCTGCAAGGCCATTTACAGTTTCATAGCGGCGGCAGTGCTTTATATCGTGCTGGCCTGCTACTACCTGCACCCGGTCAAGAGCCCAGGGGGGCCGCAAACGGTCATCGCCGCCACCTGGGTCGCCGGGGCTACGGGGTGCTTTGTTCTGAGCCGCCGATGGATCGCAGCGTTTGCTGCATCGCTTTTGGCGGGGGCGATATACGGTTTTGGTCCGTTCGCGCTGGGTTTTGCGGCGTATCATCCGCTTGCGGGCGTACCGCTGGCATTCGTTCCCTGGCTGTTCTGTCCGGCGGCTTTTTGGCGAAAATGGCGGCCGTCGGTGAGCCGCCGCCTCGCCAAGACGGGAGCCTTGGCGGGCAGCAGCGTCACGGCAGTTCTCTGCTTGCTGCCTTTTTGCGGCATAGTGGGGTTTTTCTGGCTGTGCGGCAGGCCGGAGATTGGACCTGTGTTTCCCATGCCGGTTAGCCTGAGGCTTGAGCCGGACAAGCTGGCGGGTCTGGCGGCACCGCTGACGATGCGGCCTCACGATTTCATTTTGAGCTTCTACCATGTCCCGCTGGCGGCACTGGCGATGGGGCTGTGCATTCTCTTCGAGTCGCGCCGGCATGCAGTGCTGGTGCCGGTGGGTGCGGCGGCGGTGCTGTCATTTGCCGGTCCTTTGGCGCAGGTGAGCCCGGTTATGTGGGCACTGATACCGGTGCTTTTCGGGTCGATTGTCATAGGCCTTGGGGCGGAGGGTCTGGCATGGGCGGGTCCGAGCGACGGGAAATGGCTTTTGTTCTGTGCGGCGGCGGTTGCCATTGTGGCGGGTGCATGCCTGTATCTGAGTTTTACCGATGGGATGATATATCGCCGCACGGCGATTCTGCACGCCGGCGGATTGCTTTCGGTGGGGGTTATATTTGCTTTGACGAGGGCGGAGCTGCGCCTGCATCTGCTTCGATGGCTACTGCTTGGTGCGACGTTGGGAGCGGACATGCTGGGCAGCGGCAAATACCTCGCCGACAAAGTTCTGTAACGGCGATGCCGCGGCGGATTATTGTCAAAGAGTGATGTATTGTCTTGCCGATGTATTGCAAAAGCGTCAGGCGGCTGGACGGAGCGGCATAACGGACTTGCGGAGCAACACGAAAAGGTGTGATCTACGTATGGGTGAGCATAAGCTGCAGATTATCAGAAGACCGAGGCTCGACCAGCCGCGGATGTTGATGGGTTTTTCGGGCTGGATGGACAGCGGCGACGTTTCGACCGGGACGGTGAACTGGCTGACGGCGTATCTTGGGGCGGAGAAGTTCGCGTATATCGAGCCGGAAGGATTCTACATTTACAACTTTCCGGGCACTATGGAGATGAGCAGCCTCTTCAGGCCTTACACTCGGATCGTGAGCGGACGGATACGCAGCTATGGACTGCCTGAGAACGTTTTCTATTGCAGTCGGGCAAACGACCTGGTTCTGTTCAGCGGCAAGGAGCCGAATCTCAACTGGCAGAGCTTCGCGGAACTGGTATTCGCGGTGTGTTCGGATCTTGACATACGCGAGATATACTTTGTGGGCAGTGTCGCGGGCCTTGTGCCGCATACGCGTGAGCCCCGGATATTCTGCAGCGTCTCGGACGATAACCATAAAGTCCGGCTGGCTGGTCACGGGGTGAAGTTTACGGATTATGAGGGGCCGGCAAGTTTCATTACTCACCTCGAGGTGGAGGCTACGCGGCACAACGTAAGCGTGGCCAGTTTTGTCGCGTCGGTGCCTGCATACGTCCAGGGCGAGAATCCAAAGTGTATCGATGCGGTTCTGAAGATGCTCAAAGTCGTCCTGGACCTGGACGTGGAACTGGAAGGTATGCGGCAGTTGAGCGACGAATTCGAGAAACGGCTGACGATTGCGGCCAGGGAGATGCCGGAACTGGCCGAGACGATTGAGAAGCTGGAATCCGATTACGACAAAGAGATTTTCGACGTGCAGATGGGCGATCTTAAAGACTGGCTGCACCAGAAAGGGATTCGTCTGGATTAGACCGACTTATGCGGTCATTAGTTGTTGGGGATTTCCATTCCGAGCTCGGCAAGTACTTTCTGCATGTCCTCCTAGACGCGGCGGCGGTTGTCGGGCGAGTAGTTGCGAAGGAGGTAGGCGGGGTGATAGGTGGGCATGAGCTTAACGGGGGGGGCATCCGGGGAGAAGTAGTATTCGTGGAACCTGCCCCTTAGCCTTCCGATCGGCAACTCCGTCTTGAGGAGCGTTCTGGCGGCGTGGGCACCCAGGGCTACAATGACTTTCGGGCGGATCAACTCCAACTGCCGCTGGAGGAAGGGAAGGCAGTGTATGATCTCATCGGGACGCGGATCGCGGTTGTCCGGGGGGCGACACTTGAGAATATTGCAGATGAAGACGTCTTGTCGGGCCATGCCCATAGCTGCGATGATGTTGTTGAGCAGTTGTCCCGCCCTGCCGACGAACGGCCTGCCGGCTGCGTCTTCGTCGGCTCCGGGGGCTTCGCCTACGAAAACAAGGTCGGCGGCTGGATTGCCTTCGCCCGGCACGGGGTTGGTGCGGGATTTGTCCAATCCGCATCGACAGCAGGCGCGCACTTCCGCTGCAATTGCGGCCAGCCCTTCCTGAACCGAAGCGGGTACCTGACAGTGTGCCGGTTCTTCGGCGGAGGATTCACTTTGGGCGGGGATGTCGCCTCGCACGGCGAAGTCGCCGGCGAAGAAAGCGTCCATCTCGGCGTGCTGTCGTACGACTCTGGCAATGTTCTGGGGTTCGTTCGTCATGCAGGATAATGTAGAGGTGAAGATGATGTGCGGCAACTATAAAATGGTGATCGGGTGAAAAACATGCACGTTCAGCGAGCGTCGGGTGTTACCAGTCGGCGGCGGCGAAACATACGGTCTTCTGGCGCGTGACGTCGGCCATGATCTTCAGGTCAAGTTCAGCGGCGTCAACCACTTTTATGACCTCATCGTACCTGGCGCCGTCGGGAATGAAGGTGCACAGCAGGTTTGGGCGTGCGCCGAGCAGGTCCGGATGGAAAGTCGCGCCGGACCTGTCCAGGAACAGGGCGACGTAGAATATCTGCATTTCGACGAGGTCCTGAAAGAAATGGCTTCCGTAGGACAGTTCCGGCAGCAAGTTTCCTTCGGGGTATGAGAGCTCACACAATACCGCCACGTTGTTGATCTCGGCAAACCGTACCGGAACGCCCAAAGACGGTGTGGTGGTACCCCAGCGTCCGGGGCCCATAAGGAGTGTGGGGTGACTTTCTCGTCGAATCTGCCGATTCACCTTGCCGATCAGCCGGGCTATATTGTACTTGTCCTGCAACGGCAAGGCGATGTAAGCGGCGGGATCGACATGAACGACGTAACGAATGGGCTGCTCAATATTTCCGCCCATGAAGCTGCCTTCGGCCTGGAAATAGACCTGTGACGGTCGGAGATCAGGTATGCGGACTCTGCCGCCGATGCCCCTGGTCTGCAGCGGGCGGCACTGCAGCAGATTGACCAGCGCGCCGCCGCCGGGCGAGAGGTTCAGTGTGAACTCTATATCCACGGGGTATTCGTAGCATTGCTCGAGGGTTTGGAGCATGCGTCTCATAGAGGGCACGAAGTCGGTCGACTGGAGCAGGTTGTCGAAATTGAGAATCCATGCGGGCTGATCAGCAGGTCCGGCGGCGGAGGCTCGGACGGCAAACAGCGCATCAGGCTGGTCGGCGCCCAGGACTGTTTTGGTCTGCACGGTTTCCAAGCTGTTGGTCTGAACGTTAAGAACGTCGACATAATGCTGCGAAAACTGACGCATGTTGTCGCGCGACGAATGGGGCTGCACCAGCGGGGCATCGAGCGCGACAATTCGGGGGTAGTCGTTTTCGACGCGGTCGACGGCCCTGGTGCCCAAACCGAGGACGATGCGGAGCATGCCGGCATTCGGATCAAACTGCGGGTTCCAGACAAAGGTATTGTATGAGACGCCGACGCCTGCAACATCAGGGTAGAAGAAATGGTCGTGGTAGCGGCCGCTGACGCGCTGCACAAGCAGGGCCATCTGCTCATCGAGCTGATCCAGCCCGCGCTGCAGGCGGTACGTGAGAGCATCCTCGCCCATTGCGCTTGCGTAAATGAGCCTGACCGCCTCCTCGAAACGATCGTATCGGTCGTCGGTCGAGCCCTGGTTGGCCAGAAACACACTCTCGTATTTGCCGGCGAAGGCATTTCCAAAGCTGTCCTCGAGAAGGCTGCTGGAGCGTATTATTATCGGCGACTGGCCGAAGTACTCTATCATCTCGATAAACTGCTCGCGAATCTCGTTGGGAAACCGCCCTTTAAGCAGCCCGGTTGCCAATTCGCCGGCTTTTTCGAAATATCCATCTGTGGTTTTCTGCTGCATGCGCAGCTTCCACAGGCCGTTCTGAACAATGTAGTTGTGGAAGACGTCCGAGCCTATGTAGTACGAATCATGATTCTCGAGCCGCTGTGACCAATCGAACGATGTGTCGCGGCAGAGTATCTGCCGGGCCAGCAGCATGCCGAGCGACTTGCCACCGATGTAGCCGGTGCCGACCATGCGAGCTTTGATGTCGAGCACGTCCTTCAGTGAGAAATGCGTTTTTACGAGGTCCAGGAGCCGCCTGTCCTTGCCCAACATCAGGCCGGCGATGAGCTCGAGCATCTCAAGTTTGCGCTGGGCGGGAGGGTTGTCGGCCAGCATTTCTTCGGCCTCCAGGAATATTCGGTCCCACTGGTCGAGCTTGCGGCGAACCCGCGTGCGTCCTTTGCTCGAGATGTAGGCGAACAGGCGTGCAGCGTCCACGCTGTTGCCTATGGGTTCGAAGCGGTCGCCGGAGTCTCTGTGGGGCAGGAACATCGTCGGCGAGTATCGGTTCCACACTTTGAGCGGATGGACGTACACCTTGCCTTCGAGCCGATACACGTCGAGCAGGAGTTGTGTGGTTTCGCGAATTCGTGCGATGGTGTCGAAAGAGTGATGATCTCGCAAAATGGCGAAATAGGCGATTGTATCGAGCTCGTAGAGGTAGGGACACGTTACGCGGAAGAAATCGGCGACCATGATATCGGTCACCCATGCGGCCAACAGGTCCGAGAGGCTGTCGAACACATAGAAAACCCTGCGTCCGAATTTTGATACGGTGTTGTAGACTGACGAAGAGAACGTCTCGAAGCCGACTCCTATGTCAAGTTCGACGATGCTGAGCCCCTGTCGCGGCTCAAGAAGCGGCTCGTGCCGGGCGAAGTGCATGTAGACAACCTGCCGCCCTTCGTTGATCGCCCGCTCAACGTAGGGGGTTACGAACTGCCGATAGTCGTCAATCGTGTCGACCTGCCAGACGACGTTGTCGCCGTAGCGGAGCTGCAGAAGTATCTCGTCGAGACGATCCAGTCCGGTGCTCGGAAACTTGTCCATTAAACCGCCTCCTCAAAAAACTCTACAACGGTATGCACCCGGATATTTATTTGCTGCTTCTACAGCACGTGTTCACGGCAATCATGCCGCATGGGTGCGGACACCAAAAAAGAAGCCCCTGCAAGCAGAGGGGCTTCTTCGGTGTACTTAGCACAATCGGGCTCTTCGCTCAGACAACTCCCTGGGCGACCATCGCCTTGGCGACCTTCAGGAATCCGGCGATATTGGCGCCGGCGACGAGATCGCCTTTTGCGCCAAATGCCTCTGCTGCTTCGGTGCACTGATCGTAGATTGCGTTCATGATGAGCTTGAGCCGCTGATCGACTTCTTCGAAGGTCCAGTTGAGCCGCATTGAGTTCTGGGTCATTTCCAAGGCACTGGTGGCCACACCGCCGGCATTGGCGGCCTTGGCGGGACCGAAGGAGACTCCATTGTCCTGGAAGACCTGGATCGCTTCTGGCGTCGAAGGCATGTTGGCTCCTTCTCCGACGGCGATGCACTTGTTGGCGACGAGCTTGCCGGCGGCTTCTTCGTCAATTTCGTTCTGAGTCGCGGAAGGCAGTGCGATATCGCATGGAATGTCCCAGATGCCCTGCCAGTCTTCCACATACTTTGCCGAGGAATGCGCGTCGGCATATTCGCGGATTCGTCCACGCTGGACTTCCTTGATTTGCTTTACGGTTTCGACGTTGATTCCGGCTTCGTCGACAACGTAGCCGTTGCTGTCAGAGACGGCAATGACCTTTGCGCCCAACTGCTGAGCCTTCTGGGCAGCATAGATTGCGACGTTGCCGCTTCCGCTGATGACGACCTTTTTGCCTTTCCAATCGGTTCCGCGGTCCTGGAGCATGCGGGTAACGAAGTAGATCAGGCCGTAGCCGGTTGCCTCGGTCCGCACGAGCGAACCGCCCCAGCCCAGCCCCTTGCCGGTCAAGACGCCGGTGAAGGTGTTGGTCAGTTTTTTGTACTGTCCGAACAGATATCCGATCTCCCTGCCGCCAACGCCGATGTCTCCGGCGGGCACGTCGGTGTCGGGGCCGATGTGACGGAACAGTTCATTCATGAAGCTCTGACAGAAACGCATTACCTCGTCGTCCGACTTGCCCTTGGGGTTGAAGTCGCTTCCGCCTTTGCCGCCGCCGATGGGCGTGGTGGTCAGGGCGTTCTTGAACACCTGCTCAAAACCGAGGAATTTGATGATGCCAAGGTACACGGACGGATGGAACCGCAAGCCGCCCTTGTATGGTCCAATGGCGCTGCTGAACTCAACTCGGAATCCGCGATTGACCTGGACCTCTCCACGGTCGTCCACCCAGGGGACTCGGAACATTATCTGTCGCTCGGGCTCGACCATCCTCTCAAGGACTCTTGCCTTTGCAAGCTGGGGCTCTTGCTGCATCACCACCTCGACGGACTCGGCAACTTCGCGGACGGCCTGGTGAAACTCCCGCTCCTGCGGATTTCGGGCAATTACGGACGCCATGATATTTTCAACAAATGCACTCGCCATTACATACTCCTAAGAGATTCCGGGCTACCTGATCGGCTGGGATTATAAACCCTTGCCACATCTTGTTTAGCTAAACTGATGAACTATTTTCTTTGAAGAATACAGAAATGTCAGTATAATGGGATGAATGGCGTATGCAAACTGTTTATGCTAATAGGTATTATCAGGGCACCTAATAGTGCACATCGACACGATGCGATTGTTCTGCGATCTTGCGGAGCTTCAGAACTTCTCCAGAGCCGCTGAGAAACATGGTATAAGCCAATCCGCTGTATCGCAGCAGATCGCTCAGCTTGAGATGGCTCACCGCTGCCAACTGATCAATCGCAAACGGCGCCCGCTGGCACTTACCGCGGCCGGTGAAATGTTTTATCGGGCTTGCCGTGACATAATCGAACGATATGAGCGTCTTAACAGCGAATTGGCGGTGCAGACTCGTTCGGGCGCCCGTATTAAACTGGCGGCGATCTTCAGTATCGGCATGTACACGCTCCAGCCCTATGTCAAGAAATTCATGGAAATGTACCCCAAGATAAACCTTGCGGTGGATTACTACAGCGGGCCTCAGATCTATGACCATGTGCTGCGCGGTGTTGTTGATATCGGACTTGTGGCTATGCCCCGCATGGACAAGAACATTGACGTTTTTCCGTTTGAGAACGAGCGTCTGCTTCTGGTATGCAGTCCTGATCATGCGCTGGCCGGGCGCCCGGTGATTGATGTCCATGAGCTGCAGAGCATGGATTTCATTGCGTTCGAAAAGGACGTGCCGACCAGGACGCTGATTAATGGGATACTTGCCCGTTATGGCGTTACGGTGCGAATAGCGATGGAATTCGACAATACCGAAACGATCAAGCGTGCGGTCGAGATAAACGCGGGTCTGAGCATACTTCCTGAACCGACGATTCGTTCGGAATTGACGGCAGGAACATTAAAGGCCATGCCGCTCCTGAACGAGAACTTCTACAGGCCGACGGGCGTAATTGTACGCAAAGACAAGGTCCTTACACAGGCCGGCCGATATCTTCTGGAACTGCTCCACAAAGACGGAGGCAGACCACATGGCGATAAAAACCGTTATTTTTGACCTGGATGGCACGATCACAAGACCTTTCCTTGATTTCGACCTCATTCGGCAGGAAATCGGGTTGTCTCCTGACGCCGGTCCAATTCTGGAGTTGATGGACCAAATGACGCCTGCACAAAGGGCTTGTGCCGAAGATGTCCTGCTCAGGCACGAGACGCGAGCGGTCATGGAGTCGGAGCTTAATGACGGTGCGGAGACAACCATTGCATCGCTGCAGAAGGCGGGGATTCATGTCGGCGTGCTGACGCGCAACACACGGATCAACGCCGAGGCGGTTGCGGGCAAGCACAACCTTCGATTCGATGCGATTGTGGACCGCCAGGACGGGCCGGTCAAGCCGGATGCCTTCGGGGTTCTGGAATTATGCCGCCGGTTTGGGTGTGCGCCTTTCCAGACGCTTGTAGTAGGGGACTTTCTGTATGACCTTCTCAGTGCCAAAGCTGCAGAAGCCATCGCGGTGCTCTTGAAAAACACGCAGCAAGCACAGAATTACGTTGAATATGCCGATTATGTGATAACCTCGCTTGACGAGGTGCTCGATATCGTCGACAATATCGGGCGTAATGCGAAAGGATGACCCATGCTCAGAACCCTGATGACGATCACGTTTACTTTGGCGCTGTCAGCGTGTCAGGTACAGGACACAGAGGCGGCGGTATCGACGCTGCCGGTTTCGGGTGCGGTGGAGGAGTGTGTTGCGACGGCGCCGCAGGATAAGCCGGCGGGTACGCTCACACTCGACGAGATACTTGCCAAACTTCGCCAGCGAACCAGGGACATCAAGTCGTACCAGGCTGAGATTGAGTACCTGTTTATCCAGGAACCCGATCTTCTCGATTCCCGCACGTTGCGCAAGGGCTTCATTTACTACCAGAAAGACGGTGACAAATCGCGTTTGCGGGTGAATTTCAACACCATCCAGCAGGACGACGGACGCGAGCGCAAACGTTTGGAGCAGTTTCTGTTCGACGGGGTGTGGCTGACGAAGGTGGATCACGAGCTTCAGACTATTGATCTTTACCAGCAGGCACAGGAGGATGATCCCCAGGACGTATTCGAGTATATCAGCCATAATTTTCCCATCGTTGGGTTTTCTTCGACCGAGACTCTCCGGCAGCAGTTTGACATCAGCATCAAAGATCAGCCCACCGATCCGAGCAAGCCGATACAGCTTCATCTGCAAGTGAAACGCGATTCGGTGTACAAGGATGACTATCGCGACATCGATTTTTCCATCGACGGGCGCAGTTGGCTGCCCCTTCGGATCGTAACGCGATCCACCCAGGAAGACGTGTACGACATACAGTTTTTGAATGCGGCGGTGAACAAAAATTTGAAAAACAGCATTTTTGTGATTGAAACGCCCAAAAGTTTCAGCAAGAATATACACCCGTTACAGAAGGATCGTGAAAGAGAGCAGTAATGGCAACTGGATTGGTAACCTATTACTCCCGAAGCGGCAACACGAAGCAGATGGCCAAGGCCATTGCCGATGCGATGAGTGCCGCCGACCTGCCGACAAAGTGCAAGAGCATTGAGGATTTAAGCCTTGATGAATTGCAGGCCGCCGACGCGATAGTTGTCGGCTCCCCCACGTATTACGGCCGCATGGCCGGTGTCGTAGCATCATTCTTTGATGAATCGGTGGCACGGCACGGTAAACTGGACGGCAAAGTCGCCGCGGCTTTCAGCAGCTCTTCGAACATTGGCGGCGGCAACGAGACGACTGTGCTGAGCATAATTGAGACCATGCTTATACACGGCATGGTTGTCCAAGGCGATCCGCAGGGCGACCACTATGGGCCGGTGTCTATCGGCAAGCCCGACGAACGCGTTCTGCGGCAGTGCGAGAGGCGCGGACGTCGTGTGGCTGAATTGACGAAAAAACTGTTTCCATGAGCTTGACAACCGTTTTTTGGAAAAGTAAAGTCTTACAAAAATCAACGACAATAGTACTCTTCTTTGGAGGACTGTATTAATGCAGGAATACGAAAACCTCAAGGCACTGGTAGCTGAGATCGAAACCGACATTAACAAGGCAGAAGGAGGCAACAAGGCCGCCGGAACGCGGGTTCGCAAGCAAATGCAGCAGATCAAGCAGGCCGCCCAGCTTGTCCGCAACCGCGTGCTTGAGATCAGAACGACGGATTAAGTAACAAGACCGCACACCAGCTTTGGATTGTATGCGGCGCTGGAGGCGATGCGCCGAAAGCTGGTGTGCAGTGTTTCTATTCCCAAGAAGGAGTCCCATGCCGCCGTCATTGTTGTTTGATTTGTCCGGGATCGACCTTGACACCATCGAGTACACTCGCCAGGACATAGCTGAAGTTAATCCGCAATCTTATGAGATGGCTCAGCTTGACGGCATAATCTGGCACGATCTGGACAAACTGTTATGCCTCGGCTACAAGGATGTGACTGATCAGGAATTCTGGGTCCGTGGACATATCCCCGGCAGGCCGATCATGCCGGGAGTCATTATGATCGAAGCGGCCGCCCAACTATCGAGTTTCTTCATGAAGCGTATCTATGGGCTCGAGGGTTTCATCGGCTTCGCGGGCATCGACCACACCAAGTTCCGTGATACCGTCGTTCCCGGCAACCGGCTGTATTTACTGTCTCACATCTGCAAGATCCGCAGCCGCCAGTTCAGCGCCCGGGTTCAGGGCGTGGTAAACGGCAATTTGGCGTTCGACACCTTTATATCCGGCATGAAAGTGTGAAAGGTCGGCCATGTTGGGCCACCTGTTTGAGGGCTGTCTGCAGATCGACACGACTGTTCGGACAGCCGGCACATTGGCTCAGGCACCGCAGCCTGTCCCAACCTGCAAGGGTATCGCTGCCTTTGCGGATTCAGAGGACCGCTGCATTTCGATGCTTACCGCCGCCAACATCCGCCGTACCGCCACTCACAGGCTGTTCAGTGAAAACCCAGACGAGCCGGGCAGACGCGGCAGTATTGCGCACCTGGTCGGCACACTCTATTATCGTTGCTGCTACAACGATTATGAGACGACGCTGAGGTATTTGCAGGCGGTGCGTGTGATCTGGCCTGATTCATGGCAATCCATGATTTCACTTCCGAAGATGTGGTTCGTCGGAATAGATATGACGGCTCAGTGGCCCAACTTCACGATTACCGAAAAGCCCGGGGCGTCACCAGGCCGTAAACTTTTCGGCTTATTCCCCACGCGAAAGGCCGCGAGTCGGTATTCGAGCCTGCTGCAAGCGGCCTTTGCCCTGTGCCGCAGGCCCGACCTGATCGATTCTGCCGACAAGGCCGCGACGTGTCCGTATCTACAAATGGGAACCTGCCCTGCCCCGTGCGTCGGAAGTATCAGTCGGCAGGAATATGGCCGTCAGATCGAGAACGCCGCATCGGGGGCGGAAGTGCGCCTCCGCTTTGCGGAAGACCTGCGGCGGCAAATGCTGGAATTCGCGGCAAGGAGACAATTCGAGGAGGCGGCCGTGATGAAGAAACGGCTGGAAGCCCTGGACATGCTCAATGGCAGCGATTACGCGTGGACGCATGACCTTGCCGATCTGGCAATCCTTCATATAGACAGATGGGCCAAAATAGTCGGTCCGCAAGGAAGACGGAAAGTGCAGAGCTATGCCGGCTACCTGATTGCGGGCGAACACATCCATTGTCTGGGCCCATTCACATTGGACCAGACGGAGAACTTCCTGCGGGAAGCAAACTGCAGAATCAAAGAGTTTGGCCCTCAAAACAACCCCGACGATGCCAAGCTGAATCTCGCCAT
>Ga0334884_1003021_pt1 | contig 19914 bp, 18 predicted proteins | sample GraSluR1_MG_7_FD_207215 | JGI IMG/M metagenome (GOLD analysis project Ga0334884, IMG submission 207215) | Sludge microbial communities from methane-producing bioreactor in Wageningen University, Netherlands - Granular Sludge_12_05 R1 | ecosystem: Engineered > Bioreactor > Anaerobic >...
TCGATTCGGCCCTTTTCACCGACAAAGATACATCCCAGACCGGGAGCACGGTCGGCATCTTCAGTCAGGTGCAGTTCTGTGCCGTTTTCATAGCGCATGCGTACTGCTGCCCGGGGACCACTCGAGCCCCAGACCATGCGATAATACGGCGCGCCGGTTTCTTCCGGGCCAAATTCACGCTCTTCAAAAGTTCCGGAAGGCCGTGTTTCCAGTGCTTCATCCAGGGTAATTTCCACAGGCCCTGTATCATCGGTACCCAGACCACGGTTGATCTGATCGTAGCTGTGTGTACCCCAGCCTGTCACACCAAAGCTTTGTCCACCGCCATCGTAGTCCCACCACAAGCCCCATCCACGATGCAGGCTTTGATGATAGGGACGCATTACAGCCTGGTTGGTCCAGATATCCCACCAGCCGTCATTACTGCCTTCAGGCATTTCCTGCTCTTCATTGGAAGTCCAATACGCAGGCCCCATAAAATTCGGCGCCAGGACGGTATGAACTTTGCCCAGGGCTCCATTTTTCACCAGATCACTTGCCCAGGTATTCAACGGAATCGAGCGCTGCTGCGAACCAACCTGGGTAACCCGATCATATTTCCGTGCGATATTGACCATTTCACGGCCTTCAGCAATCGTCAGGCTCATAGGTTTTTCAATATACACATCAAGTCCAGCCGCCATGGCATGACAGGCAACATAGGCACGGGCATGGGTCGTGGTAACCGCCATGACACCATCCAGTTGTTCCTTGTCCATCATTTCCCGGAAGTCCAGATAAGGCGTCCAGCCGTGTTCATTACCCAGCGAACTCATTGCCGAGTCCAGACGTGGCTGGAAGCAGTCACAGGCAGCGACAATTTCCACGCCTTCCATACGGAGCACATCACGGGCCAGCCCGTTACAACGCCCTCCCAGTCCAATCAATCCAATACGCACCCGATCATTGGGGCCGGGCGTAGTCATTCCCAATGTTTTGCGGGAGAGTATCATTGGGGCAACAACAGCGGTCGATTTTAAAAAGTCTCTACGATTCATTACCTTTTACCTCTGAGACAGGGCATTCCCCATCCTGCTTGATTGTTTTGACGTACTCACAATCATACGTCAGATTAAATGTACTGCTAAAGCTCAATAAATAATCACTCCTTGTACCACAACATGTACAAAGAGAAATTTAATTACTTGTATTGATTTCACTTGTTGAAAATACGATTTGGCTTTCTTGGACAGCACCTGCACCCATAAACAAACTAATGTAATTTATGAGCAAACAGGAAACATTGTAGTGATTAACCATATACCTTTTTCTCGCAATCATGCAAGCTTCAACAATCCACAGAAATCATACTGATGATGAATTCGGAGAGCACGTCACATTCTATTGATCCAAATGGCCTCACTGAAGCTGCATTGCATATAATGAATCTAATAATAGCAACAAGGTTGGCAAGCCATGACTCCGTTCACAGGGTTAAATCTGGCATAGTTCACCCAATATATAATGCCTGAAGAAAGGATCAAGTTCCGTACTTTAAATAATACAATGACAATCATTATTTCGTGTTGAACCGCACCCGTTTTTCAGTTTTTACACACTTGTCAAGGTGCCATTCGGATCACCTTACAGGTCGATATCTAATACCGGAATATGCTATTCTACCTCGTTTATCGTATAGAAAATTGATGCAATTTTGATCAGTCATTTTAAGAAAATGCTGTTAAAGAAAAGAAAGATTTGGCGCATGACACATGCCCGCATATTAGGCACTGGACATTATTTACCTGACCGCATCTTGACGAATCTGGAAATGGAAGGATTTGTCGACACAACCGATGACTGGATACGGCAACGCACGGGCATACATCAGCGACACATCGCGGCAGAGAACGAAGCTGTATCGGATATGTCCGCAGTTGCCGCACGCCGGGCGATGGAAAACGCAGGCATAGACGCCAATGAGATTGACTATATTATCTGCGCCACATTAACTCCTGACATGTGCATGCCTTCAACAGCGTGTTTTCTACAGAAACACTTGGGTATACATCGTGCGGCAGCGGTTGATATCAACGCGGCCTGTTCTGGGTTCACCTACGCAATGGAAATGGCCAATGCCTTGATCGGAAGTGGATTATACAAGACCATTCTCATCGTAGGCGCAGAAAAAATGTCCAACCTGCTGGAGTGGGACAAACGGGACACCGCGGTACTCTTTGGAGATGGTGCCGGTGCTGTCGTGGTACGAGGGGAAACAGGCGAAAGGGGTGTTCTGTCCACTTTTTCCACAGCAGATGGTTCTGCCTGTGATCTGCTTTATGTTCCTTACGGGGGGTCACGCTATCCCATAACGCCCAAGAATGCACTGGAAATCGACCCCGGCATCATTATGAATGGCCGTGAATTGTACAAGCGAGCTGTTGTCGCCTTTGGCGAAGCCATTGCCGAAGCATTGAAGCGTGCTGATGTAGCCCCGGAGGAGGTGACAATATTTATTCCACACCAGGCAAACGTGCGGATAATTGCCTCAGCAACCAGTCGGTTGGGGATGCGCGATGACATTATCTATCTGAACATGGACAAGGTCGGCAATACCAGCGCGGCATCGATCCCCATCGCCCTTGATCAGGCGTTTCAGGAAGGACGTATTCAGTCTGGAGATATCGTATTACTCGCCGCATTTGGCGCGGGGTTAACCTGGTCTTCTACAGTCATTCGGTGGTAATAAATACACGCATTCAATCTTGATCCGCATGCTGACCAGAATAGATTTTTCCCATAACCGGTAATCCTAATTATTTTTACAATGAGGTGCAAGGGTATGCGAATTAGATTTAACGGCAGTGTTTCCGATAGTGCCGAAATCAAAGCTGGATTTATAGGGTGCGGTCCCCATTCGTTTCGAAATATCTACCCTGCCTTACATTTCGTGCCAGAATCTCTGATGACTTTGGGTGATTTTTATCGTCGAAAAGCAGTTGCTTTTACTGATACTCCCGAAAAAAGTTATTTCATTCTTAACACAGCAACAAAAGATTCATGTACTCATGAAAATTATTAAATACCTGGTATGCATCCAAGCCATCATCCTGTGTACGGCTCTTTTTGCGGCAACCAATGATCAGGCACAATTACCAACAGACAACGCTGATTCATACGAGCAATCAGGAGAATCATCTGACTTGGATTCAACCAGCTCCGATGAAATATCCAGCAATACGGGTGTGTCAACGGATGCGTCGCCTCTTGAGCACAATGGTACAGCCGTTGATGATGACGAAGATGTACCGGACGAAAGCACGCTGACGGATCAAGACGCCACCGATGAATCCGACGATACCGACAATGCAAATGTACCAACATATCCACTTTCTATATTTGACGTGACAGACAACACAGATAGTGTAAATCACGTTTTCACTACTTCGGCATCTGAATTCCGTAACCGCATTGTGGTATCGGTCATGCTGAATGGCATAGGGCCGTATCCGTTTCTTCTGGACACAGCAATCCGGCGTCCTGTTGTTGCAGTTGAGGTCGCTGAATATTTGGAGCTTTCTGGCTCAGCGCGCAGTATGCCTACCGAAGACCATGCCGGAAATCCATTTGAGGTCACCGCAGCATTACTCGAATCTTTTTCATTTGCCGGAATGCCCGAACAACCTGAAACCGTAGCCATAATGGACTTGACAGCATTATCGGCACGCTTGGGTACCCGAATCGCCGGCATACTTCCCGCATACCAACCTGGGTTTGAGGTCAGTATCGATTTTGATGGTCCCAGCGTGACTTGGCGATCATTGGCTGTCGCACGACTTGACGCCCCCGACACACAGACCGCACTTACTGCCATTGATGCCAGTGGTGCCCCCAGGGTAAATGTGCGTGTGAACGGGACAGAAAGTATTCCCATGATCATTGACATAAATCTACCTGTTACCGTCGCTATTCCGGAAGATACCCTGCTGTCCTTGAATGTCATCAGCGACATGACACCACGAATAATGACCGTTGCTTCAGCCTGGCAAGGGGAAACCCAGGTGCGTCTCGACTCAGTACAAGCCGCTGGAGCATTGATACGAAGACCTGTATGCCGTGTAATGACTGCTGGAAGTACACCACGCCTCGGATTAGATTTCCTCCGGCACTTTCGGGTGACTTTAAATTATGAATACGGGCTTTTGCGTTTGGAACGTACCGGCAGTCGCATTTTGGAAGAAGCTTCGCTGGTAGGTTACGGCATCGCGCTGGCACATGTAGCTTTTGGTTACTGGCAACTTCAAGTAGCGACAGGGTCTCCAGCGTATGAAGCCGGTATCCGTACCGGTGATTTTCTGATTGGAATAAATGAGCAACCAGCCAACACAGCCTACTGGCCAGACAGCGGGTATCAGTTTCTGTCGCGTTTATTGCGTGCTGATGAAGGCGACACCATTTCACTGGTGACCATGCGTGATAATGTTCAATACCATTCTTATCTGATGGCACGATTACTGATGAACTGAATTGTTACCACCAAAAGCAGTATCTGTTTATTGTGAAGTTAATCTAAGCTCATTGATTGCGGCTTTGTGTTATCCGACGTAGCTATAAATAAAAAAACGCCACCAGGGATATTAATGACATCTGTTGCCATCCAACCCTGGTGGAGTAATATTATAAGTTTAGAATTAAATTCTACTATCGAATTCTAAATTCAACACACACTTTTTCTGCGTAATTGATAAGCGGCGATTCCTGTGAATGCCAATGCCAGCAGACCCAATAGCAATGGATTACCTACTGGAAGACCTTCAACCGGTGGTACAATTATTGTGCCGCCAAAATTCAGTGCTGCGGCAATATACTGGGCACGATTTCCAGCAGAAGCGTTGTAATGCCCCAAATTACTTGTACCATCGTCATTTGCATCACCTGTTTGTGATACCAAGTTTCCTATGGTTTGTAATTGTGCGGCTGTTGCATCCCATACTGCTCCAGCATTGTTTTCATATATTAAATCATAGGCACCGTCACCGGAATTGTTTTTGTACACAGTTCGCAGTAATACATTGCTACCGCCATCTTGCCAGTCACCCCAAAGCATCCAGGCTGCTCCGACCTGACTAAACGCCTCTATCACTGCGGCCCCATACACGGGCGTTGCCGGGTCAAGATCAGCAAAAATAAGGGCGTAATTTGTTTCAAATGCTTCACGAACTTCATCATGAATCGGCAATGATGTATCCGCCAAAATGGCAGCTATCAATGCCAGTTCATCACCATTGAGTATTCCATCTTGGTTTCGATCCGTACTGGGAAGCAACGAGCTGTCACCACTGGCCTGATTCATAATTTGCAGTGCTGCATCAAAGTCAATAATAATCGGTTCGAGTGGAAAATCAAGCGCTGCGGCCACATATGCGGCACGATCGCCGCTGACTGCATCGTAATGCTCCTGATTCGTGGTACCATCACCATTGGCGTCACCATCTTGCGCCACCAGATGTCCCAAGGTTTGTATTTGTGCTGCTGCCGCATTCCAGACTGCTGTCGCATTTGCACCAAATATCTGGTTATACGCGCCATCGTTTGAAGTGTTCCAAAAAGTAGTACGGAATCTACGGTTCACTTCATCATCTTCCCAACTGCCCCAGAGCAACCAGGCTCCCCCAGCACGCGCGATAGCAGCCAAATTCTCCGCTCCAAAACTCCCAGCGGCTACGATAATGTCGTCGTGTATGACATTAAAGTTGTTAAGGTATGCGTTATATACCTCATCATGAATTGGCAGTGTATCATCTGCCAGGATTGCGGCTATTAAAGCCAGCTCTTCACCATTCAACATGCCGTCATTGTTGCGATCGCCTTCTGGTGCATAGGAGCTACCCCCCAAGGAGACCAGAACAGCCAAGTCAGCTTCAAAATTAAAAACGATAGACTCACCATGAACAGGGCCGTTAAAAGAAAGACTCAAAACAGCAACGAGAACCAGGATAACAATACCAAAACTTCTTTTTACATTACGCATTGGTTACTACTCCATGTTAAATGCTTTTTATTTTTGAATACTCCAAATACCTGATATATAGTTATTCACCTCATACATAGTGGACAACATAAAGACAAAAGAGTACTCTAATCATGTACTTTAAAGTATAACGGAACACACTCTTAAAGTCAAACATAACTTATCATAATTGTCATATTTAATAATTTTTTCAGATACCTTCAACGCATTGGATTGGGAGCCAAAAATTGGAATCCCATTCCGATGATTGCAGGAGTCTCACCTACCATACGATCATCAATATTAAAAAACATGTCAGAGATATTGGTAATTGCTGTCACGTCTGCCATACCGCCGCCGAATTGACCACCGCCACCACCGCCGCCGAATTGGCCGCCACCACCAAATTGGCCACCACCACCGTATTGGCCACCAGCACCACCAAATTGGCCACCGCCGCCACCAAATTGGCCACCGCCGCCGTATTGGCCGCCACCTCCTCCCACACCTCCCATGGTTCTGCCCATTGCGGTTCCATATGCACTGCCGCCCATACCACCCAATCCGCTCATACCACCCACTGCAAGTCCACCCCCGCCAAGCTGATAAGATTGGATGCCAACGGGATTACGTATTACAATTTTAGGCAATGTTGCTTCATTGTTATTATAATGGTAAATACGGGTTTCTACTTCCTCCAGCGACAGGCTGTTTTTCAAAGCAGCCGGTGTTATGTAAATGGTATCTTCAAAAACAACATAATCCATTCCAACGGACCGTAGCATGGCCCGCAACGCAGTGCCCAATGAAACATCTTTCAATTGTATATACGGCACATATCCGTCTGGTACATCATCTACACGGTTGTTTTCCAAATTTAACCAGCGAGCCCTGAGCGTAACTGGTGTTTCAGTATTATCACGCCTTGATATTCCTGTCTGAATACGAGTTGTCGGGTCACTTTGACCTGGATGTAATCTGGAATACCCATCATCTGATTCTGAACTTCCGTGTCTGACAGTACGCCACTGCTCAATGAGGGCTTCACGGGCAGCAACATCTTCATTTCGCTCAAGAACAACCTCTGTGTTTTTAGAAACACTTTGGATCGAGCCATCGCTTGGGTCAAGCACATAGTAAACGCGCTCACCTTCACGTACAAATACATTTTCCAGTATGGTACCGTCAATCGTTATCCGGTCAGAAAATGCAGTATTGCCCATAACCACCCACAAAACCACAAATAAACTAAATTGAGTAAATTTCATGCGCATCATCAGGGTCCTCTTACAATGTCATCTCCGACAGCATCAATCCAATATAGTGACATTGCTTTGTTTTACAACCAACGAAATGTTGCATTGTAAACCTGGTGTTAAAAAACTTGCATAATTAATCATAATTTACTTGTACATACTATATCATATACTCGCCATAAAATGTATACTTTCGTAAGCAAATATTCCCATAAGTTGTTGAAATCAATAGACTTCCCTGTCTTGATTGAATTATTTTGATTGGTAGCCAAATTTACGGAACATCCCCGATATTCACCCCGATATTCACCTCACAACGGTCATGAATTGTCCAGGTAAGCAACAAGTCACCTTTCAATACGTAATTTATTCCTTACTCAGATTGAAACTCAAGGTAGTTGTAAGCAGGAGTATCTATTGTCAATAGAAATTACTTGTTTAATTAAAGCTCCGGGTGTTATCTTGCATGCGTTATCAATTCATGAAATTATCTATCACAACCTGGCACTGGCTACATCCATACAATTGGGAATCGTTCAGCCGTTCAAGGAGTACTTATGAGCGAATTTCGCGATATTGTAAAAGCATTACTGCAATCGGTTGAGTCTGTAATAATTGATAAAAGCGATGTAGTACGACAAGGATTGGCGGCAATTCTCGCAGGGGGGCATGTATTGATAGAAGATGTTCCTGGCGTTGCGAAAACGATGATGGTGCGGGCTTTTGCTGCCGGTATGGGTTGTAATTACAATCGGGTACAATGCACACCAGATTTATTGCCATCAGATGTTACTGGTGTTTCAATTTGGAATCAGCAAACACAACAATTTGAATTCAGACGTGGGCCTCTGTTTACGAATGTGCTACTAGCCGATGAAATAAACCGCGCCACACCACGTACCCAATCAGCTCTTTTGGAAGCTATGGCTGAAGGGCAAACTACGGTTGATGGCAAAACCTATACGATGGACAACCCTTTTCTCGTATTTGCCACACAGAATCCAGTGGAACATGAAGGTACATTTCCACTCCCAGAAGCGCAGCTTGATCGATTTATGGTGCGACTTTCAATAGGATATCCCAATATTATGGCAGAAGCACGGATTTTGGAGAGTACCCGGTTGATGCATCCCATAAATTCCATACAACCGGTTGCAAGCCCTGAAATAATCACCCGAATGCAACAGTCCATCCGCAAAGTATTCATTCACGAAAAGGTTCGGGATTACTTATTGCGGTTAGTACATCGTACACGCGACTCTGTACATCTGACATTGGGTGCCAGTCCACGAGCATCCATGATGCTGTTCAGAGCTGCGCAATCCATGGCGGCAGTTCAAGGTCGCAACTTTGTCATGCCAGATGACATTAAACGCTTGGCACACCCTGTACTGGCACATCGCCTTATACTCAATCCTGAGAGTCGTTTGCGCCGGGTAACAGTCGAACATGTGCTTCGTGATATAATAAAAGAAGTGCCTGTTCCCACTGGAGCACAGGAATGGCGCGACGCTTCGTAAGCCGAACTTCGTTCCGTCTTAAAGGTTGCAATTTTAACACAGTTCGCCTATCATACAACCGGTTGAACACGGGGATACATCAATGGGCATATTTGGTGCAATAAGCAATTTTAAAAATTATCTTCCCGGACAAAAAAAAGTAATTAATGGAACAAATGACATGCGTCATATCGACAATGGTGATGATGATGGCGATCAGCTTTTCGAGCTTACCAAAGTTGGGCCCTATGAAATAATCGCCCCCATTGGCAGCGGTGGTATGGGTACAGTATATAAAGCATTGGATCGCGCCAATGACCGCACAATAGCCATCAAGGTGTTGGACCGCCGTTACGACATCGATTGGAAGCGCCGCAAGCGCGACTATCTGGGTCGTGAAATATTGATTGCTGCTTCCCTGAACCATCCATGTATTATTAAAATGCACAAAGATATTGTCGTGCAGGAAGACATCAACGGCCACAAGCGCCGCTGTCTACTCATGGAATACATTGACGGTTATGATCTGAAAAAACATATTGATGATCGCGATTTAACCTTAAAGCAGATGATCGATTTAAGTATAAAATTATGTGAAGGACTCGATTTTTTACACCAGCATGGTATTGTACACCGTGATGTAAAACCTTCTAACTTCCTCTTTTCCCGAGATGGTTCAAAAGTAAAAATTGTAGACTTCGGCCTTTCCAAATCGAATGCCAGTTGGCGAACACGCTGGATGATGAAAGAAAGCGGTGGCACCAGAATCTATATGTCACCTGAACAACTAAGCAAGAAAAACCTGGATGCACGCTCCGACATCTTTTCATTCGGAATTACACTATATCAACTTTATTCGAGCCGACATCCCTGCGAAGGTCCTGATCCAAAATCAACCGTTCGTCAAATCATGAACCCCAACTATAAATTTTCTCCACCATCAAAACATAATCCTGAAGTACCTCCACAACTGGACAAAATTATATTGAAAGCGTTACGACGCAAGATCGACCGCCGTTATCAATCGTGTACTGAAATGCTCCTGGACCTCTCCAGGTTGGGCGAATCACGTATCTAATCTGTTGGAATCCAGTAATTATGTCAAAATTCTATTTTACAAAAAAGTCAAAAAAGAGTGAACCCAGCCTCACTAAAATCATCATTGCCCTTGTTGTGGTGTTCGTCGTGCTGATTGCCACAATGCAAATATTTTCTGCCTTCAGCAATAATAGCATTGGATTGGGCAAAGACCGTGAAGCTATTGCGATTGATCGCATCCAAAGCGCGAAAACGCTATTTGAAGCAGGTGATTTAGAGGCGGCAGCACAGGAGATTCAGCCTCTGATTGGGCGTCTGGATGATCCGTTACTGGGACCAGAAGCTTATTTACTGCAATCCGAAATCCATGCCGCAGCTGGAAATCTGGACGAGGCGTTTCAGGGTCTAGAAGACGCGCTTACCCTTTTTGAACGCAGCCCATTGCATCCCGAAATAATGGCACGCTACGCGCGACTTCTCGAGGACTCGGGACGTACCGACGAGGCTCTACAAAAATACGCCCAATTGCGCGACAACGCACCACCAGACATGGGTGTTACCGCATTGGTTGGCTTGGGACGCCAGTCAGAACGGGATGGAAACTTGATTGAAGCCCGTGATTTATATCGGCAGGCCATGTTGAATGCGCCTTGGGGTAGCAATCGCTGGGATGAAGCCGCACAAGCTTTAGGTGCATTGAACATAGAAATGATCTTTTCCAGCATTGAAACACCGGAAAGCAGGATTTATTCGATTGAAAGTGGCGACACCCTCACTAGCATTGGCATCAAATTAAATACAACACAAGGATTGCTGATACAAGCCAACGACATCAGCGACCCTTCAATGATTCGTTTAAATCAGCGTTTGAAGCATACTCCTAAAGATTTCCGAATTGTTATAGAACGTTCAACCTGCCGCATTTATTTACTGGATAAGGACGGGCTATTTAAATATTACCAGACTGGGCTGGGCAAACCCGGCTTTGAAACCAACTTGGGTTCCTATACAATCGGCAATAAAGAAGTGGACCCCACCTGGCACAAGCCTGGTTCAGAACCTATCCCACCAGGGCACCCGGACAACGAGTTGGGAACACGCTGGATGCCATTGGTGCCTGCCCAGGAAGGTTTGCCTACAGATTTGGGTATACACGGCACAATTGCCCCTGAAACGATCGGGACATACGCTTCACGTGGTTGCCCACGAATGCATAACACGGAAGTTGAAGAGCTGTATGATCTTGTAGTACGTTCTACACCTGTTGAGATAGTAGATACTGTCGATCCTGTAGCGTTAGGTCTGATTGCTCCTGCTTCACCGGTCGGCAGCCAGCAAGCAGCCGCTATTCAACGCTAACTTTAATTTGCAGCGCAAACTCTTTAGTCCGCTCAACACCTACCCGATTATATATTGGAGAAAATCGGCATAACCAAGCATTCTCAACATGCCGCATGACAAACAAATTAAAGTATTGTTATGTTATAGTTCTTTTTTCTTGTCCGACAGCTCATATTTGAAATTTAACTATGGTCAAAATTTTCCCTGTCTTCATGACACAAAAAAGGTAGATGTCTATTGCACCGCGAAGAGCCTCATCAACAATTGATTAACCGATTTAATATTGGCATAGAAGAAAATTCTACAGTTGTTGTTCCTATAATTGAACATGATTTATTTTTAAATCTGGCAAGCGAAGCAGTTCGTGAAATTTTAGAAAAGTCCATTGAGCTTGATTTACTGCTGTTTGACGGGTTAACACTGGATCATATTTACCGTTCAATAGGATACATCCCCAAAGCCAGACACGCAGGCTGCTTTGGTGCTATTAACAACGATATAAATACAATTGCAAGCGAGCAAACGGGTTCAATACACATAATTCCACGTGGAGACCATTTCCGCACCAGTGACCGGTTGCTCCTGATGATTTCTAAAGACACCGCTGTGGTTGTTCTGGGCTCTTTCAATGAAGCCCAGGAAGAAGACGGGTATACATATCATGGGGGGTGGTCCGTTCAATTCGAATATGTTATCCAGGTTGCAACAGAACTCCTGGGCCCATTACATGCAGCATGGATTCCGCAACATGAAAAATCCTTACGAAATGAGATAATGGCGGGATTGGCACTTCGCATGATGCGACACCAGGCTGATACTCTTGCATCCAGACAACGTCACATTGTGAAAGAAAAAGATGACATTTTCTCGGTGTTAAATATATTGAAGGCCATCTCTGCCAAGCGGCGTGCCCATGACATTTTATACGTATTTGTAGAGCAAATAGCCCGAGTGATAAGCGCAAACCGTTGTTCTATCGTTCGTGTGTGGGGTAATGACACCCATGGCTATGTCCTGGCTTCACACGAAGACATTCATATCAATGGGCACCAGATTGAATTGGACAATTATCCCGAATTGATTCATGCCATGAATGTGCGAAGCAAAGTTGTTATTGACAATGTTAAACATCATCCACTGACAAAGGTGCATGCAAAAAAATTAACTGGTGCTTGCATCAATGCTTTACTAGTCATTCCCATCGTTCTATTCGATGAAAATGTCGGTTCACTGTTGTTACGTGCAGCACGAAGTGAAGGCTCCTTTGGACGGCGTGAAGTCAGTTTTTTTGAAATCGTGTCCGAAGCTGCTGCCAACGCGCTGGAACGTGCCCAACTTTTTGAGAACATCCAATTAGCAAACCAACGTCTGGAACACCTGGCGATAACTGACGGATTGACAGACCTTTACAATCACCGGTATTTTCTGGACAAATTGGAGTCTGAGTTTCAACGCGCAAAACGCTACCACTTACCCTTGTCCTGCCTGCTGTTTGATGTCGATAATTTCAAGCAGTTTAACGACACCTATGGGCATTTAATGGGAGATAATGTGCTTCGTGAGTTGGCACACAGGGCATTGAATATTGTGCGGCAAAGCGATATAGTAGCACGCTACGGAGGAGAAGAATTTGTCATTATTTTGCCACAGACAGGTATGGAAGGTGCACTTGTAGAAGCAGAAAGATTACGCAAAATAGTAGCCGAGCATCCATTCAAATTCGATGGAGAAACCTATGAAGTCACAATCAGCGTAGGGGTAAGCTCCTTTGATAAGGAAACCACACATAACAGTGAAACTTTAATACGACTGGCAGACGAGGCATTGTATAAAGCCAAGGCAGCCGGAAAAAATCGGGTATGCGGCCCGGGAGATTTATCATCGTCATGAATAATAATACCACAAAAGCTTGTTTTAACAGCACCTGTTTACTGCAGCGGACAAGCGGCATACTATACCCCAGTATAATAATCCTGCTGGCTACAATGGTGCTCAGTGTAACTCCAGGATGCACTACAGCCAATCCTTTCAGCCGAATGAAACCTGACTATGCGGCTTTGCCAGTTGAAGATTTGTCTGCTATCGCCCAAAGTATCGAAAAGGCAGTATCAAGCGGAGATCGCAATGCCACTATTCCAAACCAGGGCAATGTTACCGTAGACACACCTCAATTAAAGCAGGCGATCCGTACACGCGCAGCCCGCTACGATTTGGTACGGGACATGTTGGAATCGGGGTATATCATAGAAGAAAAGGGTGGTCTAATTTCCATTCAGAGAAGCCGCACGTATACACAAAACACTTCCCGGCAGGAACGCGACCGTCATGCCATGGTAGTTATGAGTGAAAACCGCGATCGTTGGACGCTTTACGAAGACATTCTAAAAGTCAACAACTTCGCTCCTCGCAATTTGTCTGCCGTCCAGACGCTATTTCATCAGGCACGCATTATGTACCTGCCACCCAACGCGAACTACGAAGAAATAGACGTGACACTGCTACCATAAACTTTTTGATCTCATTGTATTTTTACTGTACCATTCAGGTATATGTTCTTTACATATACTTGGATGGTACTACAAGCTACAAGCCTTATCAAGTACTTCTATAGCATGACCTTGAGGCTTTACCTTGGGCCAGACAAAAGCAAACTTACCCGCCTTGTCAATAAGAAATGTACTGCGTTGTATGCCCCAATATTTTTCCCCAAACATATTCTTTTCGACCCAGACCCCATATTTCTTTGCCACATCATTTTCCGTATCACATAACAAGCTGAAACCCAGACTCAGCTTCCCAATAAATTTACAATGCGATTGGGCGTCATCAGGGCTGATTCCAAATACAACCACACCCGCTTCTTCAAACCTGGGTAACGCATCCTGAAACTCGATAGCTTCCGTTGTACATCCCGGCGTGCTGTCTTTAGGGTAGAAATACAACACGACTGGACTGCCCAGAAAATCTTTTAGCGAAATCCAGTTGCCAGATTGATCCTGCAATGAGAAGTCCAGAGCTATGTCACCAATTTCAGGAACGATTGAAAAATTTGAAGGCACTTCGGGGATTTCCTTTCCAAAAAGTTTTGTTTATAATGTATCGTGTTGTTTAGTATTATGTGTTTATTGTTTTAACAAGAAGCAGATTGAGGATAATCCAATTGACAACCCCAAAAGTTCAAGAAGCAGTAGCACGCGTCAATGAATTGCCAACTTTGCCGTCTGTCCTGGGAAAAATATTGGTAACCGCCGCGGATCCAGATGCTTCAGCACTGGATTTGGGAAAACATATCGCCGCAGATCAAAGTTTGTCTGCGACATTATTGAAACTTGTCAATTCCGCATATTACGGTTTTTTCAGGCAGATTACGAGTATCACCCATGCAATCGTTATATTGGGGTTTGTTGAAGTACGTAATCTGACATTGACTGCTACTGTTTTTCGTACCATGGGCAACGGAAAAGGCGCCTATGATCGCATGCAACTATGGCGTCACTCGCTGGCTACAGCCATGGCTGCTGAAAGAATCGTCAAATCACTCAATATGGACCGTGAAGGCGTCTTCGAGTCCGCATTATTACATGATATCGGTAAAGTTACCCTGGACATGCTGTACCCGGAATTGTTTGGTGTGGTTGCCAGACAGGCTATGGACACCGGTTTGTCATTACGATTGGTGGAGCGTGAGATATTCGGTCTGGACCATGCAGAAGTCGGTGAGTTGCTGGGAAACCACTGGAATTTACCCAACTCCGTTGTGTCCGCCATTCGATTTCATCACCAGCCCGAACTGGCAAGCTCAAATGAACACCTGGTAGCGCTGATTTCATTGGCCAATTACCTGAGCTACAAGGCAGAACTTGGAGACCCGGGCAACGGCGGAGAACCGGAACTTCCCCAATTTGCCATACAATTACTGGACACCAAAGTGGACCAAGTCTTAGATGTCAGGGAATACCTGGTAGAAAATGAAGACCGAATTGACGAGTTTCTCGGTATTTTTCAAGAATCAAACACCGCTTGAACGTTTCCGTGTCACGCGGATTCACAAAAAATAGTATTTCCCCCCTGCATTCATGTGTCCAACGGCTCCAGACAATCTCTGATTTTCTGCAATGAAGGCAGCGCATCCTGCGGTTGCAGAACGGCATTTTCAATCCAGCCTAGCACAGAAATTATAGTTTCTTTTCGCCAATAAGGCACAGGGCGCGATATTTCATCCCGCAAAAATTGCACATCGGTGAGCAAACGACGTCGCACAATACCATTCGTTGGTGACAGGTCTGCTTCTTCGACCAACCGTTCAATCAAATGCGGCAAAGCCACCAGACCATCTTCAAGTTTTTCCGGTTCTGGTGGAAATTGGAGATTAAACAAATAATGATTTTCAACAAGATCAATCCCCATCGCAGTAATACGAACCGACGAAAACAAAGGGGGCGTATATCCCATTAACATTTCAATCAATTTACGGTCATTAAGATAATGCGCTGCCGGCACCAAATCCTGTTGTGAAACACCCCTGGAAATAAAATCTTGCGGTTCCAGCATATTCAACGGATCATTCAAGTACTCCTGGTAAAGCCGCAGTAATACCATTCGACGAACCGATTTCAGGTGGAGCTTATTCATCTTGCCAGTCCTGTACTTAAAATGTTCATTTTAGCCTTTATTTATAAGGGTTTTATTACGTTACATTACAGTAAACTACCTGAAATTGTAAACAAGATTAACACTATTTCGGGCAAGTTACGGGAAACGGTGAGCTTCGACAAGAAACTCATAATTCAATTTAGCCCTTGAAAAAGGTTCGAGTCAAGCAACAGTCAAACAAAATGAATCATGTAAGTCCCTGTGGCGCAAAGAGATAAGGCCAAGATGTCACAGAATTCAGCCCTCCAGTCAAGCAACGGTCAAGCAAAATAATAGCTTATTCTTCATGCCCAACTTGGTAAATATTTTCTGGCCCGGCTACCGACCGTTTCGTCGTGGCAACGAATCAAATTAGCCACGATAGCATCCTTGATCATTCGTGAGACCATGGAGCTGTTCTTCTCCTCAATTCCAAATCGTTCTCTCAGAGTGGTGTTGGTCATGTAGTCTCGTTGCACATAGCGTAGGCAGGCATGCAAATAGGTAGCACGAATACGATCAACTTTATCCATATCTCTGAATTCGCGGTGGGCGAAGAGAACAGCGCGTGTATGTTCATCGGTTGTTTCAAATGTTACCTTGCTAGATCGCAAATATGATTTTAATTTGATGCTGTGTAGCATGATATGTAAAATACTTTACATAAAGGTTACGTTTTTTTAACCACTTAAGTAAAATGATCGCAATCCAGCTAACACAGAGAATCCGAGAGCTAATATGTCTTCTTGCCAGCCATATAATTGGAATGTTGTTGTCAATGCTTCATGGAATCCCGCAATTCTGACACCTGGGGGTATTGCTACAAAACTCTTTAATCTTCCTAAAGGATCTAGAGTGGAAGTATTAGTACCAATTGAAGGGCTAGAGCCACCAAAAGTCGTGTATGGTGGGTTGAGTGTAATTGCAAACTCAAGCCGCCTCATTGTTGACACACAAACACATGATTTCTGTAATCTAAAAAAAGCTATGGGAATTGCCTGTACTGCACTTTCTTCTCTACCAGAGACACCTGTTTATGCAGCAGGTTTCAATATTGGCTATAAAGGAGATCAAATTCATAGCGAATTATCTGAATTTATCCAATGTCCACTTCATGAATTATCAGACTGTGGTTATGAAATAAATTCTTACGGAATTAATCGACAAATTATCTTTAGAAGTGGTGTCATCAACTTAGGCGTTTCAATTACTAACGAAGGCGAGATTAAGTTGGAATTGAATTTTCATAAAGAATCAACATTACAAGATGATTTAAAAAACTGGTTGAGTATTTCTGAAGAAGATATTAAAGCAGAAGTAAACAAAATTACTTCTGCACTTCATGTGACTATTATGGAGGAATCCGATGCAAAATCAATCTAACATGGAGACTTCAGTATATGCTGAAGACAAAGAAGATTATATAAAAGGTGAGTTGTCTGATGAAAAGCGATTTTTGTCAAACACAAAAGTAATACAAACAACACCTCGTATTTTTAGCACATTAAGGACATCAGGAACTGTTAAAATACTAATGGCCAATAAGGACCCAAAGTTAATTAGCGGAAACGACACTACTGCAAGGTAGTAATGAAAGACACAATGGTAGCACATTGGACTTACGAGGACTTGCCAACTGAAGATTGTGACTTAAGACAAGGCGATATTATATATCCCTCAGAAGAACTGCTTAGTGTTTTTAATGAGGTACATCAGCATTTTACTGATCCCAAATACCTTGGTTTTGTTGTAATAACACACTGTTGCGATCTGGTTCGTCGGGGACACCGCCATTGCAAGGCAGATTATATAAGCCTTGCTGTCGTACGTGACTTTGAGACACAACTAGAAAAGTTTCTCGATAAGACGTGCAAAAGCATATCTAAAGGTGTCTACTCGCAAAAGTCAAAAGCTACTGCTCGTGATTTAATAACACGCATTCTTAACCAGAATGAACATGCACTAGGATTATTTTATCTACATCCCGAAATGGGGGCAGAACTGATACCTGATAATGCTGTTGCGCTTCTAAGAGTTACCGTCTCACTCCGCGCAAAAGATCACTATGAAACTATCCAGAGGGCTCGATGTCGCAGACTTGGGTCTGAATTCAGAAGTAAACTTGGTTGGCTTGTTGGAAACATATACTCAAGGGTTGGAACACCAGACTGGTGTGATCAAAAAGACGGTGAAAAACAACTAGATATACTTATTGACGATTTTTTAAATTCCGAGAAATACGCATGGGTTGACGAGGCATCTGTAAAATCTGCTCAATCCAAAGGAGTCAATCTATCTCAATTATCACGTTCAGAGGTTCTTTCCGAACTAGAAAACCACAAACCAGTCCCTCCAAAAATACAGATTGCAAGTGCGGCTAGTAAATTACTAGAAGAGCTATTAGGAAAACTACCAAATGCTATCGCAAGTAATTGTATAAAAAATGTACAAAAAGAACTCCAATTATCTAATGTAGAATATACTCAGGAACAGATAAATACAAATTTATTACAAAGTTTAAAATCTTCGTATCAAGTGGTAATTGATGAAATTGCTTCATCAGTGACAAAATCGATTCTTTCGAATTCTTGTGAATCAAGTAAACCTCACGATGAACTAGCTCAACGTATTCAATCGTTAATAAGAGATAGTATCAAACAACAAATTGATAGATTACCCAAAAATCTTTCATCGAGAATGATAAATGATGCAACCGTTAGTCGGACTTTAAAACAAAACGATACTTTTTAGTTGTTTTGCGCAAAAAACATAGTAAAATGGACCTATCCCCTCTTTAATTTCATACTATTCATCTTGCCAGTCCTGCATCAACTCAATGATGTTGCCTTCTGGGTCTCGGAAGAAACAGACAAGTAGCCCGGGGCAGTGTATGTCGCAGTCGATGACATCATCAATATCTATTCCCGAGTCTATCAACACATTTCGGGCTGCATAAATGTCTTCTACTTCAAATGCCAGGTGTTTGAAACCAACCGGTTGCTCACCGGATGATTTTTCGGGTGCATCTGCTGGTGCCTGAAACAATTCAAGGCAGGCACTACCCAGGCGCAACATCAAGAATTCATTAGGAGTACCGGGATTAAATACGCGTGCCCGGCTAAACCCGAAATGCTGTGTATAGAACTTTTCTTGTGCGTACATGTCACGACAATTGAATGCGATATGTTGAATAGCTTTCATGATGTATTTCCTTTTGTATGCATATAGGAGTAAAAAGTATACAGGGCACACTACATTTTTCGGTCTCTGCCTTTTCACAGAGGTTACGGAATTTCTATACCGGCGTCAAATTTAACCGGTAGGTTGCCTGTGCTTTTGCGTCAAGAACGTAAAACTTCATATACTGTTATCTATTCAGGGCACTTGTATGTTGCCACTGAAATTGTATTAGCTTCAACTAGAAACAAAGGAGATCACCCCTCATGGCAGAGCGTGTTTACATTTTTGATACGACTTTGCGTGATGGCGAGCAGTCGCCAGGCGCCAGCATGGACCAGCATGAAAAATTACAGATTGCCATGCAACTCGAGCGCCTCGGGGTTGATGTGATTGAAGCAGGATTCCCGATTGCCTCTGTCCAGGAATTTGACGCGGTTCGCCAGATTGCAGAAAAAATTCGGAAATGTCGAATTGCAGCGTTGGCCAGGTCGCGGAAAGAAGATATTGAACGTGCAGCTTCTGCTCTGAGTCCGGCTGAAGACCCGGTATTGCATACCTTTATTGCTACTTCAGACATTCATCTGGAACACAAATTGCGTATGACTCGTGAGCAAGTTCTGAATGCAGCAGGGGAAGCGGTACGTCTGGCAAAAAGCCTGACAGGCAGGGTAGAGTTTTCCGCAGAAGATTCCACGCGCTCCGATTGGGACTACTTGGTTCAGATTACCAAAACAGCCATTGAAGCTGGAGCCGATGTCATCAACCTGCCGGATACAGTTGGCTATACGACACCTGACGAAATTCGTGATATGTTCAAATATGTTATTGCGAATACACCTGGTGCAGACAAAGTAATTTTTTCATGCCATAACCACAATGATCTGGGAATGGCAGTATCCAATGCTTTGGCGGCGGTAACCGGTGGTGCACGTCAAATTGAGTGTACGATTAATGGCATTGGCGAGCGAGCAGGTAATAC
>Ga0334884_1003026_pt1 | contig 19886 bp, 10 predicted proteins | sample GraSluR1_MG_7_FD_207215 | JGI IMG/M metagenome (GOLD analysis project Ga0334884, IMG submission 207215) | Sludge microbial communities from methane-producing bioreactor in Wageningen University, Netherlands - Granular Sludge_12_05 R1 | ecosystem: Engineered > Bioreactor > Anaerobic >...
TAGCCCACATACTGCATTTGCCCTACATATTTGTAAAAGCCTTTTCGAACCTTATCAAAGAGGTAAAGCGACTTGCCCTTTTCTCTGTGGGTTCTTATCGCTTCATTTCCTCTGCTGAACTCCATATCACCCTCATGGCCTTCGCCATAGTACAGAAAGTAGCCCGCCTCCCATCGATCGTTGTAACCGTATTCCTCGCCGGCGGGACTGGTGAATATGAAAACCATATTGTACTTCCCAGAGTATGCGATTCCGCTCTGTCGATTCCCTGCATACTCCTCATGAATAGACGAGCGCTTGTAGATCTCACCTCTTATGAATTCCAAAGCGATACCTCCTATCTTGCGGTGGCTTTGATTATTCTGAGACAGAGATTCAGTAAGTGCTTCGACCCTTTATCTACTGATTTACAAACAGATCCACAAAGTCAGACATAGGTTTTTCAAGGAAACCGCAATCCTCAATGTGATCAATAAAAGGCGGTGGAAAAGTGCAAGCCCCAAGATAGTGCGTGGCCGATTCTATGATGAAACTCTCGTCTGCCTTGCGTAGCGTTAACCCATAAATAGTCATGGGATCTGAAAGGATAGAGAATTCAGAATCTTCATCATCTGGATCAAATGACCACGATTTTCCGTCAGCGCTCACAACTGAATCTTCGCCACCACCCATGATAAACGGGAAGAATAGCATCAGATCATCTTCAAGGATCTCGTTCTGCAGATCTCTCTTTTCTCCCTCTTCACCAGACTCGGGAACGCTTGAATAATCCTTCGCAAAGACTATGCCAGCAGTTGGGTCTATCTCTGGATTGAGTATTCTCCTGCAGTAGTCTAGAACTCTCTCAGTAAATCCTGTTAGATCGAATTCTCCGATTTCTACAACTCTCTTCATGATTCCTCCTTTTGTATGGGCCAGAACCTTCCCTTTTCTGACTGCGTTGGAACTTCCAAATGATGCTGTCGAGAACTCTTGGCGTTATGTTGGGGTGGGAATTTTGAAGGATTCTGCAGGACTCTTGCACTATCTTACAGGCGAGATCGGGCGATATATTCTTTTCACCTGTGGAAGCCTGCAAGAATCTTTGAATCATTCTGTCCGGTTTGACGAAATCATCCGAACCAACCAGCATGTAGAAGTATCTGAGGGATATTCCGCTTCTTTGTCCCGGAATGCTGAGAATAGCGCCTTCAAACTCTGCATTATTTACCAAAGAGATCGCATCCGTCAAGTATTCGACTTTCTGTGTTCTAACCACTTCAGAAAACAGCCTGACAGCTTCAGCTTTGAGTATTCCGTTCCTGGTAGATGTCCGCTGCAAATTTCTAAACACCTCAGAGGCCATTCTATGTGAGGAATACTTGTCATATATTGAAAGGAAAGAAGAAACAGAAAACGACTCAGAAGTGCTTTCAACGCCTTGAAACTCACAAAAACGATTCACGGTATTCCTGGTGGCAATGTAAGCGACTCCTATCGAGAAAACTGTATCAATGATGCATAAGGGCAAATTGGGATAGCTGTATTCACTTCCAAGTTCTGCAGAATCAATGTCGAGATTTTCAAGGCAATATTCAGCAGTCATTTCTGCAAGAGAACTCAATCTGTCATCACTCACACTCTCTTCTCCTTCGGCTAAATGCCTGAATAGAAACTATCTTCTGAGTTGACACGACTGACTATCAGTGTGGTCAACATCCTGATACTTGTTACGGGTGATCTCCGTTCACTCAGGTGCTTTAACCATTTGAGATTCGTAAGAGCAAGAACGTCCAAGATTGCCACTCCTCAGTGAGTTTCTTGGATTAATAAAGTAACTGGAGTCTATTCTGTATTGCTTCAGAGCTACATTAGACGACTAATACCAGCTCTCAATAGAAAAACTTAGTACATCCTTCAGCACTTCTTGAACGAAAGCGGAATCAATAGTCTGTTCTCTCGAGCTATCATAAGCATTGCGAACAACTAGCGTGTGTTCATCAACGAGTTGCTCCAGTAAAGCGGTTACTTCTTCTGCTGTTCGTCCTACCATTAGCATGTAGTATGCGTAATAGACCAGTAGTTTGTCGTCGACTACTGAGTGCTTTGTCATTTCTTTCTCAAGGTCCGCACACTTCTCAGCATAGTAATCAGGAAACTCTCCGGGAGAATCCGTTACCCACACATTCTCTCTCCACACAACCAACCTTTCATACCATGGTCTATCTGCACTGCAAATGCTATGAGCGAAACCTAAATGGCGCACAAGTATTTCCGCTATACCTTTATTATCAACGTCTTTGAACTCCCAGGATGAGTAACTATCAAGGAAAAGATACTGGGAGTTTATTACTTCATCCTCATCATAAGTAAGCAGAGATAACTTGCCGCTAGATCTACCTCCACAAGAATTAGCAAATACAGTGGACATTCCTTCAGCTGGCGTAGCTTCCATAATTCCCTTACTCTCAATAAGAAAGTCCGAGAGAGTGAAGAGCCTCGTTTCATCTCTGTAGACGACAACCAGATCATCAAGAAATAAACCAAGAGAATCGTATTCTCTATTTCTAAAAGACCCATAGTAAAACTTATAGGAGAACCTATCTTTCATTGTGCCTCTTTCGTGTGGCTCCTTCTCGAAGACAAATGTCACATCTGAATTCTTCTCTCCTCCAGAGAGTCTTAAGGAGAGCACTACTACGATTTCTTTGGAAGCATTGAAATCGCCGATGTTTATTATTGAACTGTCACTCAAGAGATCTTCATTGGTGAGGACACCAACTAGAGGAGCCAGATGAAGAGAATTAAGAGAAAGCGATCTTGTTTCGAATTGTGACGAAATTCCTGACTCATAAACAGCAATCTGGATACCGCCTGATACAGAAAAGAGATCTGGGCCACTATTTCTTATTTGAAAATCCAAATATAGAGCTGGTCGTGGTCTTCTATCTTCTTCTTTGTATTCTAAGACCAGAATATCCTGATCAACATAGACTCCGAAATCTGACCTAAGAAAATCATCCGCATTGTATATCACCCCATTTACAATGCATTTGGTCAATTCGAATCTGAAAACGACTACGCTGTTCTTATCACTCAGTCTCACATCAGCTGCAGCCGAGGATGCGAAAAGCAGCGTAAGGACTAATAGAACACTCGTAACGCATACTCTCACGATGACCTCCTTATCGGATACTGGATCACTGATCAGAAAAAGCGGTTAGTTGTTTGCGAACGAATATGTTTCCCAGTTTTGCTGCCGTCTTTAAGATTCTCCAATTCCAGAGATCCGAGTTCTTCATCATATCTAGATACCTTCAAGGATATATGGGAACTAAGCCTTGCCAGAAAAACCAGCAATCTTCTTGCAGGCATCGCAAACAGCGGCTATAACACTTTCGGCTTCATGAATAGTGTTGAATCTTCCATAAGAAATGCGAATCGCGTATCTTGCTTGCTCTTCGGTTAATCCTAGTGCCATAAGAACGTGAGAAACGGCTTTCTTCTTTGAAGAGCAAGACGAACCTGTGGAAACACATATTCCCTTAAGATCCAAGAGGTGCATTAATGATTCGCCAGACACACCCTCGAAAACTATATTGATGATTCCTGGTAAGTGGCTTTCTGTATTGCCATTGACAAGTATATTGGGTATTCTAGCTCTAATTCCAGAAACAGTTGCTTCCACTAGTTCTCTTACTTTATTTGTTATCGGTTCCATTTGATCGATACATTCTTCAAGTGCATATCCCAAAGACACTATTCCAGCTACGTTTTCGGTTCCCGATCGAAAACCGAGTTCTTGCTCTCCGCCAAATACAAGTGGCGATAGTGGAACTCCTTTTCTCTTGTACATAAAGCCAGTCCCCTTCGAACCGTGAAATTTGTGAGCAGAAGCTGTTAAATAGTCGACGGAGAGTTGTTTGACATCAACAGGAATATGACCCACTGCTTGCACGGCATCGGTATGGAACAAAATGCCTGCTTTGCTCAAGAACTTTCCTATTTCGGAAATCGGTTCAATTGTGCCGATCTCATTATTGGCTAACATGATCGACACAAGCTTAGTATTGGAACGAATGGAGTTTTCTAAGTCGTAAAGTGAAACAAGCCCTTTGGAATCTACTGGCAGATAAGTAATATCGACACCCTTTCTTTCGAGAGCATGACAAGCTTTCAGTACTGAATCGTGTTCGATTGACGATGTGACAATATGCCCATCCATGATTGAGGAAAGAACGCAAGTGTTTCCTTCTGATCCCCCCGATGTGAAGATAATCTCGCTAGCTTCAGCTCCAATCGCTCCAGCCACTTTGCACCTAGCTTCTTCGATTGCATTTTTGGATTTTGTTCCGTGGGAATAGAGACTGGAAGGATTGCCGTATTCTTCTCTCAGAAAAGGGAGCATTCTCTCTAACGCCTTGTCGGAAATCCTTGTTGTAGAAGCATTATCAGCATAAATCAAAGCACTAACACCTCAAAAAAGCTCACAGTCTTGTGTCTTGAATTCTTCGATCTTTTCAAGCAGAAACTCGGTATCGACTTCCAGATACTCTGCAAGACACTCAAGACAGTAGAAGCACTTCGTGTTCTTGTCAAGAAGTTTCTTGGTTAGACCAATTTCGTGCTTAGTGAGTTTCTCCTTTCCGCAGACATAACACACTTTGCTTTCCACAACCTACTCCTCTTGGGATGAGGATCCCCTGACTTTGAACAAAGGCAAGTCTTTACCCTTGTATTCCTCATCAAGAATACCGAGTTGATATTTAATGGTATCCCTCATTTTTCGAGCTCTGTCCAAGCAGTAGCGCTTGAACTCACGAGCATCTATATCGCCAGGCTTGCGAACATTTGGGAATAACAACTTCAAATATGCAGTCGTAATACGCTTTACCGCTTCTGTATCGCGTGTGTCTGCAGCTTCCGGAACAATAATGAGCTCATCCACAATAGCACGATAACTCATATCATTTCGCAGCTCATGTAATATTGAACAGAAATACTCTGAATTGAGTGCCCACCCAGAAACCTTCAAGTCATCGTTCATTCTAGGAATATTCCATCCTTTTATGAAACCATGAAAACGCTCAATCAAAGCTGATTCGTGAAAAACAGTGGGCAGTTCTTCAAACATATTGCTATAACCATCAGCATCCATCGTTTCCATCTTTATGTTACCGCAGAGAATCACACCCGCATTGGCAGTACCCTCGTAATTTCCGACAGTGAAAACTCCTGATTCAAGATAACCCTTGAGCGCGGCTCTCATCTCATCAACATCGGTGAATGATATAGTTTGCACCTCGTCAAGCGTAATAAAGTCGTTTCCAGAGACTAGACCTTCTTTACGCTTGCTTTGGTCATAAAACATCTTTGCTCGACTCATGACACCGCCACTCGATAGCCAACCGAAACGGCTGACACGACCGAATAGATATGATTTCCCCGTGCTCTTTGGTGCAAGTTCTATAAGGTTCAATCGTTTTTCTACAAAGGGAAGCAGACGGGTTAACATTGTGAGTTTTTTTTCCTCATCACCGTGATAGCCTTTTGCGTTATAGTCGACGGCTCCTAAAACCACGTCAAGCCATTCTGAAGTACTGAATTCACTACGCGCGTCCTTGTAGTGATCAATGTCAATTATATAAGGGCAGAAACTCTTGAATGATGTCAACTTAATTTTGCCTCTATTAGCTCCTCTGCCTTTGTTTTGCGAAACTCCGAAGTCGTAGTCATCGGAGGCTCTATAGCCTATTTCAACCATTCCCCAGGTTTCTCTGCCACGCACCAAATCATCCTTGCAATCCTCCCAGACTACATCCTCAATGATTGTGTCTTTGCTTGTAAGGCCAAAGTCAGGAAGCGAAAAAGAAACTTCCCCAGTTTTAATATCTATATCGACAGAAACTTTGGCGAGAAACTTTACACGTTCTCCTTCTACAATCACCTTATTCTTGATTGCCGTCCAATCGTCCTTGCGGGGCAAATACTTTCGGACGAATCGCGCCAATTCATCCGAATCGAAATTTCCAACCTCATCCGCAAATCTCTTCAGAAGCCAGTCGCGCATGAAGGAAGGAAGACTTAAGGCAGAAAAGAAGTTGCTCTTCTTAAGGTCTTTATAAACTACCATCTCATCGAAGCAATTCCTCAGTTTCTCGATCATCTAAAGCCTCCATCAGAAAGAGTCATCGAATTCTTCGTTGACCTTGGCGCTCTTCCCATGTACTTTAACGGAAACCTGCCCGATTAGGTCGTCTCCCGAATAAACGTCGACGAGATAATTATCAGCTCGCTTAATATCGGCAAGAACCACTTTGTAGTGATTACTATCAATTGAAGAAGCGTGATAACGTTTATGATTCAACACAACTGACAGATCTTTCAATGGCGTGTTGGTGAACAGTTCTATCTCCGTTCCAGTTCGAGCATCTAGAGTCACGACTTCTTTCACCAGTTCTACGGTTATATTGTTGTCTTTCAGAGTCAGTTCGATAATTGGAATGACCACCTCCTCAAGAGAGGCCCCTCCATGAACCTCAACATTGGCCGCTCGACTACCTTTGAAGCGGCCATAGTCTGCAAGTACGAGGTATCCGTTTTCTTCAGCGGCAAACGGTAGGCGATACGACCCGAAAGACTCGCAACAACGTCCGGAATGTTCACCTTTGGTATCGGTTTCATACTTCACTTCCTTGCGTCGCAATACTGCAAGTCGGGAGGAGCCGTGGTCGCTTGCTATTAGGAAACGCTTGAAGCAACGCTTCCGAAGCTCTGTAGCTGCTTTTTCAATCACTTTTGTGATGGTGTCCAACTCTTTAGCAAGATGAATTGGTAATTCATTGCTCTCGAAATTGTACCCGCCTTCTTCATTGTGCTTCGTATTGTCTAGCTCTTTGTCCTTTTCTTTCTTACCTTTCCATGCTTCGAAAAAGTCTTTGTTTTCCGAAGTAATAGTTGGCAGGTTCGCACGGGCAATGCGTATTGAGATAGATAACTCTCGCTTGCGGGCCAATTCTGATATAAACGCCAGATACTCAACTCCAAGTGCGTCTAGCCAATAAAGATAAGTGTCATGCATGCTAAATCCATCTATTATTTCATTGCGCGTGGGCAATCTATTATAGTCGCGGCTTCTGGCAAGTTCCTCCACCTTTTCCACGAAATCTGCTTCAAGTGTATTGGATACTTTCTGTCTTTTATAGTTATCAAAATAGTCCGTAAGTAAATCAGACAGTTCTCCACAATTGAAGACATACACTTTCAAATAATCTGCCAAGTCGGGATATATGTCGGCAATCTCCGGTACAGTAGCATATTTAGAAACCCAGGCAATAATCTCTTCACGTTCGGTCTTTGTATTGTCAGTTAGCCTATAAATGCTTTCGGCGGTGTTTTTACGGTTTTTTACGACGAAATCGGCAATGTCAGACTCCGCGAATTCTTTAACAAGCTTTTTTCTTTCTTTGTAAAATTCGCCAAACCGATTTTCGGTATGCTGAACTTCGATTATCGCGTTTAGCATATTTGCTTTGAAGTCTTCGAACCGGTTAGTTCTATCCAGTACAAAGCGTAAATAGCTATTCGAAAGTGTGTCCAACCTGCTCTTTAAGGCGATGAAGTGGAGCCAACTCTCATAATCGCCTTCCCTAACACAATCATGAAGATCCGATTCGAGAGAATTATCTAGACCATGTTTTGCAAACACTGGGTCGGGCGAGCCACCACACTGTGTCATTTCCTTCAGCAGCTTAGCCCAATAATCATCACTCCCGCAGGAGCGGGGCAAGCTAAAGCCCGGAAAGGAATGTTTTATACCCTCAAAGGCGTTGGTTATTCTGCGAACGGTAAACAGAGAATTATCGAGATTGACACTTGTGTTTACCACAACATCGCCACGCTTACCGTCTTCTAAGGCCATGAGGAGACTCTTAATACCAGAGAAAGCCGACAGTCCTGCAGACGGAAGAGCGAGTGTAATTGATAAGTCACATTCTGCTTTATCAATTATGCAGAAACGTCGATTATCAAAACGCAGGTCTGAGCGCAAACTATCTATCTGCAATGCAATTCCGCGCGAGAGTATAATAACTTTCGCTTCACAAATGTTCAGATCTTTCAATCGCGACAAAGCCATTAAGGCTTCTTCACTTCCGCGAAGAGCAAGGTATTCGCCAAGTCCGATGACCACGACTCTATTATTATCATCATTTTTGTGAATAGTTTTGAGATGCCTAACCAAGCTGTCGATATCTGGCAGTTTGTCTTCGCCGCCACAATAGTCGCTTACTCTAACGAAAGCGAGTCCTAATTCCGACAGCTTGCTCTTGACGCCCTTATACTGTTTATCACCAACGACAAGGAAGAAAGGCAACGTCACATTGGATGACAGGTACTTGTTCACCGCCTGAATCGACATCTTCTTACTCGCCTCCGCTCGTAATTATCTCAATCCCAACAGTCATATTATCCCTCACAAGCCGCTTGAGGTATTGCTTTAACTGAGAATCATCCATTTCATCAATCTTCTTTAAGGCCTTGTCACTGCCGCCAGCGTTGTATTCCGCTTCAGCAAGGCTCTTTACTTTGTTTCTGACACTTGGATTATTGCACCATTCGTATACATCGGCAGACAAGCGCTCAAGTTCATTTCTAACTTTTTCCAGATCAGGCAGTAAAGAACTATATTCACCGAGAATATCACGCTCAAACGAATTACTACGCTCGTTCTCGTCCATTAAGAGTTCAAATAGGCTAGTGCTTTCAAGGAACTTGAGCGCTGATTTTATTTCTCCATCAGTGGCCAAGGGCCTGTTCAGTATATCAAAAGCTGATTTCGCCGCTGCATATTCACTTTCCGGCACACATGAAAGTATCGGAGTTCTATAACGGCTCGACCATTCACGAGGGTTTTTCGTCCCAGTTTTTTCTTTCCAGAGGTTGAACAGTTGTGTCTTAAGCTGGTTCCTACGGAATTCCTCACCTGCAAGCTTTACTTCTGAGTTGCAGTCAGTCTTGGAGAGTTCGAACATCCCCGTCGGTAGTTTGCTCTTTATCTCGCTAATCTCACTATCACTCAAACCTTCGAGATAGGGAGAGTAAATCTCAGCGAAAAGCCGCTTTTCGTTGTCAAGCAGGTCGCAGATTTCGATGTAATGCATCTCTAACTCTGAAAGGAACACCTTCAGTTGGTCCGGTAATACATCCGATTGCTGGTATATTTTTAGAAGTGTATCCAGGACTTTGGTGAGCGGAGGAAACTTTGACCTAAGCGCTTCGCAAGAAATATTCACGAACTTCAACCGTTCACGCCACTCTCTGAATGCTTCAGATCGCGAATGTGCAGTTACATTTAGAAGACCGTTGGTTTCTCTGACAAAGCCGTAATCTGTAAGAAGCTTGCGGATTTCATCCTCGCCTGTCTTCCTATCCCACAAGCAGGAATGCTTAACCTCAAACAACCTACGAATATCTGCGATTACAGTGTCGCTTGCCCCAATTTCATTAGCAAGTGAAAGGATTTTGCCATCCTCAAATGATTTTAGGAACTGGCGCATTCCCTGCTGGCAGTTTTCAATTGTAAGAAGATTTTCTAAGTCCTCTGGAAGTTTTTTCTTAGCCATAGCGATTTTGCCAATTTCAACGGCTTTTCTGTGTGCTTCATTACCTTCTTTCTGGACGAGTTCGATATACTTCTGAACGACATCGTAAACACCATTCTCATCAACCTCGTCAAGACACCACACAGGCAACCCAAATCCGCGCATTCTTCCGTTCACGGCAATAGCCGCTTTTCCTGCAGATGAGCAAGAATTTGGCGCAATGCACCACGCTCTTTCAGTTAGCGCATAGAAAGCCATTTCCTCGGCGGTCATCTTGACAATGAAAGTCTGTTTTGGAGTCTTTCCGATGTAATTGCCGAGCATTTCCGCAAGTTTGTCCGGTGTCATGGGTTCGTGTCCACCAGATGAATCACTATAGCGGAATGGCTCACCGCCGTATTCCTTTAGAAGAAATCCTGCGAGAAATGCCGAGAGATTACAGGGTGCAAAACCGTATTCTTCCTCAAGAAAGTCATATACTTCACCGATTGAAATCTGTCCCTCAGAGTTAAATGCCTCTTCGATGAGTTTGTCCACTTCGACTTTAATCTTCGAAACCGGCAACATTGCAGTCGACGGATTTTCCCAATACTTATCTGTTTTCCAAACAGTAGGCAAAACGTGCTTTTCTATGCCAACCACAACACCGCTTGTATTCTGCAGGATACCGCTTTTTGCCCCTGCTTTTCCAGTAGTAAGTTTGAATTGGTTTTCGGTGAGGCCTTGAGAAAAATCGAAGACTTTCGGGAAGCGTTTCTTTACTGCGGCTTGGAGGAAACTAGCTACACCTAGAGCGTTGCCGTACTTTTCACCCTGTTGATTTTCGAAAGTGTATACGAAAAACGGACCGTTGTAAATGCGATTCCTCCAGCCCTGATCCAAAATATGTTTTGCCTTATCTGCATTTTCGCGCGATGCTGAATTGTTGCTTCCATTGTGATACATAGCCATCGCTGAATAATTGACATACTGTTCGAAATCCTCACTGCCAAGTGGGGTGGAAAGCGCATCTATGAATACAATGTTCTCGTATTGTTTGTCTGCAACCGCTTTTCTGATAGTCTTGCGAAACTCAACAGCCTCTGTTTCGTCTTTGGCAAATGCAATAACAGCGTGAAATCTCCAACCGATTGTTTTGTCACTCAGGTTATTTATTGTGCGAGTAAAATCTGCGGTCGTCACCGGTGTGATCTTACCTGTATTTTGTTCAGATTCGAAACGTAAACGTAGCGCAGGAGGTAGGGACAGTACGTTCGAAAGATTTCCTTCAATAACGAGTTTCGCTGTTGTGCTGTTCTGTTTAATTGTTTTCTTATGGCTATCGATCTTTGTTTGGTCTCCAGCAAGAACGGCTGCAGTAAAAGCTAATTTGCCGCCGCTTACCGGGTTCGAAACCAAAACTCCCTTTTGGACAAGCTGTCTTGCAAGATTAATGCAAGCCGTTCCTTCTAGACTCGAGATTCCCTCAAACACGTAACTCAGATTTTGTTCCGTCGCCTTGAACAGATCAATCGTGCCGCCCAAACGTTGGTCAATTGCCTGCATTATCAGAACAGCTTTAAGGACTGTTTTTTCGTCTTTCCTTAGATTCTGGTGTTGGAGGAACGTGTCCAAAATGAGTCGAATATCAGCATTGAGGTTATCCCTTCCTTTCTCATAGAAGAAGTTCCACAGCATATCCACTGTCAGGAGTGGGTAATCGTCTAGTGGTCCAGTGTTTTCGATGAACCATTGGAACGCCTTTGCCTCTTCAGTATTATGCAACTTTATGAAGTCAAACATACTTCGCTGATTGGACTTAAATGCAGAAGCTATATTTTTGAGTAGGAGCGCTGCCATAGGATGTATTGGCATAATGTCTTTCATTATCTTAGGGTCGGTGATGTTAGCGGTTTTCATAACGGCAGCTCGTGAAGAATTGACTCGACTGTTCAGATCATCAGCCAATTCGCTCCAAGCATCTTTTGCTGCCGTTTTCACGTCGATGGCTTGTCCAATTAACTCAAACGCAATGTTGTCAGGTAGTGAAATCTGAACTTGAACAAATCGGTCTCTTACTTTTGCCCATGTTGTATCGGCTACGGTGAACAATTGTCCTGATTCGTGGGTGACAACCACGAAGTAGAAAGGTTTCAGATTTACAAGTTCTACGATCTTCTGAAAATCAGACAGACTTCCGCGATTGTTCTTGAAGTAGTCGGAGAACTCGTCCCAAATCAGAACAATCTTCACATTGTTCCGATCAATAATATCTACTAGCCATTTCAGAAGCCTATCCGCATCGATGTTCAGAGCTGTAATTCCCTCTTTATCTGCAAGGTAAAATATGTTGTCCATTAGCTCTTTAACCTCGCCGTCTTTTCCTAAAGCTCTAAGTACCTCGTCTGCAGTGGATTGTGAGAACAAAGCCGACCATTCCGGCTTCTTCAGAAGCCCATCGAAAAACTCTTTATGTAAAGGTTCATCGATCCAAGCGATAACGCTTTCTTTCAGAGTATCTTCGCCCGTGTACTGAATGTTTTGTTCGATGAGCGCCCATTTCACGCTTTCCTGAACGGCTAGAAATAGCTGACGTGGTTGGGTAATTCCACCGGAAGCATATCTATGCGCAGTCACTACTCCTTTCCTTTGTCCGATTAGTTTTGTAAGCAAATCAGGTTTATTCTTTAGAGAATCATATCTGTTCCAATAGGCGCGGAGCTCCTCTTCCGGTACTTCAAGAATTTTCTTCAGAGTATATGCGCATCGCGATTTACCTGTACCGTATGCACCTTCTATCCAAAGAGAACGCTTCTCCTTTCGGCCTAATAGAAGCTCCAAATTGCTCAGCATTTCAATGAAGGTATGATGCGGATATGTCCGAGTCCAGAAATCAGAACTTGCTGCCGCTATGGAGTAGTCATTTATTTGCGGGAAATACTCTTCATCAACATCCAGATACTCACGGTATTTATCAGCCATTCTAACTCTCCTCCCTAAACAAATCGAGTACGTTCAGTGAAGTCTTGTCCTCCGCAAGTGTTATCTTCTCAAGATCGTGAGTGAATGAAGCCGTTATGAATTCCGGATACTTTGCCGACAGCCCGATTAATATCGGTGTCATGTCCTCACGGTCTAGACCGAAAATGCGGGTAGGGCTTATACCATCGCGCTCAATAGTGTCATTCAAGAGTGTGGCTAGTGTGAACTCCTTGTAGTTGTTGCACTTCTCGGCAAACTTATATAATCCGTACAGCACCACGCGTGGGTCAGACACGGAGCATTTTGTGCGGACAAGATCACCTTCTTCTGTGACACGACCAAAGTGCAGCGAAGTACCAAGCGGCAATTCAACGAGTTTTCCAAATGCACTATAGACAAACCTTGCAACTTTTTTGCTACTTATACTTTCCAGAAGGATTGAAACAACTGTATCTCTAGGATAACTGCGTCCTATTTCGAAATTTGAAATGTACCAACGAATTTGGGGATTATTAGCAGCAAGATTTACGAGAACGATTCCCCAAGCCATATCGGTTTTCCAACCTAAATCTGCGATGATTTCGGCTAGTTCTGAGTAGTCGTTCTTTTCAGTCAATTCTGCATCTTTGAGAAACCGCTTGAAAATCTTCACTTGATTGGGACCTAAGCCGTGAATGCTCCAAAAGTCGTTTTTATTCTCAAAAAAGCGTGTAAACCAATCGTTCTTTGGAAGCACTGAGTCAAAGCAATTTACAGACATAGTTTTCTCCTCCATTGGTATTCTCAAAGACCTATAAGCAAGACAACCAAATTCGATATCATGACATTTCAAGCAGTGTACACAATTCGTAATCTTCAAATTACCATCAAACTTTAGGTGTCCCATGCTGCAATTCGCTTCACATACTCCACATTTGACACAGTACGATGATTTTCGAAAAACTTGTTTAAATAGCTTGCCAAAAGTCGGATTTGCCTTGATATATGTTTCGCTAAGTTGAACAGAATAACCATTACTTAGTTCTTTCACTGTGAAAGGAATACTTGGAAAACCGTCCATTGTCTTATACCATTCTCGCCAATCTGCTTTTGGCGATATTACTGTGATAGTAAGAGTTCCATTCTTCAGCGTTTCTGAATAGTCAACTACATTGTCTATTAAGTCCCGCCCAGACCTACGCGACACCCAACCACCTTTGGTGATGTACGAGTCTCCGAAAGTTCTGCCACTAGTCTTTTTTATAATCTCCAAATACGCTTCGATCTCATTAGGGTATGCTTTGTACTTGATAAAATCAGACTTTTTGACAGACATAGGACACAATAGACAACCTGCTCTCGAATTACCCTTCTTGTAAGCTTCGTTTATCAGAAGTCTGTTTGCAAAAGTATAAAGCCAGACTTCAGCAGACGTCCATTCAAGGATAGAGTTATGGCTATACTGTCCCCTTTGCTTTTTGCCGTAATTTTCATACTCGTATTCTGCCCGTGTTGAGCTTTCATGAGAGCGAACACCAACGAATGCCAACCCCGTATAATCGTCTTTTCCAGTAATTTCGCGCAGCTTAAGGGTTTGTGGAGTGCTTTTATGTACGCTGCAACACCAACGTAGGACTCGTGAAGGAGGACCAAACAACTTCCAGGACTCTTTCGGATCAAGGTGTGATTTTGCAATATAGAATGGGATTTCTTCTCTTTCGCATTCCTGTTTTGTCTTCTCTACTATATCGTATGTATCCGGGAACTCCATGCCTGTATCTCCGAAAACGACCACAAAACTGCGCTTCGGCAGAGCTTTCTTGACAAGATCTAGCAACACAGCGCTGTCCTTGCCTCCGGAAAAGGCTACATAGAAGAGGTCAAGTTTGTCTTTGTATTTTTCGTAGATTGCCAATATCTTCTTTACTGTAGTCTGCTCTATGATTTCTAGCATATCGTGGTTCGCCTCAACCATTGCGCGAATATTGACTGGACGCAATGGGGTACCGTTTGGCTCTGGAGATAGTGAGACTCCACCTTCATCTTTTGGAATAACAATCTCCGGCGCTGTATAGAGGTCGCCGCCTTTAAGCTTAGCGACAAGTTTTCCGCGATACCAGTAGTTGTTTGCCTCCGCCCACATATATGGAGTTTCGTTCTGACTATCGTAATTCCAGTACTTGTCAAAGCCTAAAACGTCAAGTTCTGCGGCGTAAACTGGGCGAGGCTCTTTTGAGTACCCCGTTGGTGTTGAGTTGAGTAATATCCCGCCCGTTTTTTTGTCGTATGTATAAGAGTACAAACCTAATCCTTCCTTTCGCGTATGGCTTTAGCTTTTTCGATAATCTCGGAAGCTTTGGCAGTAATAGTCTTACCAGTGTAGCCCTTTTCATAGAGAAATTTTCCTATAGCCTTCTTCTCATAAGAAATGCCGCTCCTGGCCACAGCATCTGCCATTATCTCAACGTATGTCAATACACAGCTCCTACGGATTACAGTGCCTGCGTTACGAGAATTCACTGACGGTGTATCAAAACGAAATCGTTCGCTGAATCGCCGACAGTAGCTTTCGAGTAAAAATAAGTTCCAAGGCTGTCCACAATGTGGAAAAGCTACAAACGTAGTGAATGATTTCAGTGGTAGATAGTCTCCTTTAACAAATAGGTCAATGGCATTATCTATCTCGATAGTGTCGAAATCAACGAATTTTTCAGCCAAAAAGGTGCTTTTGCCAACACGAACTAGAACGGCATATGCCGATTCCATTGCCGTTGATTGATTTTCTCTTTGCCCTACCAATTCTTCTTGAAAGCTCAACAAATCATCCAGTGAACATTTATCGAGTTTTCTGCAATAGTCCTTCATTATCGTTAGCGCATTTAGACTACCGCCTTTGCGTGTTACTATTTTACCCTTTTTATCGTGTTTTTTTGATAGACAGATCTGAAATGCTGCGTTCTGGATTGCGATAAGTGTCAGCTCATGATTTCTTTCTTCTATTTCGCTCAACGGAATATCATTCATTGAAACGTAGCCATTTGAAGCACAGCGTTCAGCAGCAAAGTTGGCTATTATGGAACGCTCATCTCTAGTAATATCAACCTTGGTGATATGTGTGTAAACTCCATCAGAGTTCCGAATGAAATCGCTGTTGTAATTCAGTACAGACTTTATCTTTTCAAATGGGATATATGGAAGTCTCTCAGCAAGTTGCGAGTAACTAATCAGGACATCTTCTTCCCAAACACGCACTATTTCGGTCTTGATCATGGTCAACTCATCTCTAGTATAGCTTCTCTTTGAGATATTGTTCTTCTTATGTATGTAACCAGAGCTACTTCTGAACAGTTTCTGGAAAATATCTTCAAGCATTTTCGCAGATACGATACTTGCAGGGAAAAGCCAATCTTCGTTTTTCTCGTAGAACGTCTGATAGAATATTGCTCTCATACCCGAAGCAAAGGCTTCATCTACCATTTGCTTTATTCTATTCTCAGTTTCAGCCGACACTACATAGATCTTTCCTTCAAAAAGCCTCCCGCAAGCTGAAATTACACTCTTCAAATCTTCATCCGACAGAGCAACGTCTTCACTTAAAGTATCGGCAGCAAAACGACGAAAGCGTTTTAGTTCAATTATTGAGTTTAGCCTGAATCCGTTAGGAAAACTGCTAGACAGAACCTTAGCAACCTTCGTTCGCAGTAACTCATCTACTTCAGATTCATGCTCTTTGAAAATATGCGTTTCTTTGGGAATTGGTGGCTCAAGTAAACCGGCGGGATCGATATTGTGAACAAACTCAGAGTACATAGCCAAGACAGTTTTGAACTTAGGATTTATAGAAGCTTTTGCTTCGAACTCTCTGCTTTGTCCAAGCAGAAAGGTAAACTTTCGAGCTGCTTCAGGCATGGTTTTTGATTCTCGAGTAGCCTGATTAACAAGTGTACTGAAATCAACCATAATCTTCTCAACATAGCTGCGATAGAGTCCTATGTTAGAGCTCGCATAGTTTTTCTTTCTCATCCAAGTTCGAAAACCCCGCTCAATGGATTTATTCCAAATCTCTATCTTTGGGGTTTCTGCCTTCTCCGCTATGGGTAAAGGCATATCATCAATTACTGCTTCGTTGGGTCCGCTTATTGAAAGTGTTCGGATTGAACTATTTAGGTTAATGAAACGAGCAAAAGTATTTAGAGCGGCCGAATATGGATGCTTATCCCAAGACAGATCGGCAACCACAAAATCGCTGTCTTGATAGATTAGATTTATGAAACTACGAGCGGCTTCAGGTATTGTTGATGATTTGCTAACTACCATTTCCACCATTGTTTTGAATCTCTCAATTGTCTCATTGATAGCCCTGCAATGAGTTTCAATTGTATAGGGAGGATATTTTTCGATCTCCATCCAAGCTCGAAACTCTCGTTCAATAGACTTGTTCCATATCTCTATCTTAGGAGTTTCTGGCTTCTCTACTTTGGGTAAAGGCATATCGTCAATTGCTGCTTCATTGGGCTTACTTGTTGAAGATGCCTGGATTGGACTATTCTCGTCAATGAAACGAGCAAAAGTATTTAGAGCAGCCGAATAGAGATGCTTCTCCCAAGACAGCTTATCTGCCACAAAACCGGTGTCTTGATTGATTAGATTTATGAACCTACGAGCAGCTTCATGAACGGTTGATGACTTGCTAACTGCAATATTTTCAACTGTCTTGAATCTCTCAATTATTTTATTGATAGCCCTGCAATGAGTTTCAATTGTATAGGGAGGATATTTTTCGATCTCCATCCAAGCCCTAAAATCCTTTTCAATAGACATATTCCAAATCTCTATCTTTGGAGTTTCTGCCTTCTCTACTTTGGGTAAAGGCATATTGTCAATTGCTGCTTCATTGGGCTTACTTGTTGAAGGTGCCTGGATTGAACTATTCTCGTCAATGAACCTAGCATAAGCAGCCAAAGCTGCAGAATAAGGACTTTTCTTTTTCGATGAAGCGGACCTTGTTTCTTTCTGAACTAGAGTGACAAACAGACGGACGGCTTCGTACATTGTTGAAGATCTAGAAGTAGCTATATCTGCCAGTATTTTGAAACTTTTTATAGCTTGGTTAATAGAGCTAAAATAAACACCTGCAGTAGAAGATGAATAGTTTTTCGACTCCATCCAAGCTCGAAAATCTCTTTCAATAGACTTATTCCATATCTCTATCTTTGGAGTTTCTGCCTTCTCTACTTTGGGTAAAGGCATATCGTAAATTGCCGCTTTTCCGAGGCTACTCGAAGATGGCGTTTCGATTGGACAACTCTCGTCAATAAAACGAATATATGCATTCAAAGCGTCCAAATAGAGATTCTTCTCTTTGACTGCCACAAAACCGCTGTCTTGTTGTATCAGAGTGATGAATCTGTGAGCAGCTTCCGAAATAGTTGACGATTCTCGAATGGTATAGTCGACTAATTTGCTGAAGCGCTGAACGATTTCACCTATAGTACTACTGTAAACTTGTACTTTTATGGCAGAGGATATACGTTTTCCTGATTCCATCCAAATGCGAAAATCCCGCTCAATAGTCTCATTCCAAATCTCTATCTTTGAATAAGTGGAGACTTCTTGAGATGCAATACGAGTTGTTGTATTTTGATGATTGCAGACTACGGATGAGGTATCTGGATCTGTAGTACTAATGAACTTAGCAAACGCTTTCAAGGCAGTGAAGGAAATGTTACCAGCTATAAACTGTGAGAGGTCTTTATCTTCTTTTAGCAATTCGATGAATCTATTGGCAGCTTGTGAAACACTTAAAGACTCGCGAACGGCAACATCTACTAGTCTGCCGTACTGTCTTATGAGTCTCTTAAGGGCTCTGCAGCGAGATTTCGCCGTTGATTGTGATAAGCCTCTTGATTTCATCATCCAATTACGAAAATCTCGTTCAATAGATTCATTCCAGAGTATCACCTTGGAAGATTCGTATTCTTCATTCTCAAAACAGCCCTTTTCGATTACCTCCGGTAAAAGAAAGAAGACCTTTTGACCTTTGTGGTTCCTATCGAGCCCGAAAAGAATCCTGTTTGCCTTAATCTTGAAGTTTGAATTTACGCACGAACGTTCAATCTCTGTCTGAAGAACAGTTTTCGGTTTTTTTGCACCGAATGAATAGAGATTGTCTGCAATAATCTCATCATAAATCTGCTCAATTGTCATACCGTCCTTAGCAGTTTGCAATACGCGCACACATGCTTCTTTGATTGTCAGCGAAGTTGTGACTTTCTTTTGCTGTGAGACGTCTTTCGGAGATACATTCTCTTCAGAACGCTTGCTGATTAGTTCACCCTTTTTAGAGGCTGGCTTCTGTTCAAGAAATGTCGAATACAACTTTCCAACCAGAAGAAAGAGTTTGTAGTTACTCTTGTCGTGAATGCGAAAGAATTTATCACTTACTAGTTTGCTGTATACAGATTTGAAGACAGCATAGTCAGTGACATTCCACAGAGCAGTTTGGCATACCTTCTTTTGGATTGAGTAATTCGAGGTTCTGTCGAAGCAATCCTCTGCTAACGCGGGGGAGCACTTTTTTTTATTACTGCCTTCAAGCCACTCCAAGAAAGGCACTTTCAATGAAACCATGGCCGCAGAAGGAGGCTGGCTTTGATGTGTTTCTTCTGTTTCGTTTGCCACCTCACTATCAGAGTTCATGGAGACACCACTCCTTTCTTTCTAGATGAATTCGGATAACGAACCGAATTCTTGTTCAGGTTTATTCCTTTAACCCAGAGTTCCGTGTTGAAACCTGCGATATTTCCGCAGCCCTCTAATCCCGCAAGATTCAATCTTGTTCATGACATGAATAGAATTGGCAATAAAGTCTTACCTTAATTCGTATATCAATTTTATGAACCAGTATGAATCAAATCTAAGACTAGTTCATGTTCATTGCTTATTACTTTAACGCAATTGAGTGAATCCACACGGAAGACACTACAACAAAAGTCTATCACAGTTAACATTCAGAACAAAATCACGTGATTGCGCCGCGATTCTACTCTTCCTTTCCGTAGAAGTGGTTTATGAATCCTACAATGAACGTTATGTCGTATTCTCTGGGGAGTATTACGGCTGCACCCTTTTGGAGCAGTTCGGGGTACTTCTCTGAGAGTTTTTTCAGTTCTTCCCTTATGGAAGCCGCGAGGGGCTCGCTTTCTCCTGTGCATTTCGAGAGATAGACGTAGTGGGCTGTGCTCAGGTCGTCCGTGAGGTCAGAGACAGAGATTACAGTATAGGGCAGTAGCTTCTCCGTTTCCATTCTCTTTATCTCAAGAAGGAGTCTCAAGAGTCTTTCAGAGAGTTTCTCGATCAGCTTTT
>Ga0334884_1003030_pt1 | contig 19866 bp, 20 predicted proteins | sample GraSluR1_MG_7_FD_207215 | JGI IMG/M metagenome (GOLD analysis project Ga0334884, IMG submission 207215) | Sludge microbial communities from methane-producing bioreactor in Wageningen University, Netherlands - Granular Sludge_12_05 R1 | ecosystem: Engineered > Bioreactor > Anaerobic >...
GAAGACAATGCACCTCGGTATAAAATCAGACAGATGTGTGAATATGCCGAAAAAGCCCACAAAAGCGTGTCAGAGTTGACCAATCAGGAATTAGAAATGTTCCTCGTGAAATAGAAACTCCAAACCAGAAAGCCCCTCAATCGAGGGGCTTTTTTATGCAGTTTTTTAAAATTATATCTTGCGATCTACGCAGGGAAAGGAGAATAATATGAAAATATTGATTGAGCAAAAGAAATTGGCTGAAATGCTGAATATGACAGCCAGAGCCGCCTCAAAAGCCAATAATGTAGTGCCGGCTTTATCCGGAGTACACTTACAGGCTGTTAACGGTAGTTTAATCTTAACCTCGTCTAATTTCGAGGTATCAGTAAAAACTTCGACTACTGAGGTTGAAATTATCGAAGAGGGCGAAGCGTTATCCAACGCTCAATACCTGGCTGATTTTATCAGCAAGTTGAACACCAGCCCCATCTCTCTTGAGTTGACTAAGACCTCAAAATTAGCCATTAAGTATGGCAAGAGCAAAGGTAATATCAATACCATAGGGAAAGACGGCTGGGCAGCACCCAAGCTTGATAGAGAAGGTTTTAACGAGAATTTCTGCGTTAAATCCAATGATCTAAAAAAGGCTTTGGAAGCCGTGATGTTCGCGGCAGCCAACGATCATTTCAGAAAAGTCTTTACCGGAGTCTTATTCGACATCAAAGACGGTGTGATCAACTTTGTAGCCTCAGATACTCACAAACTTGCATGGTACGCAATCAGTGATGCTGAGGGAGCCAAAGAAGGGCAGTTCATAGCCCCCACCAAACTGCTTAAAGAAGTAGTAAGGGTACTAAAGGATACTGAGGACTTGGTAACCGTAATGTCTAATGATAGCACATTAGTTTTTAAAACAGATGAAACTATCATATCGGTACGGCTCCTGGATGGTCAATTTCCTGATTACCGGGCAATTATACCTTCCGCAACCCATTCAATGAGTATGGCTACTGAAAACTTAAAATCATCACTGGGAAGGATTAAGGCACTCCCACAGGATGATAAGACCAAACTTCCGGCAGCTAAATTGTTAATCAACGGCAACGGGGAAATAAAAATCGAGTATGTCTCCGAGGTTGCCGGGACGATTAGCGAGGTTATACCTTTAGATGATCGTCCATCACTGGAAGAAGAAATGACTATTATAGTTAATGCTAATTATTTACATGAAATAGCAAGTAGCATTAACAGTCAGATCAATATTGGTTTTGCAGAACCAGCGAGACCAATACTCATAACGGGCGAAGATACTGTATCAAAGTATGTATTGGTGCCTATGCGGTAAAGCAACTTAAACAATCTCTTTTAATAGGGGTTGTTTTTGTTTATATCAAAGCGAAATTTTAAAATGCCTTTTTAGCACATATAGTGCAAGGCTAAAAGGAGGAAAATATCAATGAATACTGTTAATGGTGATGTTTTTGTAGGGAAAATCGTCAAGTCATTCCCGGTAGACAAAGGTTTTAAAGGGTTATTGCAGGTGGATGAAAAGATGTCAATTGGTATACAGGTATCCTATGATGGCAAGCTCAAAGAATTTCTGGGTGAATCAGTAGGTAAAACCGTAACACTGGTTGGCAGTTTATCATTCCCGAACCAAGACCAGTCTATTCCAGTACTAGAAGTAAGAGGACAGCTGGGAAGCGGCATGGTAATCAAAAGAGGTCGTTTGGGTAAAGACCCTGAGTTAAGATACTCACCCCAGGGTAAAGCGTATACCCAGTTTTCCATGGCCGTTAACCGTGGTTATGGCAACAACAAATCTTCTTACTTCATCAGCTGTACCTTGTTTGGCAACGATAAGGAGAAAAACGCTGCCACTGCCCTAGCCGAAAACGCTCAGAAAGGGCAGGAGGTAATCGTAAAGGGCCGGTTGGTTACTAATAAAAGTGGCGATAAAACCTACTTTAATATGATCGTGGATGAATTTGAACTCATCTTCTCCGGCAGCAAGAACAACGGCAACGGTAACAAGGCTGAGGATGATCCCTATGCGGATTACCTGGATATCGGAACCGAAGTAAACTACAGCGGTATAGACGATGACGATGAAATTCCATTTTAAGCAATGTGCAAGCCGGGTTAAACCCCGGCTTTAGCCTCAAGAAAGGAGTGAAAGTTTGGCAAAATCAGTAGATTTTGATCTGGTAGATATTCTCGACATAGCCCAGCAACTAAATTTAGAGCTTCACTCTATTCAAGGCGGGAAACAGTATGAAGTACATTGCTGGATGTGTGGAGACAAAAGCAAACACGGCAAACTTACTATAAACCCGTCAAAAGGAGTTTTTCGCTGTGTTAAATGTGGGTATAGCGGCAACGTCTATACCATGGCTAAAGATATCCTGGGATCCAAGGAACGTGCTTTGGAATTACTGGCAGGGAATAAACTGGATTATCAGCCGCAACAAAGAAGGAAACGTGAGCTGCCAAAAGAGAACCCAGCTGCTCCAATCGAAATAAGACACGCAGTTTACAATGCGTTTCTAAAGAAGTTAATACTTCACCCATCACATCGGCTGAATTTGCGTAACCGAGGATTAACCAATGCCGTGATAGAGCAGAAGGGTTATAAATCCACCCTGCGTTGGGACTCCACTGTTGGTGTGTGTTATCTTCTACGGAAAGAGGGTTATTCACTACAGGGTATTCCTGGCTTTTACGAAAAGGATGGTCAATGGTTATTTATGACTATACCGGGCTTTCTTATCCCGATAAGAGACAAAGAAAACCGGATACAGGGCCTTCAGATCAGGGTAGATGACAATACGCTCAAACAAAAACCTGATTTAAGCAAATATCTATGGAAATCCTCAGCTGGAAAGCACAACGGAACGTCTAGTGGAACGCCTGTCCATATTGCCAGACCCAATAAACCTACTATGCCGAATATAGCATATATCACAGAGGGGCCGTTAAAAGCTGATATAGCCGCAGAGTATTTAGGCGCAACCTTCATAGGCATAGCTGGCGTAGGTTTATACAAACAAGCGGTAGAAGCAGCAAAGGAAATGGGAATAACCACTGCCCCGATATTGTTTGACATGGATAAGCTTAAAAACAAAGACGTAAAGAAAGCCGAAGCAAAGCTGTTGGAGGAATTAAGGAAAACAGGGATCGAAACCTTTTCAATCGAGTGGAACCCCAAAGCAGGTAAGGGCGTAGACGATGTAGTAATTACCCACGGGCCAAAATTCAAAGAACTCATTGACACCCAGATAATGCAGCACAAAACGCAAACCAAACAAAAAGCGGGAATACTGCATTGGGGAAAAAGGAAAAAAGCAATGTAAAAGAGATTCCTATCTTTCGAGGTAAGAGTTCACGGAGGTTCATCAATGATTAAAGTTATAGAATATGTGGCAGCCATCACATTTATCGTGGGATGTTTTGCTTTCATAGCAGTAATCATTCCCAAACATTGGTTCAAGTAAAGCCAAAAAGCGAGCCGCTCAATCGAGCGGCTTTTAAAAATCCGCTGAAAGCGGGAAGTTGTAGGAGGTGAGGTGAAATACGTGGAGAAGATACATATTTTTTGTGACGGTGGTTGCAGAGGAAATCAATTCAAATACAATATTGGTGGTTGGGGAGTAGTGCTCAAATATAAGGATTTCACGAAAGAATTATCCGGTAACACGAAAAACACGACCAACAATATCATGGAATTAACTTCATGTATAGAAGCACTCAAAAAGATCAAAAGAAAAGATATTCCTGTAATTGTCACGATGGACAGCCAATATGTGGTCAAAGGTATCAACGAATGGATAAATGGCTGGATACAAAAAGGCTGGTGCAATTCCAAGAAAAAACCAGTTGAGAACAAAGAATTGTGGCAGACACTTTTGGAGTTGAAAAACTCATTCACAGATATCAGTTTTGTCCATTGTAAGGGTCATGCAAATAACGAGGGCAATAATCGAGCAGATAAACTGGCTAATATTGCCATGGATAGAATAAAGTGAAAAATCTTCTAAGCCTGCTGAAAAATCGGCAGGCTTTTTGCTGCATATTTAGTCCCAAAAGGTACACCTTATGGTATGGGGTAAAAACCTGTTCCAAAAGTCTATATTTCATATTATGGTATGTACCAAAAAGAAAAGGGAGTTTATGAAACAAACGGAGGTGTTTATATGGCAAAGATAGGATATATCAGGGTGTCTACCCTGGAACAGAATTTAGACAGGCAAAAAATAGCTTTAGAGCAAATCGGTATCGACAAACTGTTTATGGAGAAAGTGTCTGGCAAGAATACAGATCGGCCAGAATTAAAAAAGATGCTTGAGTATGTCCGAGAGGGAGATATTTTGTATATCGAGAGTATTTCCCGGTTGGCTCGTAGCACCCGGGATTTACTTGTTATTATAGAGCTGCTGCAGGACAAGCAAGTTGATCTAATATCCTTAAAAGAAAGTATTGATACAACCACTCCCCAGGGTAGATTTGTACTGACTATATTCGGCGCATTATCAGAATTAGAAAGAGAGACCACCCTGCAAAGGCAAAAGGAAGGGATAGCAGCTGCACGTCTTAACGGCAAGAATTTAGGCCGACCGAAGGTTGAGAAACCAAAGGATTGGGATCGTGTTTATGCTCTTTGGGAAAAAGGAGATATTACAGTTGCCCAGGCGATAGAAATGCTTGAAATGAGTCGCACAACATTTTATCGCAGAGTCAAAGAGTATCTCAAGTGAATACCGCCTATCTTCAACGACTGTAGGCCGTAGTAAGTGGGGGAGTGGTCACAAATATCATAGAGTGGCAAAAACCGCCCTGTGATAATGTGGTATATTATATATATCTGTACAATATATGGAAAAATGCTATTGAATTACATCAGTAGATTAAAAGGGGGCTTGGCATATGCTAAAATCCACTGGCACGGTGAGAAAAGTTGATGAACTAGGCCGTATTGTGCTACCAATTGAACTGCGGAGAACCATGAATATTAACGAAAAAGATGCCCTACAGATATTTACAGATGGTGAAAAAATTATCTTAACAAAATATGCACCAGGGTGTATATTCTGCAGCAATGTTAATAATGTGCAGAGTTATAAAGGCAAGTATCTATGTTATTGTTGTATTCAGGAGATAGGGCAAAAGGTTATATAAACGAAATATTGATACTCACAAGCGGTTTAAATGAACTCTTTAATTGTCTATTAGAGTGGCCCAGCTAACTAATAAGTTTGCAATCATGTCTGCTTTACCGAGTACAGAACAATCGCAGTATTTATTTTCTGGGTCGGCTTAAATTTGGCCAAACCCATAATAACAAAAGATCATCATTATGAGTGCTATCCTGAGGTTGTCCTGTTTGCCTAAATTAAAGGGGAAGACAAAATGAACATGGGAAAGGTGAAAAATATAATGCCCAAGGGGTGAGATATAAATAATTAGTAAAATGGGAGGATGAATAAACGAATTAGTGTCAGCCGAGTTTAAAACCCGGTAGTTTTAGAAGTTCTTAGGTTTGAAGGGGAGTGGGGGGTAAAATGGTTTTAACCAAAGCGCTGGAGGCATATGGTAAATATTTTCGTATGATCGTAGCCATTGTTCTGCCAGTTGGGATAGTCATAGGTATGATTTTATGTGGAATTAGCAATTCGGAATACCATAAACTGGATTATCTGTTGATATTTAATGTCCCAGGTTGGCTTTTAAGCCCCTTATGGATAGGAGCCTTGATATATAGCTTATCAATGCTGGAATCAGGACAGGAAATCACTTATAAAAATGCTATAAAACATGGCTTAAAAACATGGTGGAAGCTCGCTATTATAGGTATTATTGTGATAGGATTCCAGTCTCTTCACATGGTTTTCGAATTCTACAAATACAATTTATCATGGCTGTATTACCCTATCATCGTGGTCATCATTATGCGGTATATATTCATATTACCAGTGTTAACCCTGGAAAGCAGAGGTGCAATAGAATCATTGCGGAGATCTGCTGAATTATCCCAAGGCAAACGCTTAAGCATGTTTTTTGAATTTATCGCATTGTGGGTTTTACTCAATGTAGTAAAGTTTCTACTGACTATGCTTCTTGGATGGGCGGGAAATTTCCAAGCAATATGGTTTACACAAGTATACTTTATTGTAATTACAGGTATGATAGAGCCAGTAATAACATCGCTCATTGTAGTCTGGATTTACTACTATTATCTTGAGCAAAGCAGATCAACGATTGAACAGGAAAATATAGAACAATTTGAATATGATTGATCTAAGTATGGTCGGAATTTCGTAATTTATAGGCATCCATGTAATGCTGGTCGGGGGTTAACAGTAACATATATGTGAAGAGCTGATGGGTTTGAGTTGATAATAATCCATATTTATACTAGTAAAAAGGTCAGATATCAAGCGGTGAGTCAAACCTACGGTGGAAATGGAGGCTTAAAATGTATCCTTTCATAGCTTTTTTCTTAGTATTATTTTGGATATTGGTACTACTTTATGGGTTATGGCGAGATCCAAGTATAAGATCAAGGTTGCTCAGATTGCTAGCCGTGTTCTTCTTGTGGGGTATGGTGCCTCCTGGCTACGGCTCGACAATAGGAGAGTTAATACATCACATAGGCGGTGCCTACCCAGCTTGGATTGTAATAATTCTTGCGGTTATGCTGCCTGTTTATCTATATGGGTTTATATTGCATTTTCGATAGCAGGGGAGGGAGAATTAGGTTAGGGTTCCAGGAGGCAACGCTTTCCGGTCACAGTGGCTCGCAGATTCGGGACAATATATATCGTCTATCGCTTAATGGGTGGTTGTGGCCTCGCGCTATGGAGGTTAATTGGAAATTGTTTAATAGAATAAAAAACCTAATTTTTGTCAATGATGAAAAATTTTTAATATATTATGAAAAAACTAGAGCGAAAGGCTTGCTGAAATTTGTGGCTAAGTATTCCAGTATATCCGCTATTGTAATGATCATACTAGATGGATTTTTTAGTGCAAGGAATAATATGAGATTGTATGTATATGGGAAAGAAGACCCATTATTAATTTCTATAATAATGGGTTTTATTGTAGGAACACTTATTTCACTATTAGGGTGGGCTATAGACAACGATAGGTATTCACAAATAAAAAAGAAGAATGAATCGAAAATCTCTGAGTGAGGAACTAGATTTTATTGCAGTTATCTATTTTCTTTCCGGACAGGTTAGGCTCATCTCAGATGAATAGATTGACACCGGAACTATCGATAATAACTCCCGGCAAACTGTTTTAAACGTCACCACATAAGTTGGTTACCACCCCGATACTGACTCAACTTTATATTTAATATTACCACTGACACTTGTCGGTCCAATTGCTTCAAATTGCCATGTGGTACCTTTCGGCAGATTTGTTATATTGGCAAAAGCAGTACCCGTTTTGCTTCCATTCATAGAATAGATGCCATAAGTTATCTCAACGTAAGAATAACTTCTCCCGAATGGTATAGCTCTCCCCTTTATTGATACAACGCCATAACTACTTGTAGCAGAATCATTAACAATCCCAAATTCACTATTATACCAATTAAACTGGGAATAATAATCGGCCATTTCGTTTGAGATATTATCAGTTGCATATTTTGCTGTCTGCTCATCTGTTATTGTATTCATACTGTGCTCTTGCGTTGTTTCGTTAATACCCTGGTTAATATTTGTTTTAACAGGAGTTGAACTTGCCAAAGGTCGAGTGTCTAGAGTCAATTTTAAAATAAATGTCAGACCAATAATTAAAATTATAATTATAACTGTTGATGTACAGCTATTTTTACCTCGGTTGTTTTTTGAAGTAGAGTCATTAAAACACTCACTGTAATTATCATTATTTATTTGCTCTCTTTGTTTGTAATGTTCCATTTGTTTTCTGAAGTTTTTTGTGTTTCAGTTAACTTCATAAACATTCTCCTCATCAAGCAAGTTATTGAATGCCATATTTTTATATTCAAATTACGAGATATTATTATATTTTATTTATTCTGTTTAATATTTCCATATTCCTTCCTGCGGCCAAATAATCATATATATCAAGTTAAAAATAGGCCATCCGCAAACCTTGACATGGAGCCTCTGGGCGTATGCTGATAGGCAGACTGAGGGGCAGACCCTACGCTTCGCTTCGTGATCTGCCCCTGGCAGCTAGCTTTGCACACTAGCCCATCTCCATATCAAGGTACGCCGGCTATATCGCCGGTTGCTACTGGCCTTGTACTTACACTCACCAAAAGCATAATATACAGCCTATTTTGAAACTCCGATATCTTCCTCAACCAATTCTTTTAGCCGAGCAAATGACTGTATGAAAAAATCTCTATATTCAAAAAGGCTGCAATCCCACCAATGGGTACAGCCACGAAATACATAAGTAACCATTGCACCCAACAACTCAAGATTTGCACTTGCTATTATATTTTGTGTAAATAAATTTTCTATTGTCTTATCAGGTTCAATTTTGTATTTTTTGAAAGTTTCATCCCAATTCAAATCAATAAATCCGCTATCAAACATTTCCTTTTGAAGCTCCACCTCAAATACTTTATAAGGAATTTCTTCAGGAACGTTGAACAGATCAAAATACTTAACTAAAGTCATCAGACTTTGCACTTTTTTACCACTCCTAATATTGATACCTTAAATCTCTGACTATCGTCAATAACTCCTTTAACTTGGTTATGTCAACAAAAAGCACAAACTAATTTACGAAATTTATTGTACCTTATCCCTAACTCCCCCGGAGGTTCAGGCTGATACTGCTTAGGAAAAAGAGATTAAAGTTAAACAAAAAATTAATAATAACTTAACTTATAAGCTTCACCAAATTAGACCTAATTTCATCATCTGATTTACTGAAGATTAGATTAAGAAAGTATTCTATTGATATACTACGAACTCCCAAAGTACCAGGGTGCAGCGATTTAGATAATAGCTCTAAGTCGATATCCTGTGTATGATTCTGTTGAGAGTATTCTGGATATATGATAAGTGAACGATATTGAGTATAGGCTTTTTTATGATAATATTGGGCATAAAAAGCCAGCTGATAGATATCCTCATTGCTTACTTTGTTATTTCCATAGTTCTTGTATTTGGTGTCAATAACCGTTACTTCTCCAGTTTCTTTATCAGTAATTAATATATCCGGAATGATATCTTTATAGCGGACGCTGTTTTGTTGAATGGCATCCGTAATTCTTCGGCCGTGTTTTTGTACATTATAATTATCCGGGAGATATTTTACAAACAGTGTATATACGAACATCTCAAATAGTTCATTCATATCCATAAGCACTGAATAAAAGCCAGAATTTGAATAAGAATAAAAATCCTTTAATGTTTTTTGTTTGAGAATATATTTAGTCAGCCTGTGTACTCTTTCGTAGTGAGAGTTTAGCCGGTTATAGGAAAAAATGGGCATGGTGTCACCTATGTACTCCTCACATATAAGTTGAAATTCATGCAAGTAGATATCTACTTTCTTTTTTGTGGAGTCTTTAAGTCTGAATTGTCTTGATTTGGACAGCGCTGCATGAATGATTTGGTTTTCTATTATATTTGTTGACAATTCATCGTAGTTGCAATAAAGACTGGCTGGATTCGCGAAATTAAGCTGAGCATTTTTAATAAAATCAACCCGGCCCTTTAGAATATTCAGGTTATCGGAGATGTTTATATATTCTTTACTTACGCCAACTTTAAGCAGCCTGGCAACTTCTAAAAGGTATAAACGAACCAGCAGTTCTATGAGGTCATTCTTACCATCCTCAATTTTTGTATCATGATAAACAAAATAAGGTAGCTGCTCAATGAAACATATTAATTTAACCAGGGAATGGAACTCTCTATTGAATTTAGGTTTAATGACTATCCTAACATTGGCAAGTTCTATTACTCCTACCCAGTTGAGGGGTTTTATGCGCAGACCAGAATGAAGCTCATCGAAATAGAACCTGAAGTCACGGCTGTTTGATTTTTCTATAATACTTAAATTGCTTAAATAACGGCGCTCTTCATCATTTAATCTATAATCTATGACAAAGGGAGGGGCATACTCTATCAATTCAATTAACTCTTTGTTCATAATTTATCCTTTAAAGTGTTCTTCGAGAGTAGAAATGAAATCATCATCCGGTCCTGAAAATATTTCGGTCTTGATATTCTGTTCCTCAGTATCAATAAAACCACGGCCTATAATATCAGCCAGCTGTTCAAAGTCATCATAACAATATTCCTGTATTAAGGGGATTATTTCCAGAGCATAGATTTGGTTTAACTCCTCCAACGAAGTTATCTGCATACCATTTCTCATAAAGTAGGCATGACCAATCTGTTTATCTCTTCCTTGATGAGATAGCAATTCACGGTTTATTTTCCTTAGTATATCTGCGGGCGATATATTCATATTATCTAAATTTTTGTCTATGAAGTCATAATTAGGCATGCACTCAATAAACACGAAGCGTCTCTTTAAAGCAGCGTCCATCATTTTGATACTGCGGTCAGATGTGTTCATCGTTGCAATCATGTAGACGTTTTCAGGCACAGAGAACGGCTCTTTACTCTGGGGCAGAAGAACATTTACACCACGTTTGTCTTTTTCCAACAGAGTAATGATTTCTCCAAATATTTTGGGTATATTACCACGGTTAATTTCATCGATTATAAAATAATAGGGTTTATCCGGATTGCTCTCCGCCCTGGAACAAAAATTAAAGAAAATACCTTTTTCTATCTCAAAGCTTACAGCAGTATTATCTTCAGCAGGAACTGGCTTGTACCCTTCGATGAAGTCTTCATAGTTATAAGAAGGATGGAAAGTACACATCTGGCAGTTATTAATCCCAGCAGGTTCAAGCAAAGCTTTATCGGCATCGCTTAAAAAGGGTTTTAGCATCTGCACAAAATCCTCGTTAATTTCAAACATGGTTCCACGGTTCTGTATCTTGCCAGCCTGAGAAGCTTTATACTCAGGGGTAGTACTAAATTCATCATAATGTACTTCTTTATCAAAAAGTTTTATCCCGCGGACCGTTATATAATCCCTGGAACTGTCATACGCTTGTTCTATTTCAGCAAGACCTATAAAACCACGGTCAGCACTTTTTCCCCGGTAGCATAACACCAGATCGCCATTCTTTGCAGACATAAAATTCTTTTTAATAGATCTTATATAAAAATTTTGAATACCATTGCTGTTCAGTATCTGCTCCCATTCAAAACCATGTTTGCTGGACACTATCATCATCCACACCCTTTTGGTATTTACCTGTAAATTATCATTGTTATTTTTCCATTCGATAAATCGTCTCGCTAAGTAGGTTTTGCCCGTCCCGGGAGGTCCGAAGAGAATAGCTTGACCTTTGGCATTTAAAGCAGATTGCAGCCTGGAGAAAAACAGTTCTTCCTCCTCAGTAAAAACGGGAACTGGTGGTATATCGGTAATGACAGGTATCGATCTCCATCGGTCAAATTGATGTTTTGGAACCTTATATACTGTTTTCATAGGCCAGTAGTTTTGCGCAGGAATAGCTAATGGAGGTTCATATATATCGTCCCATTTAACATATACCACATGCTTATGATGGACCAAATTATCTTTATATACATAACCTTGCTCAGTAACTGTACCTGTGGCCAGTATTTGTGAGGCTCCCTTATTGACGAGAACCTTATCTCCCGGTTTTAAATTAAAAAACATCCACATTTCATTGGCTTTTTCCGTGTTTTTACCTTTGCTGCCTTGGAAATTTAATTCATGAAAACGGCTTTTAAATTCATCATAATCAACATATTGGGTGATGTCTCCTATCTGGTCCCATCCTATGGATATATATCCTCCAGTCCGGCATTCATCCCAGTATTTAGCGTTTTCGCCAGGAGCTATTTTGTAATAGAAGTCGTTTTGCATGAATGTTTCATACAAGAAATTTTTTATCTTAACCGGATGCCAGCTATCAAAAGGGGGCGTACCTGAGCAGAGTTCCTTTAGCATTAAATTACAATCTATATTATCTTTTCCCTTCAGTTTGTCCTTTTCTATACCAAACTGTTCAAGAAAAGTATGTAGATGATCCAGGTTATATATAGGGAGAAATTTTTCAGGGTAATACATATATAATATTTTACCTTTAAGCATATCAGGCTTGAATAGTAGATTTTCTTTAACTATCTTTTGCCCGGTTAAGTCCTGATAGGAGTTAATTAGCTCTAAGATATCCGAGCGAAGTTTTACCCACGCTTGCGTTTCATCAGCATAATCTGGTGGATAAATCCATTGTTTCTTCTCTTTGCTGTAAAAAATTATATGTTTATGAGCGCTGCCACCCTTTATGCTGCCTAATGATTGGGTGTTATACTCCAGCCACCAACAGAACGTATCCTTATTCTCAGTTCCCAGAGCATATTCTCGCAACTCCATGTCTGAAAGTTTGTCAATCGGAAACCTGTTGATAAAATCATTCAACAACACGTCAGCCTTTTCAATTGCATCTAGATAAAGTTCAGCATACTGTTTGTCAAATGCCTGTGCTTTAGAAACAAGGTAATTCATATAAAATGCCCCCCTAAGTTTTCATAACTATATTTTATATCAGGCTAAGATACTATCTAATCCATTAAAGATTGAACCATGAGCTGTCTAACCTCTTCCTCCGGTGTTACTAATATTATGCGAAAATAAGATTCAGGAAGAGAATACTTAGATGTATTTAGTTTAATTAACATTTTCATTTATCTCCACATTAAATCTAGTGAATAAATTACGGCTCTCATACCACACGGGAAATATCTCTAAACCATTAATACTTACGGCCACTCCGCCACCAACTGCCCATAGGAATTATATAACTTCCCTGGGTCCCCATCGTTATTCCAGATATATGAACCGGTCCATTTCAAGTAAGTGGGGTATTGGTCGATAGCTCCTTTGCCACTTGTTATATAAACAGTGTCGCCACCAGCCAGGGTAAAGTTATTCGGGAAGCAATAAGTCTGACTACCTGTTTCGCTTACCACGTACCAACCGGTCATATCCACCGTCCATATCGAATTGTTCTTGATTGTTACAACTTCTCCTTGCAGATCAATATTGGTTATGGCAATCCAATCGCTAGTATCCGATGGATCTGGTATTAGCTTGGGTGTATTTCCTGCAGGATTTTGTATGGGTATGGGTATGGGCGATACTGTTACTGGTACCTGTGGATTGGTCTCTGGGCTAATAGTGAAGGTAGAGCCGTTTGTTCTGACAACAATAGTTCCGTTCAGATCCGTCCTATAAATACTAGCTCCTATGTTTTCGAGGTTACCCAGGGTCTCCTCGTGCGGGTGCCCGTATGTATTGCCTTCGCCTACGCTTATAACAGCAACTTCCGGATCTACTTTGTTAAGAAAAGCCAAGCTGCTGGATGAGGTGCTGCCATGGTGACCGACTTTAAGAATTTCTGCTTCCAGTGTTCCGGTTAAAACCTCTTCTACTGCAGTCTCTGCATCACCGGTAAACAGGAACTCGATATCACCAGTATCCAGTCGGCAAACAACAGAGTAATCGTTTGTATTACTGCCCCAGGTCTGGTTTCCGGTCAGGATCTGCAGGGTGACAGTACCCCAGGAGTATGTTTGGTAGTTATCACTAACCCAGGTGCATCCTTCGGCCTGGGCCTTGCTGTTGTATTCTTTGTATATGTTTGTAGTGGCTGCGTATCCGCTGTCCAGGATGCTCTCCACTACAAAAGCATCCAGCACATCAGGTAAGCCGCCTATGTGATCCTCATGCGGGTGTGTGGCTATTAGCAGTTCAATATCATCTACGCCCTGGGTCTTAAGATAATTGACCACCAGTGGCCCGTCAGCTCTATTGCCGGCATCAATCAGGATGTCGTTATTGTCGGGGAGCTCTATGTATATTGCATCAGCCTGACCAACGTCGATGAAGTGCACATAAATCTCTGCAGATGGGGGAGGGGTTCCAGAAGTAGGAACTGCAGTTATGGAGATCAGCTGTGAGGCTTGATTCCACTCAACAACCCCACCAAACGCCTCACCTACGAATCTTAATGGTGCCAGAGTGCGCCCGTTAACTATCTTGGCCGGAACATCCAGCTGCTTAACTTGGCCGTTAATTGTGGGTGTAGTCGACCCGATCTTTAATACTACAGTCGTACCGTCTTTCACTGCCGTAGCAGTCTGCGTATTCTGGTCCCAGGTGACAGTGGCTCCCATGGCTTCAAATATTGCTCGGAGAGGTACCAGGGTTCTGCCGTTTTCAATGGCTGGTGGCACATCGAAGGATAGCTGCTGGCCGTTTAGGTTGACAGTAGGTGCTGCTAGGGCTGGTAGTGCAAAAGCGCAACACATAGATAAAACGAGTAGTGAGATAAGTACTTTCTTCATAAAATCATCTCCACAGTTGCAATCTAACTTGTACAATTGCGTTTAATTTAACAACTTTAATCCATTATAATCCATTTAATTTCCAACATCTATGTTAAAAACGATATGTTTTTGCTAGGATTGTGCATATATATGGTAAAATTGGTGCAGAAGAGTTTGCTTTGAATAATTGGAAATTTTCATGATTAGCTTTAGATACGGATAAAATCGTAATATGGGATATTTTGGCAAGAAGAAGGGGTGTTAAGATTGAAACTGGTATCGCTTTTCTCTGGATGTGGCGGTATGGATTTTGGATTTGAGAAAGCGGGATTTCAAAGAGTTTGGGCAAATGACTTTGATAAAGATGCCCAAGCGGTTTTCAAATTAAACCTTGGAGATATTGATGGTAGGGATATTCGTTTGGTTGATACAGACGAAATACCAAATTGTGATATTCTTACAGCAGGCTTTCCATGTCAGCCTTTTTCGAATGCGGGAAATAGAAAAGGTGTTGAAGATGATAGGGGTACCCTCTATTTGGAATGCCTAAGAATAATCAAAAAAAAGAAACCAAAGGTTATAGTGTTTGAGAATGTTAAAGGATTGTTATCTACAAAAGCTTCTGATGGCCAAAAGCTTATAGATTTAATAGTAAGTGACTTGAATAAAGCTGGATATAATGTTAACTACAAACTCGTAAATGCAAGCGATTATGGAGTGCCGCAAAATCGCGAGCGGGTATTTGTTGTTGGCATTCAAAAGAGATTAAAAAAGACATTCGTATTCCCATCTCCTATTGAAAAAGAAAACTTAACCCTTAATAGTGTACTAGACATACCTATTGATGTACCCAACCAGGTGGATTGGCAACTTTCTCCACAAGCTTTGTTTATGGTAGCTCATATACCAGAGGGAGGTTCTTGGAAAAATGTACCGTATGAAATTTTGCCGCCAAGATTTAAAAAAATACGTGACAACATGAAAAAATACCGATCACCAAACTTTTATAGAAGATTTTCAAGAAATGAGATCAATGGAACGATTACAGCATCGGCTCAGCCTGAAAACTGCGGTATTATTCATCCTATTCATAACAGACGATATACAATAAGAGAAATAGCTCGTATTCAGACTTTTCCAGATACATTCACTTTTATTGACGATAGCTCAAAGAATGTCGTAGCCATGTATAAAGTAATTGGGAATGCAGTCCCCATAAAACTTGCTTTCGAAATAGCATCCGCAATTAAAAGCCAAGTATTTGGGGGTGAAGTTATTGAACACGGATAAAGCTTATATTTTTGGTTTGATTATTGGAGGTGGTGTTTTCGGCAATAGCAAGGATACTTTTTATATCAAATTACCTTATGAACAATGGGGCGATGCAGCTAAAAATCCAACAAGAGCCGGAAAAATTGCAAATGATATTTTGAAAGTTGTTAGACCGGTTTTTAAAAGCATTTATAATATTGATGTTTCGTACGAAGTGTCGCCAAAGTGGAGAATTGTTTGTTCTGGTGATTGTTCTGTCTTACTCAATGATTTAGTGGATCATGATATTAATCCTCTTGGTGAGGTTAGAAAAAATGCATATATAAAAACTGTTATTATGCAACTTATCGATGATAATATGAAGCGAAGATTCTTAGCGGGTCTCGCCGACACTATAGGTAGCACAACACCTTCTCATAGAAGGTTTTCAGATGACACGCAAATTCTTTCTTTTGAGATTGCTGGATTTAACTTTGATTTTGTTTGCGACTTATGCAAACTGCTTTCATCTATTGGATGTTATCCCGATCAAGTGTTATGGAATCATCCCAATATGCATAGTGGAAGGGACGCTTATTATAAGAGCTGGAAGAAAGGCTTTAAATTGCGGGTAACGTTAGATCAATACTCGAACTTTGGGGTGTTTGCTTTTAGAACAAAAGCCGAGTCATCTGCTGAGAACAGAAAAAAACAGAATAAGACTAATATTGCAGAACATTGTAAGGTTAAAGCTGTCAAAGTACATGATGCAACTGCAGTTCATGTGGATGAAAATAGTCTGATTTTACCAGAAACTATTAGAGGAGGACATTACATTCACCACAAACATTTTTGTGCTGTCCTGGGCTGTGAAAATGCTCCCTATAGTGATATAGATGAATGTTTATCATCTGCAGAAAAGTATATTAATCCTTTTACAATTCTCCATAAAGGAATGCGTATTGAAATTGATAATATAGTTAATAGTACTGAGATTATGAAAAGTAGGGATTACAATGAGGTTAGTTATACAGTTGAAGACTTGTTATCTGTCTTTGAAACCAACTCAATGGCCTTGATCTTCTCCGATAGTATTGATTCGGGATATCCGATATCCACTATAATTGATGCTATAACATATATTGTTGCTGCAAAAACCGGCATGTTACATGGAAAACGCCCACGCGGAAACAGGCTCAATCTTTTAAATGAGTTTGCCAAGAATAATCCTAAGACTGATATAGTCTTTCTTGTGCCAGATTTATTAACACCATTAATTGTTGTTGATGATGATGTAGCTGCATTGGTAGGTCCAGTAAATCCAAAGGTCTATAAAAAACTTATATCATTTGATAAAACAAATAAATATAAAATGCTAGTTCGAAATATTACGGAGAATGATTTAAAATGAATAATAAAAGTGAAATATCGTATTATCCTGAAATAATGAGCTTTATTGAGGCACAGATAATAAGTAACTTCAAGGCAAGCTACGGAAAGGAACTACAAGTTTTTTGTAAAACTGGCGAACTAAGTTCCGGGTTGAGAAATATTATTAACGAAAATCATCTTAAGATAAAAGATATCGATGATTTTGCAACAAGTGTCCCGCCATTAAATCTAGATATCTTCGCTATCATCACTGATGGAAACAAATTTGAAATATTAATATTGGAAATCAAAAAGACAAAAAGTGTTGGGTTAAATCAATGGTCTCAATTGGTTGGCTATTGTATCGTTTCAAATGCTAGATTTGGCTTGCTAATAAACATTGACGCGGGTGCAAGTCTAAGGTTAATCGATTTATTGCAAAATGATATCAATATATCAACAATCCAAAGGATAAAAGCACAAGGCAATAATAGCGTACATATATTGGGAATGATGGAATGGAATAGTATGACAAAGAACATTGAATATTCAAATTTAGGATCAGTTCCTTCTATATCCAAGTTGTGTAATTTAATTTGGGAACGATTTAATGAGGACTTCCAAAGCTGAGTAGGAAGAGATTAGCCCTAGGAATAGAAATTACTATAAGCCGGCCATAATGAATACTTCGCCCATAGGAAAAGCTCTGTAAGCGGTATGGCATACTTTAATATTGCCAAGGAGACCCTGCCGCTTATTGGTTTGGATTGCCCGATATGGCTGGTGGGGTTGGGGTAAAAGTAATGCTAGAATTATTTGTTTCCAAAGATCTGACAAACAAAGCCGAAAATAATACATAGTATACCGGACCAACTACCAAGCATAACTAATACTTTTTCTCGTCCCTTCCAGTCCCAACAAACACGTCTTCTTTCTATAAATGTCTGAGGAAACCCAAAATATGCAACTAATAATACTCCTACAATGTCCAATACAAGACCTTTTTGGTTAACCTTAAAAAGAGACGTTTTCCATAACCAAATTGTTAATCCAATTAATGCGATTATAAGTAATAGGGTAATGATTCGGTTCCTCTTATCGTCCTTCATCTTTTCTCCATTTCTAGATGTGGTTAGGTTAACTCTACTCCATTTCCCCAAATTATTCCATAGGATGGTAGAATGAGAACAAAGTATAAACGTTATCAGGTTAATCAAAGGATAGTTACCGATTAATAAAGAAACAGTCCTGAGTTCAAGTGCATATACCGGTGTGGCGGAGCCGCCTGTCTGGTGCATATTGAGCCGCCAGTCCGGAATTACAGAGCCACCCTTCCGGGTTGATAGCCAGGTAGCGTTTGCTTTTATGCCGCGAAAGCCACTTGATATGGGGTACCTCTGGTACAGTTTTGAAGGCCAAAGTGTATTTCTGCCCAATACAAGGGAGTCCATATGGTACCGGGGATGGGTAACAGCTGTAACAGAATTCTTATTAAGAAAGGGGATTTAGGTAGTAACGAAGAATATTGTGCAAGAAAGATTATAAATGTACTTTGATGTACTGGGGGCAAATAAATGCTGAAGATGAAAAGTACCGATAATTATGCGGGTGTCACTATAAGTGGTGACTTTAATGACCTAGAATCATTGGTTGATGCTTTTCATGAGATCACTATTGATGAGTTCAGTGATAAGCATGTTAAATATATAGACATGTCTACTAGAGTTTTAGGTCTTTGCTACGATGTCAGGCATGCAATGCAGGGTGATAGGGATGTTGAACTCATTGATAATGGAATGGATGAGGATAAAATGAGATTTCATTCAGTAATTACTCCCAAGCACAATGTGTATTACACGTGTAATTGTCTCTACCCGGAGATGTTTTTCATAATGTTGGCTTTGAATGAACTTGTTAAATTACGTATAACAGAGCTGGTAAAATCAAAGTATGGATATAATGATGCTTTACATAAAAAGGTGATTTGGGATAAGTCCATAGCTACAATCCGGAATTTCCAAGCAGAATTCATGGAATGTGTCAGGAACGTACTTACTGAAGCGTCATTCACCCGCTGGCTCAATATAATGAATAGTGACTATATCAACATAGAAGATATTGCCCACCAATATGTGGATGTATATAACATTAAGTATATTAATATGACCCGTGATCAGCGCCTAAAGAATCTGAGTAAAATAGCCAAGCGTATTATAGAGTTCAATGCAGATGGCGAACACCGGGAAATTAAAAGAGTAGTAAAAGAAGCAGCTATTAAATATGGTTGTTCTGAGGGGAATATACGTCTTAAGGGGATTGAATACCCGGAAGATATAGTGTGGTAACTTCCCGTAGCTAAAGAGGAGCTTTATCGCATATTTCAGGTATTTTAAATGGTTCCTTCAAGTAGATATCTTACACATGAATAACAAAAACGCTTTCAAAAACAATCCATTAGTTCAACTGTAAACTAATGGATTGTTTTTGGTATTCATTTATATCTGGGCAGCAGCTAAAGTCGATTGTGTACTGTTATAACCCTCGATAAATTCCCTGATTTCCATTCTAATTACTAAATCATTATTTCTAATATAACTGGGTAGTAAGTGATGTCCCAATAGTATCTGTGCCAAGAACCAGATTATTGCATTTGTTGAAGTATCATGAACAGTAACAATAATAGCAGTGTCTTTAGTGTATAAACGCTAAACTGAAACAGAACCAAGGAGGTGAAAAACGCTAGCGAAAAAGTGGACCACTCTGCCAAACCAATCCCTTATCATTGTAAGTGGAAAATAAACAATGTATGGGGGATATAGGAGTG
>Ga0334884_1003031_pt1 | contig 19865 bp, 23 predicted proteins | sample GraSluR1_MG_7_FD_207215 | JGI IMG/M metagenome (GOLD analysis project Ga0334884, IMG submission 207215) | Sludge microbial communities from methane-producing bioreactor in Wageningen University, Netherlands - Granular Sludge_12_05 R1 | ecosystem: Engineered > Bioreactor > Anaerobic >...
CCCGTCGATTCGGTCAGGCCGGGGAAATCCCTGGTTTCACTGCAGGAGCCGTCGAGAGCAAACCGTGCGTCTTGCCAATTCGCCGGATCGCGGACGTCGCTCGTGATCGGCATCCTCGCGTGCATGATCCGCTCGATGCGCCGACTTGGCGCGGCGTTGGTGCGGTCGATCCCAGAGACGAACAGGTGATAGTACCCGTCGTAGGTCAGCACCTTCGGCGCCCACAGGTGATCGATCCTGTATCCGTCGATCCGCCAGACACCGCCGTCATTCGTGGCGAGGTCGGGAATCGTGATTGGATCGTGCCAAGTCCAGGTCGCGAGATCGGCGCTGCTGATATGGTACAGTTCTTTCTCGCCACACAGATCAGGGTCCGGGTCAGAGTTCCACGCCACGGTCGCATCAATGCCGACCATGTGGTAGCGGCCAAGCGTAGGGTTCCAGAACAACGTGAGGTCTTTGCCTTGAACTGCACCAAGGCTGACTGTCGTTGTAGCAATCGTCTGGCCGCCGGTTCTCACTGTTCCTGGCAGGCGCTCCCACCTGCCGCCGCTCGGCCGCCGGTACACTCGATACTCGGTCGCGCCCGCGGTCTGATCCCACGTCACTGTCACCAGACTATCGGACGCCATCGCAGCGAGATCAGCCACCGGAGCAGCGCGAGCCACTGTGTGCTGAATCTCGGTCTCTGACGCTAGTGCCTTGCAATCGACGTACAGCGACAGCACATCTCCATCTTGCGGCACAACTGAATCAGCAAATGCGTATGACCGCTGCCAAATTCTTGCTTCTGCATCTGTCGCAAATGCAGTCCATTGTTCTGCACCCTCGGCACCATCGGACGCAAGGGCCACTGCAAGATCCACGTCGTACCCGAGATCCACCGTGACATGCGCCACCGGAGATAACGGGCCGTCGAGTTCCCAATCGACCAAGATACCTGCCCCGCCCCCGCGCTTGACGGTGATCGACCCGGTGATCCAGTATATCGCTCCCTCGCCGTGCACCACCTTGACCGACACGTCGAGATCCTCGCCAGCGGTAGCGGCGATCTCAGGCACGAACACGTGGTGGTGCTTCGCCGCAGGCGTGTCGTAGGTGTAGACGTTCGGCTCGCCGGCCTCCGGCACCGTGACCTCGAGCTCGTGCTCGATGTCCAGGTGGCTCTTGACCGTGACCACGGGCCACGCGCCGTCGTAGGCGACGCTGGCGGTGATCTCCACCCCGGCGAGACCTCCACCACGGCCGCCGCTATACGGATCTTGGCCGCTGCCGTATGGCCCTGTGTCAACAAATGCTGTGAGTACCACCAGCATCACCAACACGAGCAAGCAAGCCACTAATCGCCGCATTTTACCACGACCCCCAGGTAACGATAACTTCTGTCGCATCGTCGAACGCTATCTTGACCGAATCGATTCCGCCAGCCGCAGAAAACGGCGCCGGCTCGCCCTCACGGACAGTGTACACGGTGTCACCGCTCGCGGAATACGGATAGCGCGTCGCCCGGCTGTAGATCCTGACTGCGGCCGTGCCGTCAGCCCTGATCACGACATGGCTAACGCCTTGCGTGATCACAGTTGCATCTGTGCTCAGCACCTTTTCGCCGACTGGCAGCGCAGCGATAGCGAAGCCAGCCAGCAACACGCACGCAACAACAACAACGATCTTCCACATCATCATTCCTCCTCTGCCGGCTCCGGCTCCTCTAACAAGACCGACGTGACTGTCATGTCTTTAAAATTCACTATCTTTGAAACGCAACGTGTGTCGGCAATCGTCTGCCCGTCGTGCGTAACCGCAACATCTTCTACTCGCCACCCGCAATCGTAATCTAGCCCGCGCATGTCCTGCACAACATAAATTTCTTTGCGCACCTGGCAGTCAACGGCCAGGCGCGAAAAATAATCACGGACCAGCTGTTCGCATACCTCGTATCGGCTTGGCGATGGGCTGATTAGACTGTTACTCGTGAGATAGGGCAAATGGAATACGCTCAGCGTTTCAGCGACATTGTCTGTATAGAAACTGGCCTTTGCGTTCGTGATCGGTATTTTGCCGTACTTAGCAATACTGTCTGCATTTTCAAACGTTTGCCACAAAGCATCTGAGTCGCTTCCCCATCCAGACGGCACAGAAACATGTTCCTGGTCTTCGATGTAATTCACGCCTGCTGCTGGTGTTTTCAGCCAGCCAGACCGCCAGCGTCCATAGCCGGCGATAACATGATTCCCGACATGTTCGAGTGTAAGTTTCCATTGCGCAGCGATGATTCCGTCTCCAGCGTCTAAGCTGGAAACTGTAAAATCATCCGGGTTGCGGCGAGGGAACATCGCGATCTTACCCGACATCGTGATGGTAAGCAGATCGTGAGAATGGCGAGCCAAACCAGTTAACGTTTCGCCATAGCTCTGTCCGGGCTCGCGTCTGTACACCACGTATAACGAGTTATCTTCGCCAGAACCATAGCGCAACTGATCTTCATGAGAAGCGGCGAAACTTTCTGTATCTATCATGCTGGTATCAACGCCAAGCGATCTCAGAATAGCTCCGATAACCTCGGCAACCGTTCCCATCCATGCTCTGGGTATCCAAATATGTGCGGTACGTGGTGTCACGAACACACCCGACCAGTAATAAAACAACCTGTTGAACGACACGGTATCACGGAGCGGGCAGGGGAAAAACAGTTTGCGACCACTTGTAGACGCCACAAATCCGCCGGGACTGTACGGAGTAATTTGTCCGTCACAGTATACAGATTCCCATGCAGCGTAATTTCCGCCCCCGTATCCATACGAGTATCCGTAAATGTCGTTTCCATGCAACACGTTACCAGTTCCTTGATATTTTCCGCCCTCCATATAAAAGCATCCGTTGATATCCTCAATAATATCAAGACGATGATTACCATTGTCGGCATTAGTTACCGAGGCCATGCTGAACTCCGGCACTAGTTCTGTGTACTCGTAGTCTAACGACCACCATGTGCTATCGAGCGCCATTAAGTCAAAGCTCCCGCGCCACGGACCGTCATACCTGTGTCTATCGCATGCCCGTCTGCTTCCGACCAAGTGCCGTTGAGAAATGCTACTGCCGCCGAAACACTGGTAATCGTCATTGTTTGTCGCACATCGTCCTGTTCGATTTCGACAACACGCCCGAGATATTCGCACATTTCCAATAGCGACCAATCGACTGCCGGGTTGTCGGTACGCGCCACCCTGACGTATACCTGGTGATGCACATAACATTCTTGCGGTGTCGCCTGATAATCTGCTACCGACTCATACCAATAGTTAGCCGATGTCGTTGGATAAAATAACCCGTCGCCGTTTGCTACGACGAATCTATATAGCCCGGCAGGCATCCGGCCCGGGTTCGCCAGGCTCAAATTGTAGGCCATGGTTTCTCTCGATCCCGCATCGATAACACGATGAGGTCCAGCCAAATCATCATGCACCACCGTCCATGTAATATCGCCGCCGGCGCTGTCAGGAACGCCAATAAGCCAACGTTGTCTATACAGCGGACGCCCGTCGGCTATCGCATCGTATTGTGTCCCGGTGAGCAGGCCCATTACATATCCTCGCTCACTAGATCGGCCCAATTATGATCGTAGGTGTATTCCTCTAACTCAAGCGTACCGACCCACACTGTACCGCCGCTTTGGTTGCGCGGCGTATTCGGTATTCTGACAATTCGATAACCGCGCCCCCTAGCGCATACAGCGAGATCGTTGCATGTTGTATCACGTAATGTAGTATCTATTTCGGCAACATCGTTTGCGCTGTACACCTTGCGGTCTATCCGCCACGTGAGCGGCAGCAACGGAGCAGTCAAGTATCCAAAGTACAATGTAACAGCGGCCGCTGCAATGTTGTTGTCAACTCCGGCAGAAGACGCAACAACAAGAGCACCATTGTAATATATCGTAATTTTCTGTGTGGTACCTCCCCATGTAACACATACTGTATTGATCTGCCCCTTGCGGGGAGTAATGCTTCCGGATATGGTAGTGCCAGATACATTTACAAAGTAAACATTCGAATCGTTCAGATAAATCCTTCCAACATTACCACTGGCAGATGTCGTAATCAGCGTAACCGTTCCTGTAGTGAACGAAGACGATTCAGGCCAAAAAAACGAGATATACATTGACCCGGATGCGGGGAATTTGAAATTAGCCACGACCTCAGAGGGGAGGGTAGTCAAGTTCCCTGGCTCCGGTTCGTACTGCGCTGCCGCCGTCGAACTGTGCGCTACATACGTCGGCCCTATTTCCAGGTACGGAGCGCCACCGGCCGACGCGCCAGAGGACAGATTGAAAAGTAGTATCGGGACGGCCGATTCCCAATCATCATTGTAAGGTAACAACTCAAGACTGACTTTTGTCCATTGCGACAAATCAAGTGAATCTAGTTCAACGGTATCTATGTTACTGCTATGTTGGAAACTAAGCTCGGCCCCCGCGCCGACCACACCGCGAATCCAAATTGAAACAGTGGCCCTATAAGACCCAGTAAACTCATAGCCCTGGTAATTAGGATCTGCGGAATCCCATAAGCTACTGGCGATTACACCACGTATCCTGTTAGTAGCATTATCGGCGCTCACGATTAAAGAGTTCCACGAATTATATGCTCCGAATCCCCCCGGCACATGCGTAAAAGTTATATCGGCACTATGCGTTCCCCATTTTGTCCAGCCACTATCGCCAGTATTTGGATCGGTAACGTCGTTCCCTTCAGCAGCTGATAGTGGCGTCCACGGCTGGAAGCGTGATGTTTTTGCACGCTCAAACATCTGGCCGGTACCTGCCCTTGTCGGCACGACACGGCGCTTATTGGCAGTACCCTGTCCGTCTGGCGCATACATCGCCCTGACATCTGGCAGCCAGACAGGAGCGTTTATGCCGCCGGTTGTGGTAATATTCCAATGCCCAGTTAAATCCTTGTATGCTGTCGTGCCGTCGCGCATGGTGCTTCCGCTGCCCGGTACAGGCCGCAGAGCTATTGTAGTATCCAGGCCATAGCCAGGGCAATACGAGATCAGATGTTGGCGGCGCATCCATGTTTCTAATTTAGATCTCAACGAATTACTGATATAGTCTATTGCCAACTGTATCCTGTGCCTGCTCCTTTTCCGCGCAGTACCGAGGGAGCCGTTGCTATATTCGTATACAATGCTGGAATCAGTATAGCCAGTATCTAATACTATCGCCGCCGCATCCCCGTTCGGGTTCAATAGCTCAATTTCTTCGCGGCTGTTATAAACAGAATCAGCAACGCCACTTGAATATCCTGGTATCTCAGAATATGCATCAGAAATGTTTTCTATCATTACAAGGTTAATTCTTGCTGGCGCTGTCATGATAGATACACCTTGTCATAGTATGAGCGAGAGTAACTATTCATCCTGCCGCCAGCATCAAGAGCCAACGGTGCCGGCAATGCTTTTGCGGCGCCTGTTATCGTTTTATCCCATCCGCCGCCGCCGCCAGAAAAACCACCAGTTACTAGATTGGTAACGAATTTAGCACCGAAAGAAGCGAGCACGTCTGCGAACGTTTGGCGCAGGGCGTCAACAAATGCACGCCCAAACGCTCTAGTACTAGTTAACGCCGTATAGAATGCGCTGTCTAATGACGACGTAAACGCTGGCATGAACGCAGCTTGCGCCTCCCACATCAGGCGCATATTGTCAGAGGCCGTATACAGCTTGATTTGTTCTTCAGATAATTTTTCCATCCCGTCTGTTAGCCGATCTGCTTCCTCGGCCGCGTCACTCATGATCAGACCAAGATCTTCATACGATCTGTTTAGATCTTCTCCTGACCCCATACCCGCCAGAACTTGTTCTTGGTACCATTCTGGCATCGGCCCCAATCTAGCACCTAATGCGGCGGCATTTTCCTGCGCAGCTATTGTCGCATTCCACGGCGCCTGACGCGAATTAGGCACTCCGGGAATAGCGAACATGCCGGGCGCTACCGTGGCGCCTTGCTGGCCAAACCATGTCTGGAAAGCGCCTGGCTGATATGCCGCACGAGCTGCCGCGTCGCGCTCCATGTATTCGCGCTCGGCCTGCTGATAGGCCATACCGACACCGATGTTCGGGTTCTCCCCGATAAGCTCCTGCACGCGACGCTCGACATATTGGCTTCTCGATTTCTCCGACGCCGAATATGGCTTTAGCTTCGCCATCGCATCGGCCAACTTATTGACGGCAGCAGTAAACGGAGCCAAGAACGGTTCAGCGAGGGCTTCTTTCAGGCGCGCTGTAGCGTTAGCCAGATTTGTTTGCGAGTCCACAAATTCTGCGCTCTTGGCAGCAAACGTACTGGACATCGCGCCGCCGTATCTTTCCATCTCGGTCCGCATGGCTCGGATGCCTTCGGCGCCTTGCTGCAACATCGGCAGCAATGCAGCTCCCCCGCGCCCGAACAACTCCTGGGCCAAGTCCAGGCGTTCAGCCTGGCTACTAATCCCCTGCAACCCGTCAGCGATCAACGGCAGCAAATCATCGAATGACTTGAGCGATCCGCCAGCACCGGACAGCTGGTCAACCGAAATCCCCAAGCGACTAAATGCGACCTTAGACTTCTCGGCGCCGTCCTGGGCCTCGGCCATCGCACGTGATAGCCGCCTGGTCGCCGTTTCAAGATCGCCTATCGATCCACCGCCACGATTAAGCGCAAACTCATATTCCGATAGCTTATCGACGGCCACACCGAGCCGCTGGCCCATTTTCTCCATCTGATCGCCAAGTACCGCCTGCTCGGCGACAAAATCAGCCACGGCCTTCATGGCACCAACCACGGCAACACCGATAGCAGTGGCCGCCAACCTAAACTTCGCGGCCTTCATAGCGTTGGCGTCGAGGGACTGTTCCAGCGACGAAAACGCTTGTTGCGTCTCGTTCTTCGCCTTGATCGCGATTTCTACTAGCCGCCGCTGACTCATTCCTGCCGCGCTTTCATTCTGACCGCTATCGCAAAGCTTACTTCTGCCGGCGTCATATCCATCAACTCGTGAGGCATCTTGCCGTAATCGGTGCACATGCCGTCAAGGGCCTTGGCAATCACAACTCCTGCTGGCCCTCTGAGGATGCGGGAAAATTTTCAGCCTGCTTGCTGTCACCTCCTGTAATCATCGTAAACAGCCTCGGACCGTGGTCGGCCATCGTCAGCCAGGTTACCGTATCACTGGCCGGATCGTCCACGTCACCGAGTTTAGGGCTGATCATGCACGCCTTGAGAACTTTCGGCATCATGTCCGCTGCTGCGCCGATCATCTCCGGGTTGATCTTGATCCGCTCCCCGGCCTCATCGTTGACCACCATAAAAGCGTTAGCGCCGAATACCGATAACGCTATTTGCGTATCCCACTTGTGACACACGTACTTGATACCGTCCAGCACGTGTTCCTTGTGGTTCCGCTTCATGAGCTGCTCTACTGCGTTCACTGCTACGACCCCGCGATGGTTGTTACCGTGAGGCCGGTGGCCTCAACGGAAATAGTGAGCGGCACGAATCCACGCCCAAGATCCGGCGGGGTGCCGATAGGCTGGCATCCCGTCAACGTGTGGTCCTTGATGATGATTGTACCGAGCGTTGCATCGCTGTAAAATTTGTCAAGCTCGGCGACCGTGTTATTGCTCGTAGCCGTATCTAACTCGACCTCGAATGTCGCCGTAATCCTCGGCCGCTCGTTGCCGATCACCGGCTGAGGCAACGTAGCAGATCCGAGACGCTGCCGGTCGATACCAGATACCGACCGCTCAACGCTGATCCTCGCCAACTTGCACGAGTTGACCACGGTACCATTGATTGTGAACGTGGTCAGTCCGACCGGAGTCACGAGCAAAGAATCAGCCGGCAGCGATGGACTTCTGGCCGCGCCGCTGTATTTTTCCTGTGCTTGGCCGATGAAATCCAAGCTGATCGTCGAGTAGTCGCCGGCGCCCTTAAGCTCCCAGGCGATAGACCTGGCGATGAGCCCCTTGTAGTCGTACTCAACGCCGCCGAAATCACAGAACGCGCTAAGGCTCGTTACAGTGGGCGTGCCGGTGAAGCTATAGTCATTCGTGCTGAGACTGGCCATGTGCGCGTAAATATTACCTAGCACAGTACGAACACGCGACATGCCAAGCACCACGCCGCCCTCGACGTATGACGCCAGCCGTAGCCCGGTATGCGGTGCGTTGCCGCCGAGCGTCGGTGGCACGGCACGCACTTCCACGAGTTTCAGCGTCGAGCTTACACCGTGCTGGTATACTGGCGTTGCCGCAAGCGTGCCGTATGCCACGGCCTCGGAGCCAAGGGCTAGCCAGCCAAAACTACCATTCAACCAAGCCATCTTACACCGTCCTTGTTACCACTCTGCACCAGCGTTGTAGGCGAATACCACCGGCTGGACCCATACCAGGCGTCCGATTGAGGAAAGCTGCCCCTCGTCTGTATCGCAATCGTCGAAGCCAACAAACACTGCCCCTACCTGCTCGTTGATCTCTGACCTGTAACTAACGAGGGCATTCCTGACGTCCTGCAATAACCCATTACCTAGTTGATTCAAGCTTTCCTCTTTTGCTTTGATCAGGGCATACACCTGGTACTCGACCGAAACATGCTGCCGCCCACCAAGTTCGGTCTCGCCAAAACGCTCTGGCCCTAGCACGACATACAGCGCACATTCTTCCTCGCAGTTGTTCGCCTCTTGCCAGCCGGCGCAAACTCTAGGCTGTGTATTATATCCCCCGGCAATCGTAATGCCTGAGAACACTCGCTGCATGAGCAGATAAATCTTATGTCGAATACTCGACGCCATTACAGCCGCTCCATTACTGCACCTGCCATGATCTTCTCAACGTCATTTGCCGTGGCGTTGATCGTGTTGAGCAGCCCGGGCCGAGCCGGAATCTTGCTGCCCGGATGCCTAACTGACTTGACAACCACCGATTGTCCGTTGACCATGAACGCCAGCGCCTTACCGTGCCTGGGGAAAATGTCGTGCGGGCGAGTAGTGCCGCCATATTCATGGATCCTTGCATACTCCAGATCGCTTCCGTAGTAGGCTGCCAGTTCGCGCTCCACGATTCGCCGCGTGTAGCTACGAGACAGCGCTCCGCTCCGCATCGTCAACCTGTGAGGATCGGTAGCCGCGGTTAATAACCGACCTTCGGCATCCCTGAGTTCCTTGGATCCGCGAATAAACTCGCGCCGCTTGTGGTGCCGCTCCACCAACGCAATACACTTGTGCAGGCCCGAGACAGCGCCGACGCCAACGGCCTTCTTGCCCTTCGCGCCTGCGATCTCGCGCGTCGAACTGTCGTCTACCGATACGCTAAGACGTAATGCGGCCTGCGCCATTATGAGTACACCCTGTAAGCTCGCCAGATATCCGCGATGCTCTGAGGTACCGCCGCCGGATCGTACGTAGCGGCGTATCCCTCGCGGCTCTCACTTGTCACCCCAACACGGCCTTCGAGTCTCTGCTTTTGAAGTCTCACCATTTCCAGCGCCGAATGCTGTACGTTACCGGGTACGTCTTCCCACCCACCGCTGTACGCGACATGGATAACCTGCTCGGGGTGGTAGTATCCAGCTACGTTGACTTCTAGCACCATCCTACCGGTCTCTTCATTGAGCGTATATTCGTCAGACGTGAGCGTATCGACCAGGTCGCCGTACCTGTACACCTTAACGCTTGTGATCTCATCTATCGGCGTTGCTCGCAGCCACAAAACAGGATAATGCGGCGGCGGAGCGACCTGCTTATCTGTAACATCGCCCTTAGTGATTCTGCTGCGGCTTGTGTATTGCATAAACAGTCCTGACACGGCATTGATGTACGCCCTGGCCTTGTCGCCGCTGAGACTCAACATTTCAAGCACCATTTGCTCCGATACGATCGGATCACTCGTGAGCACCACGGCCATGACTATTCCTCTGGTTCAGGCGTGACAAACATGTCTATCACCCGTTGCCGCGCTCGAATAATAAAGATCTCCGAGTAATTATAGAACGTGTCTTCTCCGTCAACTGTGGCAAGTTCGAACTGCGCCATGTAGTCTCCGGCCTGGTCTAGCTCGCCTTCGCCCGGCGTATACGATATTACGCCGTCCTCGCCGGCGCCGTTTTCACCGACCACAACCTTGGTGCACGCCCCACCGTCGATCGTCTTGACCCCGGCGATACCAGCGGTGAGCGTCACGGTAATATCCTCGCTGGACACGTCGAGCACACCGGACAGCGTCTTGAGCGTGACTCGCAGCGGCCGTGCTGTAGCGCCAACCCAAGTATAAAGTATTTGCGTCGCCTGCGACATAATCTGACCGCCTTAGTCCGGTAGAAATATCCTTGGTTCCTTACCGCCGATTGGCGCCGGTATCGGATCTTGCACCCGCGCTGACGTTAGCGATGCCATCAGCCTGATGGTGCTGTACTCCTCTACCGTCAGCTCTATGCCCGAGGCGCATGCCATTCCGGACGACTCGGCTAGATCGTCTCGCACGTAGATCGATGTATCACTCATCGTGCGCTTTCCTCGACGGAGCGCGGCGCAGTTCCTTGGTCGTCTTGACCGGCTCATCTTCGACGATGGCCAAATGCCCCATCGCCACCCATGGTGTAAGATCATACGGCGACTCATCGCTGGTAATGATCTTACCCACGTAGCAATGTACCGCCCCATTGCCGAAGTCGAAGCCGATTTCCTTGATTACTTTGTACTTCATGATCTCTCCCGGCCCCGGCCTACGCAGTTCTGAGCGCGGCGGCGGCCCGTCTTCGCCAAAGCCGATTACTATTTCCTTGCCGGCGTTGGCCACAACATCGTCAATCGTCCAATCAGACAGAATGGCAATAGGTTCAGAGCCCATGCCTGTTTCTTCCCATGACATCCCTGGCCTGTAGGGAACTGGCATCATGATTGGTTCAAGCCCAAGCTTCGCGGCTGCGCGGATGCGGTGGCATCCCTCCAACGCTGCCCACATACCTTTGTTCTCAAGCCACACGGCACGTATCGACGGACGGCCGAGTGCTTTCATTTCTTCCACGACACGACAGAGCCGGTCTTCCTCGAAGTAGGTATGTATCAATGCAACTTTCATTTTTGCCTCTGCGGCGGCCCCCGCCGAAAGGGGAAACAGCGAGGGCCGCCACTACCGCCTTACTATCGAGGCGGCGGGTTCTGCACTACGCCAGCGCCGTGAACCGCGCGTAGCTGTGCATGTACGGGTTGCCGATGGTGAAGTCAGCGTAGGTGCCGACCTTCAGCCACGTTTCGTTGTCATTCCAGCCATCGCCACGGTCGTTGAAGTCCACGCGGAAGGCACCGTCCCAGGCCACCATCACCTTCTCAATCGGAGAAAGGATGATATGGTTACGCACGGCGGTGGGGTTTGCCTTGACAGCGAACGGCGTAGTAACAAATCGGTAGCCCTGGAGACGCGGGAACGGGCCCTGTGACACGTCGCCCCAATTCATGCCCTGCTGCGTGAGCGTGCCCTTGAGCGTTTGCGCTACAGCGTCCGTCGTGATAATCACATACTCGTCGGTATCGCCGCAGCCCTCGTGGTCAACGATAGACTCGCCGATGAACTTCGAGACAAGCGCGTAGGTAACAGTCGCCGCCGCGCTCTGCTCGTAAACGTTCGTCGCACGCAGGATGCCGTTGTGCGGCGCGGTGCGGCCGGTGTACTGCGTCGGAGAACCGACGTAACCAGCGATGATGCCGTTCTCCAGCCGTCGCACGACTTGCTTCAGCAGTTGCATCGTCATGGCGTTCGGGATCGAAATCCCGAAGGCCGTGAACACCTCGTTAGCCAGCTTAACGAACCCATGGCAGTACTGCGGGTTCAGCGTGTCGCCGCCCCACTCGGTACCGGCATCCGATTCGGTCAACGCAGCGCCCTGTGAGCGACGCGACCAAACGGTGTTGGCCAGCGTAACCTCGTTCGGAACGCGGATCGTGTTCCCGGCCGGCAACGTGAACTTTGTGACCAGCGGCCAGATCTGCCCGTGACGCAGCACGAGCTCGATGATCTGATCGCTGACCGAGCGCGGCACCAGGTACCCGCCTTGCGCGTCCACGTCCGTGCTGATAAACTGCGCGGCCTTCTGCTCCAACCACTGGGGCATCTTGCGTCCACGGTTTGCGTGCCATGCGGCCTTCACGAACATGTCCATCTCATGTTCCAGGTCTTGAGCACCGCTCTTGCCGAGGCCGGCTTCGAGCATCTGTCGCATGGCCGCGATGTCGTTTTGCACTACCCCAAGATCACCGTTGAGTGCCTCGACTCTCGCCGCTGCAGCTTTCGCATCGGCCTGTGCCTTCTGAACATCCTCGATGCTCGGGATCTTGTCGAGCTTCGCGGCCACGTCCTGTACTTTATTGGTCAGGTCAAGAATTTGGTCTCCCATTTTATTACCTCTTGCTTGCATCTATGAGGCACCGCTCTCCCCGTCTTCTAGGCGAAGATGCGATTGCGGCTTAGTACCTCGATGGCCGATGCGATAGCTTTCTGCTCTCGCTCGGCGCGAACACGTTGTTCCCGCATCAACATTGACTCGACATTACGCAGCCGATCGTCGTATAGCTTGAGCACGTCTGCGGCGTCGTAGAATCCTTTAGCGAGTACGCCTGTCGCCTCGTTGGCGCCCTGGTTGACAACCGACACTTCCCACAACTCGGCCTCGTAGATGTCGAACCCACCAGCTTCATTCGGAACCTTTTCCGATGGAATAAACCCGACGCTCCACTCGTCCAAATACCCTGCACGAATCTTGCGGTCGAGCGTGGCGGCGAGTTGGTCCTCGAGATCGAACTCGACAGATAGCAGCAACCGCTCGCTGTCTACACGAGCCGATGCCTTAGCTAGATTCGGTATCCAGGGATTGTGCATCCAGTAGACGCGGCCGCCGCGCGCATTGAACTTGTCCAACAGCCAGCCCCGGCCCTTGTCGCTCGGCCCTTGATAGATCACGTCATTGTCAACGTCTCGCTCTTGCGTCGATACGACCGCGACAATCGGCTTGCCTTTTGGTGCATCGAGTACCTTACACGACCGGACCTTGTGAATCATTTCCATTTCATCAATCCTTGATCGCCGGTATAGTCTCGCACCGGCAGTTGATTACTTCCTCGGGCGGCGCTCCGCTTTCCTGCGGATACGTTAAGCCCATGGAAAACGCTGCCCCTAGCGGCACGACTTCACCGTCTGCCATCTCGTGAGTCTCGCGGCTGTTGGCATCGATCACAGCAAGCCATTCGTGATGCGTAAATCCCTGGTTAGCCATCTCATCAAAACGCGCCGCGTTGTATACTGTGCCGATCTCGGTACGAGCTATCATGCGACCCCGGTCGCGGCCGATATGATCAAACTGATCTCTGACCGCCGACGCGAACGACTGTAACGACTCTCCGCGTTCTGAATAGTCTACGGCGGATGCCGACACCCACTCTGCCAAGGCCATGATCCAGTTGGCGGCGGCCTGCAAAACATACATACGTCGTGTGGCGAATAACTGATCGATGATCGGTGAGAACATCGCTGTCTTGACTCTGTCGTGCCACGGCTCGGCCGCCTTGCCTGTCACGATGTCCTGCACCGATACGATACCGACTTCCGCAGCTCTACGTTGCGACGGCTCGACGGCGGCTAGCAAGCCCTCACGAATAGGACCGAGGGCATCTGATACTTTCGCTGCTGCGGCCGTCGCAATCTGCTCGACCGGGAGCCCTGTGGCCATGATCTCCTTGGCTACCGTATCGCCGACTCGTTTGCCTAGTTCTGCGATAGCTTTCGCGACGTTGATCTCGATTTTGTTCAGCATCCGATTGCGCTGCGACTTAGCGATAACATCCAGCGCCCGCATTTTGATCGTCGCGTTACACAAGCCCTTGCGTGCCGTCTTGCCGCCGCTGATGGAACCAAACGCAGACGCCACGGCTTCGCGCCTGGCGTTGGCCGCGTCCTCTGCGGCGATCATGTCGGCTTCGTTGAATCCAAGATCCAGCTTGTCGTTCAGGACAGTTAGCGGGATGCCCATGCTATGATATACTCGCGCCGTCGATGCCTTAATGGCCTCGTCTTCACGCAACGCATCTACACTAGAAAGATCGAATCGGACGAACGTCTTCATGTTGCGCTCGCGCGTGAAGAACTTGTCCCAAGCGTCTTCATACGAACGCAACAATGGAATTAATGTCTGCGTCCAATACAGCTTGATTGCTTCAGGCGCACTCTTATATTGTGCGCTATCATCGTCGCCGATCAGGATTGGAGCCATGCCATAGACGTGGCAAATTTTCTTCTTGCTCATCGTCTGCATGTTCAGGAAGTTCAGATCCTCGCGTGTGAACTTGGGATCTTGCAACGACAATGCCGCCGGCAGGATCACGTCTCGACTCGCCTGCCCGTCTCCCGGCCGGCGCATGGCTAGGATCTTCCGGTGCTGGTCTACCTGCTCCGGTGTAAGATCCAACGTCGGATCACTCGGGGCCAAGACCATGCCGCGTTCGCCTCCCCTGGCCAGTGTGTCTCCCTGTAGCGCCTCGGCCGTGTTGTCGATGCCGAGCGATGATGCTGCAGCTTTGAGCGGGGACTGGCCACGGTACGGGTTTGTTGGGTCGATCGCTCCCATCCATAGCACCTGTGTTGCATCGACCTTGAACTGATCCTGGTTGTGGTAATATTCCCACCCAATCAACCCGGCCTGTTTCGTCACGATCTCTTTCCAATACATCGGATCGTACCAAGGAAAAATGGCTCGCAGCGATCCACGTTGCCCCGTCATGTCAAATCGCCAAAAGCATTCTCCGCGCAACAGGCGTAACGTTGTCGTCCACTCGATCAACCGCCGCCTAGTGAATACTTGGTTGGGCCTGTCGAACAACATCGCTATCGGATCATTGTCGCCGACGTAGCTTGTTTCGTCGTCCGGGTCGGACAGATAGAGCATCGGCAGCCCGGCGATGTCTTTCGCTATGCGTGATATGCAGGCATAAGCGATAGCGTTAGCCGAGTAGGCGTTGGTGACATGTGCTTGCGGGTTGAATGATTGACGCACAGGAACGAACCCGGCCAGCGAAGTCCAATCGTAAACGGCACCCTTTTTCATCCATGACATGATGGCCTTGCGCAAGTTCATACCACCACCATTGTCCCTTGCATGCGCCGCGCGGCGGCGATTCCTTGTACCATATACCGCACGCTGTCCGGGGCGTGGTCGTCCACCTTGAGCGGCACTTCGCCTGCGGAGCCTGATTTCTCATCTGGATATCGGTAAACATCGAACTCTCGAATGTGATCTCGCAGCGACCGGCGAAACTTGAGGCGTCCGTTTATCAGGCGAGTTTCCACCAGCACGATGCCGGCACGGATGCTGGACTTGTCGCGGTCGCCAGTGACACGCGGCGCCGGGCGGACAGGGAGACCAGCAAGCCTGAGTTCCTTGATCGTACCTGGTTCGCTCGCATCGGCGAACCATGAACGCACGTTGTGCTTGCCCTGGAGATCGCGCAAGATACCCACTAGGTCGGCCGTGGTAGACTCTCGCAAATATGTACCGTCGTCTACGTGCAGTACGTCGTCGCGGTCTAGGCGGCCGACTGATACAACGGTAGGATTGCGAAAGCCAAAGTCGATGCCGCCCCAACACTCGTCAGACCCGATAGGATCGCGTTCGTCGTAGATCATAGGCCCGGCGGGATCGAAGGTCTTGTACACCTTACCAGCAAAAGTAACGAACTCGGCTAGGTACTCCTGACGGAACACCCAATCCGGTAGCTCGCGTTTTGCCGCGTCGATTTCCGATTTCGGTATAAACGGATTATCGTATGTACTCGCCTGCCACGATTGCCAGTCGGGGTGTTCAATGTTACTTCCACGCTGCCATAGTGTGTAGAAATCACCGCGCCCGTTGGGAGACGAAATAAACATCGCGGCGCCCATGCGGTCAGACAGCGCGGCCCGCAAGTCCTCCTGCCAGACGTTCAGCAGTCCGGGGAGAAATGCCGCCTCATCGATGATGATCAGATCCAGACCCTCGCCTCGTAGCGTCTGCGACTGCGCGGACAGTACGGCGATCCAGCCGCCGGTTGGGAATACGATCTGCCGGTCGGCCGCCTTGACGACGATACCGGGGATCTGTTGTGCCAGCCCTTTCATGGCCCGCCAGCCTATACCGGCCTCGCGGGACGTCGGGCCGACCCACCAGACGGCGCCGCCTGCGAGGGCGCAGGAGATCGCCAGGACGACACCTAGCAGCGTCTTGCCGAAACGTCTGCCGCATGACACTACCTTGAATCGCGCATTGCTGACGCGGATATCATCCTGCTTGCGGTGCAGAGGGGGCATGATCACTCGCATGGTTCGGCCTCGTCTATTTCGACTGGCGCTGCCCACGCGAGATCTATTACCTGATCAGTTTTGATGTCGTGCTTGGCAACGAGCTCGCCGCGTGCCTTAAGCCAAAGCTCGCCCATGCGAGTAACATTTATGCGGTCTCCTTCAGCAATCGCCTTGCCGATTTCGGTCCACAGCATGTTGAGCAGTTCGGCCTTTGAGCCTAGCGCGACCACCTCCAGTTTGGAGCGCATGCGCTCTATCTCTGCTGCTACCTTAGGATTGCTTATGAGTTGAGAAGCGTAGGAGTTAGCAGATTTTGCAGAGTACCCTGCTGCGACGGCGGCTTTTTCACCGGGCATGCCTTGTGCCACGCCGGCCGCGAAGAACTGCTGTTGTTTGGTAAGCGCCATTTATCGGCGGGGTATCGTTTTTTGGTAGGTGGCGACCTGGGAACGATCCCTCAGGTCCAGTTACGACATTCCCCGCCTGTGGAGTTGCTTAGCACAGGATTATGATTTTGTCAAGTGGAAATGTGTGCAGCTCGGTACAAATTGTTATACCGATCTAGGTGGAGCATCATATCTGGCAGCATGTCGAAGCTGAGTATTTTGACTGGTATTTCTGGCCATACCATGTAGATCATACGATTTAGGCCGTGATCGTCGATCCAGTTAAATTCTTTTGTCGCTGGTATTGCTAGGTAATTATTCAGCCAGACAATCATGCGATTGTAGATTGCCTGTTTGGTACCATTTGGCAGCCCGCGTGCGATATCTTGTGCCTCGAACCATTGTTTTCGCTGCAGTGCTAGTATCATCGGCTCCCAATTAGATTCGATAATTTCTTTCTTGGCAATTGGTTCCGTGTCGAAATTAAAACCTGTTTTTCTAGGCATGTTGCTCTCCGCTAACGATTGAATGCCATAGTCCTGATCCGTTGTGTCGGGATCTGTGTTTGTGCAGTTCGCTGTCGTAGTCGTTTTCACTGAGCTTAGACAATCTGCGTATAATGCCGATCAGGTATTTATGATCTTTGTCGCCTGCGTGGTTGTCTACGAAAACTTCAATTGCTAGCAATCCGTTTTCTGCTGGTCCTGCTTTGGATAGTGCGCGTCCTATTTCTCCGATTCTGGTGGGTGTTAGTCTGCCTCCTCTGCGTTCGTAGTACAGATTGAGGGCTGATCGGATTTCGCGATCGTAGGTGTCGACGACTATGCGTGCTGTTCTCGCCGGGAGGGCTGCCTTGGCTTCTGCGAGCCATCGCAGGTATGGCGCCTCGCGGTCCGCCTCTGGCTTTTGGTTGGCGCTAGCATCGACGGCGGCGGCCGGCGGCTTGTCCGCCGGCGAGACCGTTTCTGCCTCTGCCTCTGTCTCTGTCTCTGACTCTGTCTCTGACTCTGTCTCTGAGCTAGCATGTTGATAGCAACTTGCTAGCATGTTGCTAGCATCTGCTAGCATGACTAGAAAGTTGCTATCTACCAACGGCTTAAGATTTGGTGGGTGATTTAGGTATGCGACTCGCTGCAGGTAGGCTAGACCCTGTTTGCTACCGTCAACGATACCGTTGTTTCGTGGTGCTAGCAACATGATAGCAACTGCTAGCACCCTGCTAGCATCATCCCATAGTACCCAGTCTTGCGACGATAGGAGTTCGATGTGGAGTTTTACCCACGGTGGATTTCGGTCATGATAGTGCTGGTATTTCCTCCAATTTCTGACCTGGTATTTCATGTTTGCACCTGCCAGACAAATGAAAAAGCGCCGCCCCGATGGTGGCCCCGGCGATCAGGAGAACGTCGGCCATCGGTAGCGGCGCTGGTAAACATTTGTTTGTCTCCTGATCGGGGCCGATGTTACAGTACATTGTCCTTTTGCCGCGTCAAGCAGTATTTTGTTCCTCGCCCTGCCGCGCCTTGCCGAGCCAAGCCCCGCCCCGCCATGCCTTGCCTCGCCACGCCTCGTTCCTCGCCCTGCCATGCCGAGCCGCGCCATGCCTTGCCCGGCCCCGCCTTGTTCCTCGCCCTGCTCAAGCCCTGCCGCGCCTTGCCGAGCCATGCCGCGCCTAGCCCAGCCTTGCCGCGTTCCTCGCCCTGCCATGCCCGGCCGCGCCGGGCCCCGCCATGCCTTGCCCGGCCAAGCCCCGCCGCGCCTCGTTCCTCGCCCTGCCATGCCGAGCCCCGCCTAGCCTCGCCTAGCCGCGTTCCTCGCCCTGCCACGCCGAGCCCCGCCCAGCCTCGCCTCGCCTGGCCACGTCCCTCGCCCTGCTCAAGCCCGGCCCCGCCCGGCCTTGCCGCGCCGGGCCGCGTTCCTCGCCAAGCCCCGACCAGCCCAGCCAGGCCATGCCGCGCCGAGCCCTGCCCAGCCAGGCCCTGCCGCGTTCCTTGCCTTGCCTCGCCATGCCCGGCCGCGCCGTGCCGCGCCATGCCTCGCCAGGCCCGGCCACGTTCCTCGCCAAGCCCCGACCAGCCCAGCCACGTCCCGCCTCGTTCCTCGCCCTGCTCAAGCCCGGCCTAGCCTTGCCAAGCCACGCCTAGCCCTGCCCAGCCCGGCCCCGGCTTCTGGTTGGTGCTAGCATCGACGGCGGCGGCCGGCGGCTTGTCCGCCGGCGAGACCGTTTCCGTTTCTGAATATGTCTCTGATTCTGAGTCTGATTCTGAGTCTGATTCTGAGTCTGATTCTGAGGGCGTTTCAGTAACGTTTCTGGAACGTTTCAGTAACGCTCGATGTTTCCGAACACGTAACGTTGATGTGTCCGACTCGTACTGTCTTTCTTTCCAACCAGTTGGGACGTTGTTTTGAGTTAATAGTTTAGCTTTTTTGAGCACCTTTAGCGTTTCGTCTACTTCGTCTTCTGTCAGTCGCAGGGCGTATGCTAGCGTTTCATTTCGTTTCACTAGCGTTTCACTATCCTTATACAAAGCGAGCATCCAGAGGTACCGAAGTTGGTATATTTCTGGCAGCATTCGGAGCTTCGGGTTGCGGTAGATGTCGCAGTAGCAGCGGAACCATGGTCCGTTATTTTGGCTCATGTTGACTTCCACAAAAAAGACACGCCCCCGACGGTTGCCAACGACCAGGAGTAATCCTGCCGTCCGCCGGGGGTCGTGTCTTGATTCGCACGGTATGCTCCTGCCGTTGGCCAGTGCATCTTGGCATAAATTACTCCAGCTGTCAACCAAAGATAAGTTCCTCGCCTGGCCTGGCCCCGCCGCGCCCCTCGCCCTGCCCGGCCCCGCCGCGCCGCGCCCCGCCTGGCCCAGCCGCGCCCCTCGCCCTGCTCAAGCCTGGCCTCGCCTTGCAAAGCCCCGCCTGGCCTCGCCGCGCCCCTCGCCCTGCCCAGCCCCGCCACGCCTTGCCTGGCCTCGCCTCGCCAGGCCGCGCCCCTCGCCCTGCTCAAGCCCGGCCTAGCCTTGCAAAGCCACGCCTAGCCCCGACTTGCCGCGCCTAGATGATCTCGGCCTCGAACCGCCCAAACGGCCCAGGAGACTTCGGCGCAGACGGCCGCCAATCACC
>Ga0334884_1003047_pt1 | contig 19790 bp, 9 predicted proteins | sample GraSluR1_MG_7_FD_207215 | JGI IMG/M metagenome (GOLD analysis project Ga0334884, IMG submission 207215) | Sludge microbial communities from methane-producing bioreactor in Wageningen University, Netherlands - Granular Sludge_12_05 R1 | ecosystem: Engineered > Bioreactor > Anaerobic > Unclassified...
TCCTCTCCGCCGAGGGGGGAGTGCGCGTCGTCACGGAAACCGGAGCCGAAATGTACGACCGGTGCGTTTTCACCGCCGCCCCGGAGCAGTTCCTTCGCATCGCCGAGGGGCTCCCGTGCGAATACGCCCGCATGCTGGAACAGTCCCCCTACAAGGCCAACGTCTGCGTCGTCCTCCGTCTGAACAGAAGGCTCTCCCCGTACTACTGGACCTCGGTCGCCGACCGGAAGGTTCCCTTCGTCGCCGTCGTCGAACACACCAACCTCGTCGGCGCGGAGCGGTACGGCTGCCATATCGTCTACCTCTCCCGCTACCTGGACGCGGGGAAGGAGCTTTATTCCGCGGACGACGCGAGCGTGCGCGAATGCTTCCTGACTGTGCTCGAACGGCTCTACCCCTCCTTCGACCGCTCCTCCGTCCTGGGGTGCGACGTCTTCCGCGCACGGTACGCCCAGCCGGTCGTCCCGCTCGGACGCTCCCGGACCCTGCCGCCGTCGCGCACCCCGCTGCAGGGCGTTCTGCTCGCGAGCATGGCGCAGATCTACCCGGAGGACAGAGGGCTCAACTACGCGGTCGCCATGGGAAAAGAGGTCGCAGGGCTGCTATGAACGGCGTCGCGTCGCTTTTCATCGCCTTCCTGAAACATCCGGAGTTTCATCGCGTCATCGTCTGGTGGCTGACCTGGGCCGGACTCGGACTCGCCTTTCTGCCGCTGACGATGCGCCTCTTCAAGGGCTTCCACGACAGGGGGTACGCCTTCGCCCGCGTGCTCGGCCTGCTCTTGCCGGCCTTGTGCGTCTGGCTCCTCTCCTCGCTCGGAATCGCACCCTTCAATCGCACGACGGCTCTTCTCTCGGTCGCCTGCGGCGCCCTTATCAACTACTCCTTCCCCGGATCGTCCACGAATGTGCGCAGGTTCTTCAGGGAGCGGAGGGCGCACATCGTCGCGCAGGAGTACCTTTTCGTCCTCGCGCTGCTGGCATGGGCCTTCATCCGCAGCATGAATCCGGACATCGAGAACCTGGAGAAGTTCATGGACTTCGGCTTCGTCAACGCATCCCTGCGGGCGGAGTGGATGCCCCCAGCCGACATGTGGTTCTCGGGAGCGACCATCAACTACTACTACTTCGGACACTACTTCACGGCCTTTTTCAGCACGCTGAACGCCGTGCCCGCCGACATGGCGTACAACCTGATGATCGCGTCGCTCTTCGCGCTCGCCGTCGCCCTTCCGTACTCCATCGTCTCCAACATGCTCCGGCATGCGTTTCCCTCCGGGGGCGGAAAAGCCGCCGTAGGAGGCGTGCTCGCCGCGCTGCTCCTCGCGCTCGGCGGGAACCTGCACCCCGTCGTCTACGGCGTCGTTCCTCAGGTCCTGCACCGAGCCGGACTCGCGGAAGAGGCGCCGTCGTACTGGTACACCAACGCCACCCGCTTCATCGGGTACAACCCGGACACCAACGACAAAACCATCCACGAGTTTCCCCTCTACTCCTTCGTGGTCGCCGATCTCCACGGACACGTGCTCGATATTCCCGTCGTTCTCTCCCTCGTTGGAATCGGCGCTTCGGCGCTCATGGTCTCTTCGCCGGGCGAAATGGTCCATGCGCCCTTCCGCCCCCCGCTCGTGGAGGCCGCCGCAGCTGGAGTTCTTCTCGCCGTCGCATGGATGACGAACAGCTGGGATTACCCGATCTACCTTTTTATCCTCTTCGGCGTCTTTCTCGTCCGCGCCCTGACGCGTCACAGAACCGCCCTGCGCGCATCGGGGGAGTTCCTTATTCCAGCCGCCGCGCTCCTCGCCGTCTCGCAGGTTTTGATACTCCCATACAATCGGAACTTCCAGAATTTTACAGGGGGCGTGCACCGGACGATGGCGAACAGCCCCCTCTGGCAGCTTGCGATCCTCTGGGGGCATCAGCTCTTCTTCGCGGCCTCCTTTGCGCTCTTCCTTGCGTTTGCGGCACGTCGCATACTCGCCGAACGGAATGGAGAGGGGCGGCTGCGCGCGCTGCTCCTGCGAACGCCCCCTCCCGACATCATGGCGCTCGGAATGGCCGCCGCGGCGCTCTGCCTTCTGATCGTGCCGGAACTGGTCTACGTCAAGGACATCTACGGAGCAACCTACCACAGAGCCAACACGATGTTCAAGATAACCTACCAGGCGTCCATCCTCTTCGCGCTCGTCGCGGGATACGCCATGCCGCGCATCGTCGGAGGGCTCCGGGGATGGCCGAAAAGCCGCGTTGCCGCATCGCTGCTCTTTGTTTTTGCGGCGGCCATGCCGCTGACCTACCCGTTTTTCGCCGTTCCGGGCTTTTACGCGCCCCCGCCGCTCCGCGCGTACAAATGGCTGCACGGTCTGGAATTTTTGAACGAATCCGACCGGGCGATCGTGCGCTGGTTCGGGAGCAACGTCGGAGGGCAACCCGTTCTCCTCGAAGCGAACGGCGACAGCTACACCCGCTCCGGACGCATCTCCATGGCCACCGGACTCCCCGCGCCGCTCGGCTGGTATGTCCACGAATGGCTCTGGCGGGGCGGGACGGACGAGCTCAACAGGCGCAGCGCGGACATCGCGGCGATCTACGCCTCGGAAGACGCCGATGCTGTCCGGCGACTGATCGAACGCTACGGAATTCGCTATATCGTCGTCGGGGAGCTTGAGCGCGAAAAGTTCAAGGATATTAAAAAAGAGAGGCTGATGGAGCTGGGAAGGGTCGTTTTCCGCATGCCCGACGGCTCGTTCATCGTGGAAACGGACATCCGGCAGCCTTCAACAGGTCCGAAAGAAAAGAAATGAGGCGAAGCGCATGGAAGAAAGCGGTAGAGTCTATTCGGTAATCATTCCGGTGTACAACGAAGAAGAAGTGTTGGAGACTACCTGGAAACGCCTTACGGAGACGATGCGGAGCGTGGACGGGGCCTACGAGCTGCTCTTCGTCGACGACGGCAGCAAAGACGCCACGCCCGGAATCCTCCGCCGCATCTGCGAGCGGGACCCCTGTTCAAAGATGATCTCCTTCTCGCGGAACTTCGGCCAGCAGGCCGCGATGAGCGCCGGCATAGACTACTCGCGAGGAAAGGCCGTCGTCTTCATCGACGCCGACCTTCAGGATCCCCCCGAGGTCATCCCGCGCATGATCGAGAAGTGGAAGGAAGGATACGACATCGTCTACGGCAAGCGCCTCAAACGCAAGGGGGAGACGGCCTTCAAGAAAATCACGGCCGCCGTCTTCTACAGGCTGCTGCGCGCCATGGCCGACGAGGAGATCCCGGTCGACGCGGGCGACTTCCGCCTGATCGACGGCAAAGTACGCGACCTGCTCAAGGGGCTGCGCGAGAAGAACCGCTACCTTCGGGGCATGGTGAGCTGGGCGGGTTTCAAACAGGCGGCGGTGGAGTACGACCGCGAGGAGCGCTTCGCCGGGGAGACCAAGTACCCGCTCAGGAGCATGATACGTTTGGCTCTTACAGCCTTCACAAACTTCTCCAAGCCGCTCCGCCTCGCCACATGGACGGGCTTCGCCCTCTCGGCGTTCAGCTTCTTGCAGATCCTCGTCGTCGTCTACGAAAAGCTCTTCACCGACCGCGCCGTCCAGGGGTGGGCCTCCCTGATGGCCGTCAGCCTCTTCTTCAACGGCGTCATCCTCATGATGCTCGGGCTTGTGGGGGAGTACCTCGCCCGCCTGCTCGACGAGGTCAAGGACAGGCCCGTCTACGTCGTGGCGGAGAAGCGGAACGTGGAGTAGGGGAGCGCGCTCGGCTCCGCGATGAAAGAAGCGGCGCCGGCCGGGATGCGCCCGAAGTCGCCTCGGAGTAACTCCCGGAACCTCATAATGAAAGGAACGATGCCCGTGAAACGCACACCTCTGTTTGCCGCGGCGCTGCTCGCCCTGCTGCTCTTTCCCGCTCCGGCGAAAGCCGCGACGGTCGCCGAGTACATCGCCGGGAATCACCCCGGACTGAACGCCGACGCCGCGCTCATCCTCGCCCCTCTCGGCGTCATGGCCACGATGGAGAAGGCGTTCGTCGACCGCCTTGCCCTTCTCCCCCCTGAGCGCCAGAAGGAGTACGCCTTCAAGCTCGCGATCGACGGAAGCATCACCCCCGACGACCTCGCCGCCCTTCCGGTGATGATCCCCCTTCCCGAAGAGCCGACCGAGATCCTCTCGATGCTCGCCGAGCGCGTCCGCTCCGACTACTGGACCGGCTTCTACCGGCGCCATCGCTTCGCCGTTCACATGCAGCTCCGCGACTGGCACGATACGGCGGAACGCCGCTACGACGACCCCGAGTTCGCCAGGCGGCTCATCGACATCTTTTTCCTGATGGTCGAAGGCAAGTACGACGGCCCCATGCTGCTCGAATACCACCCCGTGAAAAAAGACGTGCACAGGGCGGCGGACTGAGGAGCGTTCGGAAGATGCATCGAATGGCGCGGAAAAACCCTCCGCTCGGGTGTGCCTGCGGAGTCGCGGGTGTTACTGAGTCTTTGGACCCTTACCGGAGGTTCGGCAGTTTTTAAAACGTGTTCAAAAACTCTTGACACGCCGCTCCGTTTTCCCTAATATTTAAATGAAGAAATTGCTGTAATATTATTTTATTTGTCAGTCTTGTTTTATGCAGCGTGCTTCTTAAGATTTTTTCTCCTCTCTCTACTTCGCTCACAGGAATTCTTTGGCTCGAAAGGTTGCATGCAACACATATTTTATCCTGCAAGGAGGATGGTATCATGCGGAAAAATGCTGCGATTCGCGGAGCAAAACGGGCCCCGGCCCTCTTGTGGGGAGGTGCGTGACGCCATGAAGCGCAGAACTGCGACGGGCGGTCTTCTTCTGACGCTCTTGCTTTGGGTTGCCGTCGCCTTCGCCTCGCCGTTCACCTTCGAGGACGTGGTTCAGGCTCTCAAGGATTTCAGGGAAGGCAAGGCGAATATCTCCTACGTGCAGGAGAGAATCGCCGGGTATCTTGGCCTGACGGAGGACATTCCGTTCAAGGCCAGAATGAACAGGTTCGTCCGTATCACTCCCGAAAGAGGGCTGAGAACCTCGTGGTATCTCCAGCTCTGGGCGGAAGAGGACGACAGCAGGATCGAATCCATCATGGTGGCGGTCGACTGGCAGGGCGTTTCATCGCAAGCCGTCCCGATGGTCTACGACGCCGGGGAGAAGCAGTGGACGCTCCCGGAAGAGCCCTCCTGGAACACGCTTCCCGAGGCGGTTTCCCTCTACTTTACCGTCACTCTGAAAAACGGCGACGTCAAGACGGCCGATTGGGAGGGCATTGAACTCGCCGGCCTCGGCGCCGTCGAGGAGCTTGTGAATTCCCGCCTCGACCGGGTGGTTTTCTCGCGGAACGGGAACAGAATCGACCCGGATGCGCAGGATCCTTCGCTGCTCGTGCTCGATCCGTTCGCGAAAAACGTCTTCGAGCTCGACTGGTCCGGCCTTCTTCAGGACGGCGATCTGACGCATGTCGGACAATGGGGGTATTTCACCGAGATGATCCGCGATGAACGCGGACTGTACGCAATGCAGTTCCGGCCGCTGGACTCCAACACTTTCGACCCGGACGAACTCTTCGGATGGAAGAACCGCTTTCTGCAGCGCACCGGCATGAGAGTCCGCTTCGATGTCGCCGATGAACTGCTTCCCCCCCTGCCGGGGAACTTTTCGGTGGCCTTGCGCCTCGGTTTTGACCTGCTTCCCGACGTTATCGTCCGTCCCCGTGTGGAAATGCGCCGCTACTACGAATCCAACGGAAAGGGCGACGCCTTCGCCGATGTCGCTGAAAACAAACGTCTGCGGGCGGATTTTTACGTCATGAAGGGCGCCTCTTCCCTCAACCGACTCCGCGCCACTCTCGGCAAGGACGCCTCGCTCTTCGTCATCGACCAGGATCCGCCGAAGGAACGCCCGCTCGACCAGTGGATGCTCGACGACTACGGAGACGCCATCGCCGCCGCCTACCGGTTGCGCGATGTTTTCCCTTCCGCTGTGGAAGGCGCCCAGCCTTTGAAGATCGAGATAACCTACGACCGCGGACAGGCGGCTTCTCTTCAAACCCGAACTATCTCCTCGGAAGTCGACGCCACCATGGACGCGGGGCGTTTCCCCGAAGCCCCGAAGTGGTATGCGCTCTTCGAGGAGACCGAATCGGAGATCGTGTCGCCGTCCTTCGGAACGAATATCCCCAAGGCGTTCAGGATGGAGTGGAACGACACCGAGGCCAACAGAAAAAGAACGAACAGCGAAGGCGGCGTCTGGATGTCCGATGTCTTCGGCGATACGGTCGTCGATACGTACAGGAGCTTCCGGGATCCCTCGGTTGCCGAAATCACCGTCCCGCTGGAAGACCTGGCCATGGACGCGGCATTCGGAGGGGACACGGGGATCTACTTCACCTACCCCGGAATCCAGACCTACACCGTCGGCAAGACCATCTTCCCGAGCCCGGACCCGCACATCTCGGCCGTCCTCAACGTGCACCGCAATATCAACAACACCCGTGCCGGAGGCGACTACTTCCATGTTTACGCTCTGGCGGAGGTCCGGTACCCATCCTGGAGCCTGAAAGCGTACAGAATGCCCGATCTCCGGTCGGCGAACGTTCCCGTCCGCATCAACGGGACGCCGGTGACTCTGCGCAACGACGGCGGTTTCTGGAACAGCGGCGAAGGTTTCCAGGTCGGCAGGAACATCGCCGATATCCTGTGGCCCGGCAGACTTATTGACGGCTGGCAGGCCAACGTCACGTTCGAAGAAGTTGAGGAGATGTTGAAGCAGGACTGGACCTTCGAAATTGCCTACACCGATACCGAGGGCGAATTCAACCGGACCGTGCTGCTTCCCTTCGCCGGACTGGAGAAAATTCTTCCCCCGGTAACCTGGTACACCGAGGACGGAGCGCTTGCGGACGCCGACGCCGTATGGAACGGCGCGACCTTGCTGGGCGTGGAAGTTCCCTATGCGTGGAGAGAGCCGGGCAAAGCCAGAAGAGGAGAATTCAGCGTCACATGGCGTTCCCCCGACGGAACCTCTCGGGGAAACTGGAGCGAGTTCAAGCAGAAGGACGAGGGGCGCTACAGCGCCGGCCCGGCCCTCACCCGTGAATTCGAAATACCGGACGGCATCGAAGAGCTGTGGGCCGGCGCCGGAATGAACGTGCGCACGCCGTCTTCGACGGCCTCACCCTCCATGTGGTACTCCGAAAACCGCGGATTCATAGCGGCCCGTCCGTATCTGGACTCCCGTATTCTGCTGCAGGAAGGCACAATGAGTGTTGAACACGCCACTCTGGTCGGGCATCCGGACGTGCTTGGCGCAATGAACTTCGAGGGCGCGGTTCTTCACGGTCCGTGGGGAACGCCGCTTTCCGTCCGGGTGAATTACCGTGACAACCAGGGGGCGAGGATGTATATCGGATTCAACCCCGACGACGGGTGGCCTCTCTTTACGCTGCCCGCATCCCGGGTTGTCACATTGGAGCTCCGCGACGGAACGGGAAATTCGATCGCGATTTTCGAGCGCGAGATTCCCGCGGAGCCGCAAGCGGAAGCGCGCTTCCGTGCGGGCTCCGAATTCGTGGAAGTAGTCCCGGGCGAGCTTATTCCCGCGAACGCCGACGCCGTACGCCTTCGGGCGGAGGGAGAAACGGACGGACTCGCCGCGAGGGTGGACCTGCTCTATATAGGGAACGAAGGACGTCAGTACTGGAGGAGCGTAAACGGAACGTTCTCCGGAGAGAGCCTCCTGATCCCCTTCTCTGCGCAGTGGGAGGGGTTCGAGCTTATGGGGCTCGCCGTCCTGCTCGAGAAAACCCCGCTTGTAAAAGCTCTCGGCCAGCGGGGGAGGGATGTCCCCCCCCTTGTCGTGCCCCACATCACGGTTGAAATCGACGGCGCCGATTTCCGTCCGCATACGATGAATCTGTTCGCGCCTCTTGGAACCGTCGCCGACGGCGATTCCGTCAGGGTCGATTTATCCTGGGTCGGCGAAGTGAACGCGACAGCGCGCCGGCCTTGGATCTCGCGGGGCGTGTTCAGAGCGGATCTTGAACCGAATGCGGGAGCTTGGTGGGACCGCCTCGGCGCCAAGCCGACTCTTGGCAAGAGCGTGCGCTTCACAGTCGACGGGAAGCAGGGAGTGTACAATCTTCCGGAAACCGACCGCGACCGGGACTTCATCACTCTGTACGAAAAGAGCGGCACTGTCTGGAACAAAGTGGAAACGCTCGGCGCCGCCACGGAGTACAAGGTCGTCGTCGCCGCCCCCTTCGAGGGGGCCGATATGAACATCGGCTACTTGTACAACGGTGAGTACACGGGAATAATCGTACCGACGAGTCCCGAAGACGGCGGCAGGGCGGGGACGTTCGAGGTTCCCGCCGGAGTGATCGAGTTCATCGACGCCAACGCCTGGATCGAACCGGTCAGCTACCACAGGCAGTGGCGGCGGGCGGGCGGCGCCTCCCTCGGCGCAACGGCGGCGGCTCCCGTTCTGCGGACTCCGCAGCCTGTTCCCGTCGGCCCGCGTCCGCTCGGCGCGGCGCTTGCGGCGCCCGTCCGTTCAAGCGACGGAAGCGGCCGCTGACGAGAGGAGGAACACGGATATGAGACACGGACTCCCGTCTTTCAACGCCATGAACTTGAAAGGAGGAAAGAGAGTGAAACGAATACACACAGCCGTACTCGCCGTTCTTTTGGCTGTCGCCGTGCTGCTTCCGGCGGATTTCTCCGCCGCGGCATCCGTGCCGGTGGAAGCCGGTCTGCCCGTATTTTTTAGCGGCGGCGCTCCCGTACTGCTCAAGGGAGTACCCGCCGGCCTCTCGGTGTGGCATGCCTACCCGCCCGTGTTCGGCGTCAAGGCGCTCCAGGCGGATTTCGATACGCAGGGGGTGACGATAGACTCCGTCGTCGCGGGCCCCGATCTTCCGGAAGGGTACAGCATCGAATGGAACCATATCGACGACAGCCTGCTCCGGATAGGGATCGTCGCCCCCGAGAAGCTCGGCGCCGACCTGCCCTCCGGCGAACTGGTGCGCTGCTCGGCGGTTCCGAGGGAACTTGGAAGAGGAAAGATCGCCCCGAAATACGCCGAAATCACCGATCTGATGGGCAATGTGCTGTCCAGCGGGCCGTTCGTGATGCGGGACGCGCAGAAAGAACCCTTCGACGGCGAATTCGGCATAGTGGAAGCGCTGCTGCGATCCGATCCGGATCCGGTCGAAATGCCCGCTGTGAAAGCGGGCCAGTCTTCGTCGGCGCTCTTCACGATACGCAGCGATTCCGATGAAGATCTCGCCGTCGATCTCCGGACTGCGGGAGGTCCCTTCTCCTTCGAACCGGATCAGGGGATCGTCGTTCCAGCAAAGGGGAGCGTCGAGGTCCGGGGCTTCTTCAAGCCCGTGCGGGCGGGACGCCTGCAGACAGTCGTTCTTCTGCGCAGCGGCGAGACGCTCGTCGGCGCTTTCACAGCGGCCGGTACCGCCCAACCCGCTGCCCAGGCGCAGCCGGCGCTCTCCCCCTCGTACGTGGACTTCGGCCCTGCGATAATGGGCAAAGAGACGAAACGCACCCTGACGCTCACCAACAAGGGCGACGGGGCTTTCGTCGGCGGAGTGCGCGTCTTGGGAGACGCATTCGCGCTGGTGAGCTCCGGCAGAATTTCCCTGCCCTCGGGCGAGAGCGTCTCCGTTGTTGTCGGATTTACGCCGCAGGCGCAGGGAACGGCGACCGGGACCATCGAAATCGACGCGGACGCCCCCGGCTCCAGCAGGAACAGCATACGAGCGGGTCTCTCCGGATTCGGTCTGGACAGGCAAGCCGCCGAAACCGTGGTCCCGCAGAATATCTTCATGTCCCGCCCCGGGCTTGAAAATGCGGACGTGGCGCTTGAGAACATCGGCGCCGTGCCGCTCGACGTAAGCATCCGCCGGTACTGGGCCCCCTACGCCCGCGCGTTCTTCGACTGGACCTTCAAGGGAACGACCAACGACGAAAGCGTCGACTTCACCCTCGACGCGGACGAAAAGGGCGATGTCGCCTTGAAGCTCAACGACTACATCTCCCAGATACGCAATCACGTCGCCCGCAACACCATGATCGTGATCTTCAAGAATGCGGATGAGAACTACCAGCGCAGCTACACCGTCACCGTCCGAGGGCTTGAAGACGCCGCGGTTCCGATTTTCCAGCCCAGAGAACGGACGATGGCGTTCGGCGGAGTCCTCACGGAAAGCCGCATGGTCAAAGCCGTCCATCTCGCCAACGAGGGGCGGAAGGGCATGACCTGCAACGTCGCGATCTCCGGAGAGGGGTTCTCCTTCGTCAAAGCCGATTTGAGCCTCACCTCGGATCCGCAGACAGGCACGCTGGCCGGCGGCGATTCGCGCTCGTTCCAGGTCGCCTTCGCACCCTCGGCGCCGGGAGATTCCACCGGCGTCCTCGTGGTCACGGCGACGGAGGACGGAGGAGCCAACACATGGACCAGGACATACGCGCTCACCGGAACGGGCAAGGAAATTCCCGCGGTTGAGTGCGACTATCCCGCTTCCATAGTCATCCCGTCCGTGCCCGAGGGTACCGAAATTCCCCCCTCGCAGACATTCGTGCTCCGCAACAGCGGAAGCGCCGACGGCCTGACCGTCCGCGGCGAGCTCGCGGGCGCCGGAGCGGAGAGCCTGGCGCTCGACCCCGTTCTTTCCGACGACGTGACGCTGAACGCCGGAGAGGAGCGCATCTTCAGCATAGCCCTGAAAAGCGCGGAAACGGCGGGAATCGTGAACGCAACGCTCAAATTCGTCACCAACCAACTGGCGGATCCGGCGCTCGGCCCCGGCAGCGCAGTGCGCGACCCCTTCGAAATTCCGGTCGTCGCCGAAGTGCTGACGGTCGGCGACGACGGAGTGCCGCCGGACAAGAAGAAGCCCGAAGCCGCCGACGGACTTGAAGGCGACAAGAAGGCGGGAGTCGGGGACAAGAACGGCAACTCCATCGGAATCGGAGTGGACCACGACGTCGTCTCCCGCGACATCGAGCTCGCCGCGCCCCTCAACTTCGACGATGCGGTCAAAGCGATCACGGTGAGCGCCGACTGGGGCGAAGGCTCGATGGAGCTGCCCTCCGGCCTCTGGAACATCACCCTCGGCTGCAGCGCGGGCGAGGTCGTCGTCTTCCGCGTCCGGGTAAACAACATGCCCGACGACGCCGGCTGGTGGAAGCTCACCTGGAGTCCCGACGACTACAGCACCTCCTTCCGGGCCATGACCGAATTGACCCCTGCGGAGGCGAACGCGAACAGCCCGGAAGCCATCGCCAAAAGAAACGAGGCGCTCTACCCCGACGCGGGGCACCCCGGAGCGGGCTTCTTCGTCCGTCTGGGCAACAACATCGTCGAACTCCATGTTGTCGAGGGCGGAGTATTCGACGCGGACAAGCTTCGCAACGGACTCCTTGTCGACCCGGGCGGCGTGGGCAGACTCACGATTCCCGCTCCCGATCCCGATGACCCGGCCAACACGTCCTCGGGCGGAGGATGCGATGCCGCCGCTCTCCCCTGGACGGCCGCCCTTCTTCTTCTGCCGCTTCTGGCGCTGAAGGGCAAACGGAGCCGCGTCGGGTTTTTCGTCCTGATGCTCCTCCTTGCGACCGGAAGCCCCGCAATGGCGGCGCGTGTCGAGATCGCATCGCCGGAACAGTGGCTGTACGACCGCGTCTATCAACTGCCGGTCACGGTGGAGATCGGTGAAGACGAGGCGATCACGGCCTTCACGATCGATCTCCGTTTCCGCTCCGACCTGCTGCGTCCTTCTCCGCGCGGAATAGTCCTCTCCTCCGCGCTGGTCAGGAATGGGTGGAAGCTCCGCGCCACGCAGATGGATCTTCCCGGCAACATCCGGATGATCCGCATTCTGCTCTACAGCGGAAGCGGAACCCTCGAGTCCGGCGAGCTCTTCACGCTTCCCGTCAGCCTTGCGGAAGCCGCGGGCAGCCGCGCCGCATCGCGGGCGCTTCTGCTTGCCGACCAGGCGAAAGTCGGCGGCAGCGACGGAAGAGTCGGTGTCGTCCCGGTCAATGTCGAAGCGACGCCGCAGACCCCCGAACCGAAAGAGGGGAGCGGATGCGGCGTCGCCGCCTTCCCGGCGGGAGCCCTTCTGCTGCTGCTCCCCATGACGTTGCTCTTACGGCGGAAATAAGGGCGCGAAGCGGGAGAGTAGAGACATGCTCTCCCGCTTTTTTCTTTATGAAAGGTGAAAAAAGATAATGAAAAAAAACAGCATTGTAGCGGCGTTTCTCCTTCTTTTCTCGTGCGCCGCGGCATGGGCGATCCCGGTTGTTCCCGGCGAATACGCGGAAGGAGAGGCGATGGTCACCCTGCGTCTGCCGGAAACGCTCGCCGCCGCAGCCGGTTCGCCCCGTTTCAAGGCCTCGCTCGCCGCATCCGCCAACGACGCCCTGGCATCCTCCGGGGCGCGCGCAGTGCGGACGTACTCGGCCGTCGCCGCGTCCTCCGGGAAAAACATCGTGCACGTCAAAGCCGAAGGAAAAAGTACGCAGGAACTGATCGCCGAGCTGCGGAAGATCCCCGCCGTGCTCTCGGCGTCGCCGAACTACCTCTCGAAAGTAAGCGCGGAACCGAACGACCCCGGCTACTCCCAGCTCTGGGGCATGCGCCGCATAGATGCGCCCGGGGCATGGAACACCTCGACGGGGGACTCCAGCGTCGTCGTCGCGGTGCTCGACACGGGCATCGCGCGAGACCACCCGGATCTTGCCGCAAACGTCATCAGAGACAAAGACGGTAGATGGGGGTGGAGCTCGTTCGGCGACGAGCCTTCGGACGGGCACGGCCACGGAACCCACGTCTCCGGGACTATCGGCGCCGCGGGGAACAACGGCGTCGGCGTCGTGGGCGTCAACTGGCGGGTCGGCCTCCTCGGAGTGAAGGTCCTCAACGATGCGGGTTCGGGTTACGACAGCGATATCATCGGCGGATTGGACTACGTGCTCGAGCAAAAGTCGAAAGGCCTCGATATCAAGGTGGTGAACATGTCCCTCGGCGGCTGGAGCCTGCCCGTTTCCATACCGGGAAATTCCTACTACGAAGCGCTGAAGAACCTCTCCGACGCAGGAATTCTTCTCGTCGTCGCGGCGGGGAACGAAGGGCAGAACATCGACGTTCCAGGGTGGGAATACTTCGGGCGTCTCCCTTATCCGGCGGCCTTTTCGAAAAATATCCCCAACATGATCACCGTCGCCTCCGTTACCGAGGACGGCCGGCGTTCGTACTTCTCGAACTACAGTCCGCAGTACGTGCAGATCGCCGCGCCGGGAAGCTCCATTCTGAGCGCCACGTCCGACGGCTCCTACGGGGAAAAGTCCGGCACCTCCATGGCAACTCCGCATGTTGCCGGCGCCGCAGCCCTGATCGCCGCCGCCTATCCCGGGGAGAGCGCGGCGCAGTTGAAAGCGCGGATTCTGGAAACGGCGCGGAGCACTCCCGATTTGACCGGGCTGGTCGCCACGGGCGGCGAACTCGACGCAGCGTCGGCAATAGCGCCGACGCCTGCACCGACGCCCTCACCCACGCCTTCGCCAACACCGGAGCCTTCACCTTCGCCAACGCCTAATCCAACGCCGACGCCTTCGCCCACGCCTTCACCGACGCCGACGCCTAATCCGACGCCGACACCAACACCAACACCAACACCAACACCAACACCAACACCAACACCAACACCAACGTCGGCGCCTAATCCGACCCCGACGCCTTCACCGACGCCTGCGCCGACGCCGGACCCGGAACCCACACTGACGCCCAATCCAACGCCGACACCGGATCCAACCCCGGAGCCGACGCCGGAACCGACTCCGGAGCCGACGCCCGCGCCGAAGCTGGTTGTTCCCTCTCCGGTGGTCGCGCCTCCCGGCACGATGCCTCGGGATGTGATAGCGGATCTTGTTTCGGGGGATCTCGGCACGCTCCCCGGGAAATTGGAGAGAACTCCCGAAGGCCGCATTGTGATCTCGGCCGATGGCATCGAAAAAGAAACCGAGGAGCTGAAACAAAGTCCGGGACTCAGCATCCCCGACGGCGGGGCGAAAGTCGCCCTTCCCCTTTTCACCGCCTCCGTCGACGCGGGGAGCACGGTCTTCGCCGCCTTCGGCATGCCCGGCGCCTTTCTTGTCTCTCCGCCCCTGGAAGCGGGGAACATTCGGGTCGTCAAGCTGCTTCCGGAGGGAAGAATCCTGTTCGGTCAGGCCTTCTCCTATGAAACTCTCGGCGAGGGGCGGTCCGCCGTCATGCGCGGGGGAAGCGTCCTTTCCGCAAAGGTCGCCGTCGCGGAGGGAGACGTCCTCCTCCTCGGCATACGGGACGGAGGGGCTTTCGATCTGGACGGGGTCGCGGACGGCAGAATAATTGATCCTGCGTTCGCGCTGCAAACAATGTCCTCGCCCACGCCTCCCGCGCCGACGCCCGTTCCCGGCGAAGGGGCGGGGGGCGGCGGGTGCGCGGCCGGCGTCATTCCCTCCCTCTCCGCTCTTTTCCTCCTTCTTCCCGCCGCTCTGCTGCTTCCCGGCCGGAGGAAATAGCGTCCCCCCACCGCAGGGGCGCTCCGCTGCAAAGCAAAGAGAGGGCCCGGAAAGGGCCCTCTCTCTTCGACTCTCCGTTTTCGGTTACTGTTTGTCCTCGCTCTTTCGAGGGGCGAACTGCGCAACGTACTCCGAAAGCCCCTTGTGACCGATCTGCCGGGCCCACTTGGCCAGGAAGTTCAGCTCCGCCACGTGCGGCTGCTTCTCGAAGAAGCCCACGACGCCGTTCAGCCCCTCGGCGATCAGTTGCGTGTCTTTCGTGAACTCGCCCAGACCGACGTTGTAGTACCCCAGGTGCTTCTCCGCGGTTTCGCGCAGCATCAGCGTTCTCCCCGCGCGCTCCAGGTACTCCTTCTGGAGCGGAGGGTTGTCGCTGTTCTCCGTGGCCAGGCGCAGCATCCTGTCGCCGCGCACGCCGTCGCCGAGGTAGAGCAGCCCGGCGAGGCAGGCGAAGCAGACCACCGCGCCCACAAGACGCCCCCCCTTCTCGAACTGCTTCGGAGAGGGAACGGGAAAGATGGGCCGTAGAATCTCGCGGTTCGTCAGCGCGAACGCGAGCGCAAGCCAGACGGCGTTCTCGATCCGGTGGAAGGGGCGCGTCCAGAGCGCGTCGAAGCCGAAGAGCATCACGAGCGCGCTCCCCCATATCGCTCCGCCGGAGAGCGGCTCTTTGCGGACGAAAGCGCGGAGGGCGCTCCATGCCCACCAGAGCCACAGGAAGAAGAAGATCGCCGCCCCCGCGACGCCCGTCTCCGCCATCCACTGCAAAAATTCGTTGTGCGCCCAGTGCGTGTACTGCCACTTCATGTGCGGCCGGCGCTCCAGCATCGACCGCTGCGCGTGCAGGTAGTGCCATTTGAACTGCCCCAGGCCGACCCCCTTCACCGGCTGTTCCGTGAACATCGTCCAGCCCGTCGCCCAGATGCTGTCCCGGTTGGCGATCGTGAGCGGCCGCTCGATAACGTCCCCCATCTTGTCCGTCAGCCGCGCCGCGCGCTCCGGGTAGAGCGTGATGTTCGCCCACCCGGCGGCGATGAAAAGCGCGATCACGAGCGCGATCGCGGGAAGCCTGCGCCTCCCTTCCAGGCGCAGCAGAAAGGCGGCGAGCGTGGTGAAGCCCAGGATGAACGACAAAATGCCCGAACGGCTCGTCGAGGCGATCAGCCCCCAGAATACCGGGATCAGGAAGCAGCATGCCATACCGCGGGCGAGGCGCGTCCGCTCCTCCGAAAGAAAAAGAAAAGCGCCGCCCAGACCGGAGATCGCCATCCAGAGGGCGAACATGTTGGCCTGTCCCGTGTTCGCGATATAGTGCCCGGGGGTCGGCAGGATGAACGCAAACCCCTCTACCATATGGCGGATCTGCATCTCCGCGAAGAAGACGCTGATCGCCGCGTTGATCAGCGCCCCCCACAGAAGGGCGCGCAGAATACGCTTGTCGGCCAGAAGCGTCGCCAGCACATACGTCAGCCAGAGCCCGCCGAAGAAGAACCACTCCAGCAGAATCGTCTCCTTCGAGCGGATCGCAACCCACAGCGGTTGCGCCGTCACGTAGAGCAGCAGTACGAGCCAGAGCACGGCGAAGCCGTCCAGGCTGAAGCCGGTGGCGTCCGTGCCGTACCGGAGGACGCGGTAGCCGGCCAGCGCGCCGAGCAGTGCCAGGGGCGCCAGCGTCGCCGCCCATTTCATCAGGTGGAGCGTCGAAAAGAAGTACTCCCCGGAGAAGACGAGGTTGGGGAGGGCGAAGGAAATATAAAAAACCAGAAAGACAAGAGCGTGCGGGGCGGTCGGCATCTCCGCCGCGGAGAGGGAACGCGGCGCTCCGCTCTCCGTAGTGTTTCTGGGCGGCATGGTGAGCAACTCCTCCTTTGGCGTTGTAGGCCGTGCGCGAATGGGAAACGGCGGTTGCGCTTATTATAAAGGGCGTCGTTGCGCGCTTCAAGAAAATCCGTGCAAGACATAGAAAAAAAGAGCCGGGAAATCCCCGGCTCTTGTGTATCCGTTTTCCGCCGACAGGCGAAAGAGCTTACTTCTTCAGCAGGATGGCGAGAGGAGCAAGGAGAAGAAGGAACGCGGGCGCCACCGCGCCGGTGGAGCAGCCGCCGCCGCTGCTGCCGCCCACGACCTTCTGGGCGAACGTGATATAGTTGGCGCTGAAGAAATCGGCAAGCGTGTTCGGCGCGAAATAGATGATACCGTCGTTTCCGATGTTCAGTTCCTTCATGCCCGCTGTCGGAGTTTGCTTGTAGATGAACACGCGGTTCGGCTTGGGGGAAAGCTGGTCATAGACCTTCTTCATGTTCAGAGTCTTCGCCTTGGCCTTGTCTGCGGAAGTCCCATCGATATCAAGGCTGACCGCGGCCAGGAGATTGTAGGTTGCGCCTGTATCGGCAACGCCTGCGATAGCGTCGAAAAGGAGCATTCCGCCCACGCGGGCAGCCGCAAACTCGGCCGCGGTAAGTCCGCTTGCGGATGTCACGGTCACGCCGTCAGGAAGACCGGGAATATCCGAAGGAAGGATGTCTACCTTTTTGAAGTTATCGGGATTCACGTGACCACCATGACCGCCGTCTGCTGCAAAAGCAGCTCCAGCCAACAAACCAACAACAAGAATCGCCAAAAGTACCTTCTTCACAAAAACCACCTCCAAAGAAATTTGTGTTGCGTAAAGTTAAAAAAACAGATTCAAAACTGACGTTCTGTACAAGTGTTTCCGATTATAGGCATTCCCGCCGCTTCCGTCAAGCGAGAAGAGCAAAATCGGCACGAACTCCAAAAGAAAAAAGGGAATGTTTCAACCGGCTTTGCTGGAAGAAAGCGCGGGTTGTCATTGCGCGCCGCTCCTCTTTCTGGTAGATTGTACTCGCGAAACGCGCCCTTGTCCAGAACTTCCGGCGGCGCCAAGACCCGAAAGAAAGCGGTGGTGTTTTATGAAGCAACAACGGTTTTCTCCCGCGGCGCCTCTCGGTGCGCCTCGGGGAGGGGAGAAACGACGAACCGGAGTCCTTCGCTTCCGCACGCTCCGTATCGCGGCTTCTCTTCTTTTAATAGCCTTCTTTTTCCCGGCGTCTCCTTCCGGCGCGCTCTCGCCGTCCAACGCCGGGTACGCCGGACTGTGGGAGTACCCCACCGCCGAGATGCCCCCGGACGGTACCGGATGGATCGGGTACTCCGACAACACCCCCTATATCTCCTACTACGGCAACTTCGCCTACCTTCCGTGGCTCGAAGTCAATCTCAGGCTCACCGCCTTCACCACACCGCCGCACATCTCGGACGGGTACGGGCGCTACAAGGACAAGGCCATGGACCTCAAACTCATGCTCCTCGCGCAGCGCGGCGCGTTTCCGTCGCTGGCGGTGGGCGTGACCGACCTCATGGGAACGGAGCTCCTGAAGGCCGAGTACGCCGTCATGACGTGGAAATGGGAGCGCCTCGCCCTCTCCCTCGGCTACGGAACCAAGAGGATGAACGGTCTCTTCGGAGGGCTCTCCTGGCGTCTCTCCGACTCTCTGGAGTTCAAGGCCGAGTACAGCCCGCTCGACTATACGAAGGACGCGGCCGGCGGGGCGAAGATCCACCCGGACGCGGCGTCGTCGAAGATCAACGCCGGATTCGTCTACCACTCCCCGTGGGGGCCCGACCTCTCCGTCAGCTACCAGAGAGGGGAGGAGGTCTGCTTCTCCCTCTCCTACAACTTCGACGTGCGCGAACCCTTCTTCCGCAGCGCCCGGAACGATCCGAGAAAGAAGGGGCCCCTGCCGGAGGACGCTCTCCGGGAAGTCCCGGACTGGGCGTCGTCGGAGCCTGAATCGCTGGCGTCCGCCATCCTCGAATCGCTGGAGAAGCATGGAGGATTCCGCGATCTCGAAGTGCTCCTCGGCGACCGCGCCATCCTCGTCGCCTACGAGAATATCGGGTACGCCTCGGAGGCCGAAGCCATGGCGCGCGCTCTCTCGGTGATCTCGTTCCACGCCCCGCGCGATACGGAGACCGTCTCCATGACAGCCCGCACCCGAGGCATTCCAACCGCCCGCGTGGACGTCCCGGGCAGCCATTGCGCCCTTCTCCGAGCGGGGGAGTTGAAACGCGAACACCTTGCCTCCGCGCGCGTCTCCTGGGCCGAAACCCGCGATCCCAGCGGAATGCGTTCCGGAGAGGAGTGGGCGCTCAGCCTCGCCCGCCCGGAAGGGAAACGGGGGCGGCACGATGTGAAAGCCGTCTTCTCCTACGAACCGCGCATCGACCGGACGTTGGACAATGACTACGAACATCGTTTCAACGTCGATCTCATCCACAGATACCGCACCTCCAAAGGGTGGGAGACGGTGGCCGACATCCGCGTTCCCCTCGTCGAGGACGCCAATATATGGTGGGAGCCGGAGCTGAACGACAGAACGCGCATCTGGCAGGCCGTCATCGCCGGAATGAACGTCCTCGAGGACGGAACTGACGGCAGGCGCACCGTCGCCATGGCGGAGGCCGGGTGGCTGGACGCGAACTGGTTCGGAGTGAACGCCTGGCTCCGCTCCTACATGCACGGAGGGCGCTGGTGGCTGGGCGCGCGCGCGGTCGGGGTCAAGCAGCGCGATCCCTATTCCTTCGCCGGGCTGAACGACACGTTCAGATCCTTCAAACCCGGCGGATCGACCGTGATCTCCAAGCAGGAGGAAAACAAATGGACCGGCGCCGGGTGGATCCAGGCCGGGTACCACGAGCCCTCGCTCGATCTCGACATCACGGCGGAGTACGGGCGTTTCCTCGACGGCGACACCGGCGGCCGCCTGGCAATCCTTCGCAGATGGAATCATACCGGAGTGGGCTTCTGGATCAGCAGGACCGATCTTCTCACCCGGGATAAAAACTTTACGGATGCCGGGATGACGCTCGAAATCCCCGTGGACGCATGGTTCGGGAACAAGAGCGATCACATCTGGAACCAGGACTTCACGCTGCTGTCGACATGGAGACTGTTCGCAGCAAGACAGCCCGGCTCGTGGAGGAATCCGGACCGCCTCCTCGGACAGCTCCTTCCCGACAGGCTCGGCGGCAATCTGTACACCGTCCTCGACGACTTCTGCGCGACGCTCCGGGGAGAGACCCCGGCGGCGGAGAGGCGGAGCGGCGGTCTTCTCGACGGATTAGGCAAGTAGCAAGGGCGCCGCGCGACGGCGGAACGCAAGAAGGAGGGGCC